>ORMF011678363.1_pt1 | contig 33242 bp, 35 predicted proteins | sample 1779871 | NCBI WGS metagenome assembly ORMF01 (sample SAMEA104232316, study PRJEB22302) | groundwater metagenome | biome: forest; feature: aquifer; material: groundwater | place: USA | collected 2011-08-07 | depth 5.4 m | reverse complement strand
GAGATTATCTTGGTACAAAAGCTGTTGGGATATCGCCGGCAACCGCGAAGGGATCAACGAATGGCCCGCAGGGGAAGGATTCAGGATCCACGCGTCAAGGGACCAGCCGTCATAAAAAGGCGTGACCAGCCCGCGCGGGTCGACGATCGGGAATTCATCAAGGTCCGGGATCCCCACCGCGGTCCAATTCCGGTGGGTCAGGTTGATTTGCGTGAGCGAGAACGCGCGGGGAACGAAAGCGTCATCGGAAGGGTCGAACTGACGCTCGACCCAAAACGGCCAGATCCAGTCCAGATTATGCTGGATGGCCTGGCTGTTCATCAGCCCCCGGGCATGAAGGACCATCCCCTCTCGCAGTAATTCCTTCGGGGCCAGGACATCGGAAGGCTGGCCGAAATTCTGAAGCTTGGCCCATATAGAGATCGGGTCAGCGAAACCCTTCTGACGGGCGAGATTGCGGACGATAAATCTCCAAGGGAACCATTTGAGCCACATAAGAAACCTTTCGCCATATTATATCTAAAAAATTTCATTTACTTCAAACTTAGCGATTCTTTTTATATCCTCTATTCGGTCAGCTCCCCGCAAGTCTCATCGATTTGCTCCAAGTTAAATTTAACATCAGATTGATGTTTGACAAAGCTCATGCTGTCGACAATTTCTTTAATAAGCCACTTATAATCTTCCCAGGCCTCTTTAGGATCAACGGTAAACTTTACAGAATGAAGATGGAGATGGTCGACCAGATAAAAGTCAGATACTCTCGTGCGCGGGCTGCCTTTGAGATAGCCGTTAATCTTGATCGTTTCGCGGTTGCAACGCGTAAGGTGCTCAAAATGGAACCCTTCTTCATATCGGCCCATGTTCGCGAAGGCCTCCTCATTAAGTTCGCTCATAAAATGAACGGTTTGATCGCTCTCTTCGACGGTCATTTCCACATGAGGGACTTCACTGATGGTGATCTTGAGGATTTTTCCCTGACGGTTCAGTTTCCAGGAAGGGTCGCAATCGAAAACTACACCCGCCTCATCACTGGTACATTTTCTCAAGATCATGGGAACATTTTGCGTCGGATTCGCTGCCTGGGAGTCGGAGATCTTTTGAGTTGCTTCTTCTATCCCGGCAAACGTCCCCGAAGCCCCCAGGATCAAAATGACGAATGCCCCTGCCCAGCACAAATTCTGTAGTTTATTTTTCATGATCTTTCCCTCCCCCTGACAAAACTTTTCTGGATACTTTTCTTTTTACCGGCTTAATTATATATCTTAATATATGTCTTGTATGTAGGCTAATTTACCGACGAAATTGCGTAGTTCTACGTACTTGATGCGGAAAATCCGCGGGGCGTGCGGGCAAAGGCGCGGAATCTTAATTCAGGACTTTCTCGATGCGCCGGTCGGGGATGATCCACATGATCGCCACCCAGGTGTAGATCGCGCAGGCAGCCAAAGGACTTGCCCACGAAACCACGATGGCGGCGACATAGAATACGATCGATATCTTTCCCTTGCGGTCCGAACCGATCGCGCGCGCCAGGGTGGAATCGCGGCCGTGGTGGTTGATAAGGGTGCGCACCAAGATAAAGTAAGCGCACGCCGCCGCCAAAAGGACAACGCCATAAAGCGCGACGGGAATGGCGGCAAAATGGTTCTCGCCCATCCAGGCGGTGGTAAAAGGCACCAACGACAGCCAGAACAACAGATGCGAATTCGCCCACAGGATGCCGCCGTTGACCTGCCTGACCGCCTGCAACAGGTGATGATGGTTGCTCCAGTAGATCGCGAGATACGCGAAACTCATCACATAACTTAAGAACGCGGGGATGACCGGCTTAAGCGCCGCCACACCAGCCCCGGCGCCATGGGGCACTTTCATCTCCAATACCATGATCGTGATGATGATGGCGATCACGCCATCGCTGAATGCCTCCAATCGTCCTTTATTCATAGGTAAACTCCTAAAGCTCCAAGACCCGCCACGCACCTAGATCCAGCGGGACGTCTCCTAATTGAAGTTGAGCGCTGGTCAGGACATGGTCAGGATTCCCCAGCAATTCGAACGGTATTTGTAATTTGATACTGCGGCCGCGGCGTTCGATCGTAATAGAGCTAGCGTTGATGATCTTGCCCTGGTCGAAAATTTCGTGTCTGAGCAGGCCGACCTTGATATGAAGTTTTGGCATTTCGCCAAATGGCCTGTCAAGCCTGTAGCCAAAGGCAAAAAGCGATAACCCTGTGGCCTCAACCAGCGGTCTGGAAAGCTTGATGGTAAAGACCAGTTCCCCGTCCTCGACCCCGATATATCTTTGTTCAAAGGCACTGAATGAAAACTTTTCTTCATCCGTCAAATATTCGGGCACATCCTTGATATACGCCTGCGCGCCGGGAGATATATTGACAACTTTATGTCCGTCCCCGAGCTTGATGACGAGAAAATCCCCGAACATCTCATTTTCTTTGATAAAACTATTCAGGTAAACGGCGCTCGAATCGTACTGCGTGCGGTGTTCCCGCAGAGCGAGTTCTTTCTTTTGCAGTTCCTTTTCCGTCAGAAAACTGTTCCGCCACTGGATTTCAGCGGTGATCGGTCCCGGCGGCCTTAAAAATTCCCCGGGCCGATAACCGCGCGGCTTGGGCCAGTTCTTGAAATGGATCAAAAAAGGATAAATCTGCGCGGAAATTTCTTCTTTCAGGTCCCACAAGGCCACGCGGGTGAATAAATACGCGGCCTGATGGTCACCATTATGGTCCGCGGCATGCGTTACAAAGATCTTGGTCGGCTTGAATTCGCGCAATATCTTTTCAAGGTCGGCAAGGATCTCTTCGCCCTTATAAAGCGCCCCGGGGCGAAAGGCGTTGGAATAAGGCACGGCGTTGACTTTTGTCAAAATGCTCTCATAAGGAGCGTTCTGGGCCCAGTGACTTCGCCAGATCGCTTGGGTCCCAAAATCGGGATATCCCAAAAAGATGAGGTCTTCCGGCGGGATATCAAGGACACCGGCGGCCTTAACGGCCTCATCATGACGGATCTCCCCCATCCCCTCAACAGCTTTAGGCATAACGACCGGATGTTTTCGATAGAGCAAAAACGACCATTCGTTGCTGTCGCCGAAGGTAAGAAATACAATGCGCACCGGAACCTTCAGGACCCTGGCTTTCTGGATGATCCCCGCGCAACCCAAGATCTCATCGTCAGGATGCGGCGCAAAAATCAAAATACGGTCGCCCGCTTCGATCCTGACCAGCCCGTTGTCCGCACTAGGCGGGACGTTTTGCGAAGGAAGAAAACTGCTGGCCTCCAGAACAATGGCGTAAAGAATTGTGACCGGCAGAACGAATATTCTTTTTATCATAACCGGTCAATTCATCAGATGCTGAAGCCCAAAGACCCTGCCGAGATAACCGCCCAAGACAAAGGTGATCGCCGCGGTGGCCAGCATCAACCCGACGGTTTCCAAAAATTCCCGCCAGAAACGGCGGTCAAAGACGATCGAACTGTAAAAGGTCAGGAACGCGATGAGCGACATCCCCACCATGATCGAGACTACGAACGCGTAGGTCATATTGTGTGTGAAAAAATACGGAATGGCGAGCATGATGACCGAAAGGATATAAGAAATCCCCGTGATCACGGCTGACTTCCACGCTGAGCGCTGGGTGTCCTGCTTGGCCTGCAAGTATGCCGCCGAAGCCATGGAGATCGCCGCGGAGATCCCAACGATCAATCCCGACACGCCCGCGAACAAGGTCGAATTGGTCACGCCCAAAAATCCCGCGTGAACGCCGGTGATCTCGACGATCGCGTCCGCCAGCCCCAGCGCGATGAAACCGATGTACTTGATGACCGCTTCCTGGATCTGGCCGATGAAAAACTTCTCATGCTCGTTCTCATCAGCGATGATCTTTTCCAGCCGGGCTTTATCCTCACCGGATAATCCGGTGAGAACACCCCTGTACTCCTGGATCGTCGCGTGCTCGTGACGTTCCAGAAATTTTACGGTAAAGGTCAACCCGCAAACGCGGCGCATCAGCCGGAATCCGACCAGAAAGAACGGATTCAAAACCGGCTGATAGTCGGGTGTAAATTTCTTCCAGAAAAGATAATGCTCGTACTCGTGCTCGGCGAGCTTTGCCAGGGCTTGCTTGTTACCGGGGTCTTTCTCGCGCGCGGCCAGCTCCTTGTAAAGCTGATGGTCGGCGTACTCATCAATGACATATTGCTGGGTCTTTATCATGAAAATGACACCTTCCTATCTGGCGTGCCCATATTTTGTATAGTCAATGCCCAGCGCTTCCATATCCGTTTTCATAGGACCGTGAAACCCGAAAGGTGTCTCACTGAAAAAAGCATCGACCATATCTTTTTCAATGACCTGCGACCGGCCATCTCTGGCGACGATGGCCTCGGCTTTTTTTGTGACCTTTTCCTGCGCCATGTTTCGCAGAAAGACCGGTATCTTCTCAAGCAGCTGGCCGAACTTCTTTTCCGTGTCTTTTTCCCAGCCAATAGTCACTTTAACCCCCGCTGATAAACAGCTGCACGGCCAGAAAAGAAGCGAGCAGGCTTAACGCCAATAACATTCCCGACGGCATGAATTTGCGCGTTTTAAAAAGACGCAACGCGAAAACACCGCTCAACCCAAAACTTGTAAAGGCAAGGACCGCGCGGCCGATCGCATGATCCTGCCCCAGCAAACCGACACCCGCAAAGATCAGGATGCCGGAAATAATGCCCATGATCAAAGAGGCCTTGCTGCCTGCTTTGACAAAACCGAACACCCCGCCTAAAAACATCAAAACACCATAAACCAGAAAACAGATCAAAACGAAATTACCCATATACCTACCGCTCCCTTCTCTAAGAATGTTCAATGAAATTAAAAAATTATACAAGCCGTGGGCAATAAATGCAACATATACTGGAAGACCTAATAAGAAAAACCCGCCATTAAGCCGCGGCGCCATTTTATCCTGTTGACAAAAGAAATCTTCTTCGCTATAGTTGTTTCGCTTTTCATTAAAACTCTTCACGCAAAGGAGTTGGTCATGCAAAAGATTTTTATCGTCCTTGCCATCCTCACAGCCACCACATATGGGAACGTCAACGAAGCCCACGCGCTTTTGGCATGGGACTGGAACATCCTCAACAATGACCAGGTTGTTTCCCCCACCGACGATGTTACGGTCATGGCGCGATTGTCCAATAGTTCGACCGCGGGAGAAACGATCGGCGGCTCGAGCGCGAACTTCTTTATTACCGGAGCCAGCGCGGGTACCTTTTCCGAGTACCTATTTCAGTTCGGCCCGGACCCTCTCTATGACTTTTTCGGCCAATTTTCGGCTTTGACCTTGAGCCCGGGCAATACGTTCGATTTCACCTTCGGGGTATATTCGCCCAACGCGCCCGGCGCCCCGCCAACATCCTACAACACATTTGGAGATCTGACCCTCGTTGAACTCGCGCAGCAAAATAATCGCGTCACCAGTGATGGCAAAAGCATAGGCTGGAGCGTTTCCGGCAGCACCGGATGTGACCAGCAAGATGGCTGCGGCGAGAACAACAACGCTGTCCCGGAACCGGCCAGCCTGCTGCTTTTAGGCAGTGGCGCGGGGTTGGCGTTCTTGCGCAAAAAACGATCCGCTTAAAAAGGTATTTTCTCTCCGCGCAGGATGTTCGCCAAAGGAGCGGTGTCGATGCGCAAGCCACCGTCGTGCTCGATCCTGATCGTATAAATGATCCCGGGGACGAACATCGTTCCCGGCGCCTCGATCTGGGCGTTTTTGATGCCTTCCAATTGAGCCATCCTGGGATCCAGCGCGTATTCCCAAAAGCGCACCCAGAATTTTGCCTCAACCGCATTGTCCGGCCCTTCAACCCTGTACCCCTCGGGGACCGCATTGATCTTGGCGATATCATATTCCTGCGTATTCATGCCATCGAGCATAAAGACTTTCCAGAAAAGATAAACGCTTTTTCCCTTGAATCGGTCGGCCTGGCGGACATAGATGTCATCGAACCGGACAACAAGCGACTGGAACTGGATGATGTTTCCCGAAAACGTGAAATATTTCGGTTCCAGCGGATTGCCCCGGCTGTCATACTCCAGGAATTTGATCGTCGTGTAGGTCTTCTGTTCGGTCTCGTTATAATTAACACCAGTCACCAAAACCTCCGCGACCCGGGAATCCGCCTCCAGCCGGGTGATGATCTGCTTTAAAACAGCGTTCTCGTAGATGTAGCGCGCGATGAATTTGTAGCCCTGATATCCCGCCGCGAAACACAGCAAAACAACAATAACATCTCTTAGGAATTTTATTCTTTTCTTCATAAAATTAACTTTCCGGATCAGTTTACGGAAAGAGCTGCCGTTCGTGTTCCACGAAATAATCGGCGATGTTACGCGCGATGAACTCCGCCCCTTTAGGGTTGGGGTGATAATGGTCTTCAAAGAAATATTCTTCTTTGGGCGTCACATGGACAAAGAGGGCTTCCAGGTCGATGAGCGTGACCCCGGACTCTTGCGCGAAATCCCTTAAAAGCTGATTATAATATTTGATCGTACGGCTCTCGTTCTTCGAAATGTTGACATCATCATAAATAAACGTCGTCAAAACAAGCTGGACGCGGTCCAATTCGCACAGTTTGGCCAGCGCGCGGATATTGCGAACGAACAACGCCCCGTTATTTTCCTGGGTGGCCCAGTCCCAATCCGGTTCGTCTTGGGGATCCTTATCATCGCGGGAGTTGAATAAATTGCTTTCCGTCAAAAGATGGAAAAGCACCGTCCGTTGATAAAAATTCTCTTTCGCGTGTTTTTGGGCCAGATAATCCGCCATGGTCTTTGAGAAAAGGACTTCCTCTCCGATCCCGATGGAATCGACCGCGCGCTTGCTTGGGCTCACGTCATTATAGTTTTCATAAAACAAAATATGGGTGGGCTTAAGCGGCAATACCCTCAAGTAGGTCCGAAACAATATCTGCAGGGAGTTGTGCCCCATGTTGCCGGCATCAATGACGTACGGGTTGCGGCTTGCCAAACGCCGGCGCAGGTCGGCTTGCAGTCCCTGCTCCCAGGTTTGGTCGTCATTTAATCCGTAACCGAACGCGCTGGACCCGCCGATGACGAATATCTTTACTCCGTCGGTATTTCTCCAGTCGCGGCCGGAAACATTCGTCCGGAATCCTGTTTCATCGGTAGTGTAGGTCGCCCCCGCGAATTGCCAGCGGTAATTGGGCCTGACCTCCGTCCCAAAAAAGATCGACCGTTTATGTCCCCACTTCGCGTATTCGGCAAAACTGTCGTTGAACTTCCAGCGCAACACCATTTCGGTCAAGGCGAACATCGCGAAAACGGAAATGATCAGCGTCAGGGCGTTGGTCGCCGGTGCATAATTATTTTTCGCTTTGCTTGAAAAGGCGGTCCGCAGGCTCCAAGCCAGCATCACAACGACCGCGGCGAATAAAAATGCGGCGTATTTCTGACTGTACGACCCGATCCATGGATTCTCGGAACGGTAAAAAAATAACGGGATGACCGCCGCGCACAGCGGCGCGAAAACCATTAGAAACGCATTGCGGAAAATTTCTCTCCTATTCTTCATATGCCCATTCTCCCGTCAAGGATTCCTTTTTTGCGCGGGTCAGCTTTTTGATCTCCCGCTCCGCATTGAGCGCGCTCTTGTAATACCGGTACGGTCGCGCGTAGACCAGCTCAACGGGGCGTTTTCCGCGCAAATATTTCGCGCCTCTTCCTTTATTATGCAGTTCGATGCGTTTTTTAAGGTCACCTGTACTGCCGGTATAATACGTCCCGTCGGCGCAAACGACGATATAGACATGGAATCGTCCTTTGCGTTTGAATTTTATCCGCGGCGATCTCTTGGATTTTTTCCGACGACCTCTGGCCACTGATCACAGTCCATTTTATTTCCTGACGATCTGACTCGAAAGAAACGCCTGGCGCAAAACATCCCAGACCTGTTCGGCATCTTGTGCTTCAAGGATATCTTTTCGCGTCTGTTCGCGGCTCATCGCTCTGGCGATCGAAGATAAAATTTGCACCTGGACCTCATCCTGGTGCTCCGGCGTCAGGATCAAAAAGATGAACTGCGCGGGTTTGCCGTCAGGTGAATCCCACTCGATGCCCGCTGATGAACGCCCAAAAACGATCAACGGACGTCGCAAAACAGGCAAGCGCGCGTGCGGCACGGCGATCCCCTCCTCCATGGCCGTTCCCATCAAATGCTCACGTTCGAGAACGGGTTTATAAAAACTTTCCGGGTCAACGGCGTCTTCCTGTCCCGCGGCAAGGTCGCATAATTTTCTGATAGCGTCATCTTTTTGAAAAACCTTCAAATCGGCGCTCACGCCACGACGGGTGAAAAATTCCAGGATGCTGATGGCCTTACGCCGCTCCAAGGCGTAACTCAACCACGGCCCGACGATGATCGACGAGGCGACCGCGCTAAAAACGATCGCCACAAAAACCGGATCGGAGATCAAATGATACTGATAGGCGATCAACCCGATGACGATCTCCATGGACCCGCCGGGAACATGGGCGATGGCGACCGGCAAACGGTTGGACTTCGGGAGCTTGGCCAAGCCCACACCCAGCCACGCGCCCCCGAATTTTCCCACCATGCTGATCAAAGTGACGAATGCCACGATGAGCGGGTCGAAATTGCTCAAAAAGTCGACCTTCAATCCGATACTGGCAAAAAAAAGCGGTACAAAGATCGCGTAGACCATATGGGAAATGACCTGACGCGTGCGCTCGGAAATAGCCCGGACCTCCCCGGCCATGATCCCCGCCAGAAAAAATCCGAAAAGCGCGTGAATACCGAGTTTCTGGGTCACCGCCCCACACAGCAATCCCAACAGCCAGATCAATGTCAGCGGCGCCGCCGTCGGGCTGGTGTGCCGCGCCTTGATCTTCGAAAAAACGAAGTCGACGATGTTACGGCCGACCGTAAAACAAAAAATGGTGAATCCCAGCGTCAAACCGAAAAGTCCCGCCAGTTTTAGCCCATCCAATCCCGTCTGCGTGAACAACCCCAGGGTCACGCTAAATACCAGCCAGCCGATGATGTCATTGACGGAGAGCGCGGAAACGATCAAAAAACCAAGGTCAGTTTTCGCGATGCGCAGATCATGCAAGGCCCGGGCGGTAATGGGCATGGCGCTGATCGTCATCGCCGTTGCCATAAAAAGCGCGAAGATCAGCCGCCGGGAAGGGTCAACAAGATAATGGTCAGGCAGCATCAAGGACGCCGTAAATCCGATGGTCATCGGCACGACGATATCGGTCAGGGCGATGGTCATGGCCTCGCTGCGCTGGCGCCAGGCGCTGGAGAAGTCCACCTCAAGGCCGGTATTCAGAAGAAAGAAAAACAGGCCGACCCAGGCCATCGTTTCCAGCATGCTGTGCTGAAGCGGATCTTCCGGAAAAATGAACCCGTGCACCCCGGGTAAAAAACGACCCAAGATCGTCGGGCCCAGCAGTAACCCCACCAGCATTTCGGCGGTAAAGGCAGGCTGTTTCCAGCGCGTGAACAGATCCGCCACGCCCTTGGAGAGAACAAGCAAAAAAAAGACCTGGATCAGGAAAATAAACAGGTGATGTTCATTGAGGGAGTTCATGATAGGCGCAGTATAACATAATTTTTATTATTTCCCTTATTGAATCTTCGGTTTTTGTCTATTATACTTATAGTAATTACCTGTCCATGCCTATACCCATAAAACATCCCAAGCTCACCAACAAAAACGGCCAGCCCCGCCAAAGGCGGGGCCAGCACACGCTGGAATACATCATTCTTATGGTGCTCGTCATGGCCGGAATCATCGTTGGCGGGCCCTACGCGATCCGCTCCTGGAACGCGCAGATGAAAGGCTGGGAAGATTCAGTGGTCGATTCCATGACCGATCCCCTGGTAGAAGCCCCACCGACCAGCGTAAACATCCCGGGTTGCGATTTGGACCATTGGGCAGATCAGAACTGTGGATTGGGATATACTTCTCCTTTCGGCGATTCGATCAGCTGTCCGGAACAAAGAAAGCTTCAACTGGCTGTTTATGTTCCCAATAACTGCCAATTCAACAATCCCTACACGCCATTTAATGAAATCGCCCAGTGCGTTGCCGATAGCAGTTTTGACTGTTGCACTCCCTGGGCTCTGGCCTCGGGATGCGACACAGCAGATCCAGGATGCCCCCAAGCTTCCGATTGCGGAGTGAATGCGGTCCCAACCTGTCCCGATGGCCAATACCGGCACACCCGCGACTGCGATGAAATTCCCGCTGAAACGGAAAGTGGGTGCGTCGCTGATCCGGACTGCGACTTCACCTGTAATTCAATAGGGCTGCCCGGCCCTAATGGTGCGATAGGATACGGCGATATCTGTCCCGGATCAAATACGAGTTTGCCAGACGATACAAATTATTCTTATACCGATCCCGGAAATTGCACGGGGACAAAATGCCAGATCCAATGCAGCCCCACTTTTACCTGGAACGGAACAACGTGCTCTTGCCCGCTTGGCTGGAACATGGGCGCGACCATTTGCTGCCCTTCCGGCTCGGCTGAAGTCGGCGGAGTTTGTGTACCTGTTTGCAGTCCTTTAATAAATGTAGGTGTAGGAAACAAAACAAGCTGTGATTGCGAAGACGAAGGAGGAACAGTTGTAAATACCGGCAGCGGATTGATCTGCGGCTTTACGGGTAATTCTTGTCCGGTTGGATGGAAACCACATAACAACTGGTCACTCACTTCCGCTAACACATGTAGTGATAACGGATGGTGTGGCGGCGGTGGCGACAACTGCACAACCTCCTTCCACACCATCTGGGCCAACACGATCGAAACATGTAACTACGCTCATCACTATACTGATTTATTGGGTTGCCATGGCAGTGCCCGGACTTGCTCCGCTAACACCACTTCGATTGGCTGCCATGGAGGCGGAATTGGTCAATGGGTTGATAACGGCGAAGCCCTCCCATTTGAATGTAACACTTTCTGTGGTTCCTATTCTTTATGTCCATCAGGCACTAGGGTTGGCAACTCTTGCCCAACCGCTGGAACTCGGTGTATAACTTATAATACAAATAGAAGGCAGTGGGACACTTATGCATGTAATACTGATCGTCTTGGCCGCTTGCAATGGAGAGCAAATTCATCAAATTGTAATATTGATTGCAATTCTATCCCTGCTTGCACCGCTTCTGTGGGAAGCAGCTGTACTACCCAAGGAGAATTTTGTTCAACCGCTTCTGGAGGCTCCCGGGTCAACCAATGTCAACAAGATAACCGCAGACGCTTGCGCTGGCAACCCTTTAACCAAGCGTCCTGTTATGATATTACAGCCATCTGCTCCACAGCCACCTGTCCGGGTGGCACGCGCATCGGTGGAAATTGCGGGCCCATTGATGGCATACAATGTCGCATGACAGTTAGAAGAGGAGGATTTGGCGGCGGCATTAGAACGGAACATATTTATGAATGCCAAATTTGGTAGGGATTCCTAAAAAAAAGAAAGGGTCAGACCCCCTTTGGGGACATAGCGATCGAAAACAAATGTTCTCGCGGCAACGGGCCGACGCCAGGGCGCTCAAAAACAGGGACTTGACAACACGTACGTAATGTGGTACGCTTTTGGTGAGGTGATAACGGATGACAACCTTAACGATAAGCCAAGCCAGAATAGCTTTATATAAACTGATAGATTTGGTTGCTTCCTCGCATGATCCGGTCCAGATCACCGGCAAGCGCCATAACGCCGTCCTTATATCCGATGAAGACTGGCGGTCTATTCAGGAAACCTTATATCTACTTTCCGTTCCCGGTATGCGCGAATCCATCCGCAAAGGACTTAAGACCCCCCTTAAGAAATGCAGCCCCAAACTGGATTGGTAAAGAATCGTGAACTGGCAACTCGTTTTTACCGGCCAAGCCCAAAAAGATGCTAAAAAATTGGCCCAGGCCGGGCTAAAGCCAAAGGCTGAAATTTTACTTGAGATCCTCCAAAAAGATCCTTTCCAAAATCCTCCTTCCTATGAAAAGCTGGTTGGGGATCTGCAAGGGGCATACTCGCGGCGGATCAACATTCACCATCGGCTTGTCTACCAGGTCCTTAAAAAGGAGAAAATCATCAAGATCATCCGCCTGTGGACCCATTATGAATAAAAAAGGGTTTAATTCGCTTTCAGGACACCGCCGGTGGACATGGTAAAACTGTGGGTGCCTTGGTTGACGTTAAACGGGGCTGCAGTGATCGCGTAGGTGTAATCGGTGAGCGTGTCTGCGGTGTACACAAAACCGCTGTGCGGTTGGCCGTCGAAAAAGTCGGTCTGCAGATACGGCGGCGCGTCGGCAAGAAGCAGATCCGTGTCGTTGGGATACTGGGTGTGGACGAACGTGTAACTTTCCAGCGCATTGCTGATGGTCTTCAGGGTCGCCTGCGCAATAGAATCGTTGGCATTCAGGCGGCTACGCAGGACATTGGGCAAGAGCACGATCACCGCCACGATACCTAAGATCGCCACCACCACCATGATCTCCACCAGCGTAAATCCACGTCGAGTTTCTATCATAATCTTAAGAATACCATACGCCACGCGGCCGCCAAAGCACTTTATGGAGAATTTATAACAGGCCGAACTGTTTAAGCCGCCGGATGAGTTCTTTTTGCCACAATCCCCCCTTATCCAACGGCGTATAGATCAAGTCCATAAATTTGGTGGGCGGCTGAAAACTGCGCTGGTCATAATAAAGCGCGAACACGCGTTCCCGGCCGAGCTTGCCGATCCAGTACCCCAGATGAAAAACGACCAGCTGGTCCGCGCGCAAGACGGCTTCTTTGGGCTTGCCTTCCTTCGGATACACCCAGTCGTCCGCTGACAAGATCGCGACCACAAACTGAATGTCTGGATTTGCGGCGACAAACTCGCTCAACGGTTTTTCGAGATATTTTTTATCCTGCATGACCAGCGGCTTGATGCCCAAATCTTTAATGACGGAAACAACCTGCTTGTTCATCACCAGATGCCGGCCGTAGGTGACACAAACCAGCCCCTCTTTACCGGCACTTCCTGCTGGTAGCGCCAGCCCTCCGGGCAAGACCTCCTCGACGGGTTTATTTTCTTCAGCCATCAGGCAAGAACCCCTTCCACCATCGCGGCGCGCGCTGTTTCCAGGCGGACATTCCTGAATTCATTCACCAAAGGACGCGACGATCTGACCGCCACGCGCACATAATTATCCGTCAAGCCGATCCACTCCCTCCTTTTATTTTCTTCGAAAAGAACGTTCTGGCGCGTGCCCAAAAACGACCCATAGAACATGCGGCGCTTGCGCGCGCTTAAGTCCCGCAATGTCTGGCTGCGACGTTCAATAACTTCCGCCGGAATTTTATCCGCTGACGGCAATTTGCCGCTGTGGGCCATTTGCCGCTGGGAATAACTAAAGACATGGGCGTAATCGATGGGCCATTCCCGTAAATTTTCCGCCGAACGCTCAAATTCCTTTTCCGTTTCGCTTGGGAATCCGACGATCATATCCGTTCCGATACATATCTGCGGGACCAGCTCATCGGCCATGCGAATGAATTGTCCGAACTCTTCAGTGGAATATTTTCGCTTCATGACCTTGAGAATCGCATCGCTGCCGCTTTGCAATGGAATGTGCAGATGCCGGCAAAGTTTTGTTTGCCCGGCCATTTTCCGGATCAATGATTCGGGAATGGTCGTCGGTTCAATGGAAGAGATCCGGATGCGTGCCAATCCTTCGACCTGCTCCAGTGCCTCAACAACATCCATAAGTGTGTAGTTTTGGTATTGGTATGTTCCCAAATTGATGCCGGTCAAGACAACCTCTCTGTGTCCGGCATCTGCCAGGCCGCGGGCTTCCCGTAAAATATCCTCAAATTCCCGGCTACGCGCCCGCCCACGCGCGTAGGGAATCACGCAAAAGGAACAAAAAAAATCACACCCGTCCTGGATCTTCAAATTCGCCCGCCGGTGACGACGGTCAACACCGGTTACGGGAATAGTAAAACTGCCGCGCGTGATCGTTGGCGTGATGACCTGCGGCGCGAGCGTATCGGCCGTCGATTGCAGAATAGACGAAAGCTCCATCTTGCGGGCATTGCCGATCACCCAATGCACGTTGGGAAGCTCAAGCAGCTTCCCCTTGTCCATCTGCGCCTGGCAGCCGATCAGGGCAATTCGCGCGCGCGGATTAAGACGATTGACTTTGTGGACCAGCCGCCGGGTATCGCTGTCGCCCCCCGCGGTCACTGTGCAGGTATTGATGACAACGACATCCGCCGGTTCCTCGAAATCGACAAGATGAAATCCATCAGCTTCGACCGAGCGCTCCAAAACGGCCGTTTCGCTTTGGTTCAAACGGCAACCTAAAGTATAAAATGAAATCGTGGGTTTGATCATAACAGTAAAGTACTTCATCGTTAAATCAGTGACAGGGGCTAATTTTTAATTAGTCCCTGTCACTGATTTAACCGCTTTTTCAAGTCCCGCGCAGGTCGCCTTCACCCGCCAATCAAACAATTGGTAATCCGTCCGGCCCGTTCGCGCGTATTCCTTGATGAGCCGGCCGTTTTCCGCCAATGAAGGCTGCTCAAATTTTTCCTCGACTGCCACGCTGATCTGCAAATATTCTTCCGGGTTAAATTCAATTTCCTGGCGGCGGTATTGTCCGTCGGCCTGGCGCGCCGAGCATAATATTTTTACGCCGCGCTTGAGCGGGAACGCCAGCGTCCCTTCAAGGCCGTTACGTACAATAATGATCCCCGGATAGCCCGCGCGCTCGGCAACAGTAAGCATTTTTTCACCATACGGCGGATGAAATGCCGATGCGATCAAAATATCGGCCTTCACCGGATTCACAAAACGTTCGAGCGTGGATAAAAACGGCCGCTTGATGATTTGCCTTCGTAGCTCCACCCAGCGATCCATCGCCGCGGACATGTCCTGCTGACGAATATACCATCCCAAGTCCGGTTTTTCGCCTTGCAAATCCCCGCTACGCCGCAAAAAAATTCCGTCAACGGCATTGACCAAGTCCAACAAATTGTTACCCATCTTCGGGCCGCTGCTGCGCCCCACGAGGCCGACGGCCCGATAATTCTGTTTTTGAAAATACTGGAGAACAAGCGGTGTGATGAGATACGAATGATCTACACCATCGAATGTCTCGGCGATCTGGATGACCGGCTCACCCGGGGGTACTGCTTCGCAAAAAGACGGCTCGATCGTTTTCTGGGTACTTCTTAAGATACCGCTATATTCCTCCGGCGTTTCGTAACGCACCCGCATAATACTTGCCGCCATACCCCGCGCGCCGTCACCAGGTTCTTGCGAAAAAAGAAAACTACCCAGCCTTTTGGCCGTTTCTTCATCCAACGTTTCCTGACGAAGCAATCGAACGCACAATGCCTGGATCGGTGCCGGCGCGTCGGCAGCGACATAATTTACCAATTTCGGAAAATCGCTCAACACGCCCGGGCCCAACGCCTCTTCCAGCGTTTTTTCCTCCGGCGTCACTCCCTTGGTGATCAACGCTCCGAAAAAAGCGCCTTTGACGACCGACGGGACATGTCCCTCCCTTAATTCGTGGACAATCGCCCGGATCAATTCGGGGGTCAAGGCCTTGCTTCCCCTTTTCCCAATCCCTACCGCCTTGATTCCATCAGAGATAGCTAAATTGGAGGAACTTGTTCCGTCCATGTTATACTCAAAATAATGGCTATAGCTTTTGTCTGAGTCTTCCCCGGAACGCTTGGCCCGACCCAGCGTGTCGGGCCCTCGCTCGGCAGAAGCCCCTCGCTCGTCCCAGCCTTTCGGCTGGGACACCTTGCCCGCTCGGGGCTTCTGACGTCCGGGTCAGACCAGCCAAAAGCCTCGAAATGAACGCGAACAAAAGGTTACTGGTCAATGTCAATCCTGAAGTGAACTTGAGCCCCTCCTTCTTTTGGGAGGGGCGATTGTGAACGGAAGGGTTGACATTGACAACGATGGCGGATCTTGGCACAAAAGGTTGATTCGCCGGAATGGTTTATCCGTTCATTGCATTCAAGTATACCGATGGAAAAAGGAAAAATCAAACGATTTACTTTTATATAAGAGTCGTATATAATTTCCCCTGATGAAGATAGGAACAATTGACATCGACAATCCCGTTATCCTGGCACCCATGGAAGACGTGACCGACACGGCCTTTCGCATCATCTGCAAGCGCCTGGGCGCGGACATCGTCTATACGGAATTTACCAGCAGCGAGGCGATCATCCGTAACATCCCCAAGGCCCTGCACAAGATCAAGATAGCCGAAGAAGAACGCCCCGTTGCCATTCAGCTTTTCGGTGGCATCGAGGATTCGATGGCCGAGGCCGCGCGTCGGGCGGAAAGTTTCGGACCCGACTTCATCGACATCAACTGCGGCTGCTGGGTCAAGAACCATGTCGCGCACGGGCATGGGGCCGCGCTATTAAAAGATCTCCCGCGCTTTGAAAAGATCGTACAATCCACCGTGAAAGCGACCAAGCTCCCGGTCACCGTCAAGACCCGTTTGGGATGGGACACCAACTCGATCGTCATCGAAGATGTCGCGCGCATGGTCGAGCAATCCGGCGCCAAAGCCATCGCCGTTCATTGCCGCACGCGCAATCAAGCGCACACCGGCAAGGCCGACTGGCAGTGGCTGGAAAAGATCAAAAAGATCGTCACGATCCCCGTCATCGGCAACGGCGACGTTACTACACCGGAAGACGCGCAACGGATGTTCTCAATCGGCTGCGATGGTGTGATGATCGGCCGCGGGGCGCTCACTAACCCCTGGATCTTCCGCCAAACCAAACATTACCTTCGAACTGGAACACATTTGCCAGCGCCGACCCTGGAAGAGCGCATCGGCCTGTGCATCGAACACCTCAAATTATCCGTGCATCATAACGGTCTGCGCGATGCGATCATTCCGTTTCGAAAATACTATCTGGCGTATCTTAAAGGTATCCCCAACGTCCACAAACTCCGGCAAGAATTGATGCAGCTCGCCGACCTGGATAAGATCGTCAATTGTCTTCAGCAATTTTTAACGCATAACGCACATGAAGCTCAATCCGCATAATTGGAGATTTATCATTTTCGCCGCCATCTTCATGGCAGCCGGCGTGGCCCAAGCAGAGACCATTCTCTTGAAATCCGGGCAAACGGTCGAAGGTATCATTGTCGAACACGCTGACGATTCCGTAAAGGTCGATACCGGCGTCGGCATTCCCGTCACGTATTATCTTGACGAGATCGAAAGCATCACCGAAGCGCCTCCGGTCGAACCCGAAGCGCCGGAAATCATTCCGGAGACCGTTGTGGAAGCGGAAATCCCGCAACCCGCCACCAAGATCTTCGCACCAGAACCGACCGATCCACCGGCACCAACGCTCATGACGGAAACTCCGGTCCCTGCCCCGGTCATACTGGCGCAAACACAGCAAGTCGCACCTGCGCCAACTCCGATCTCCTCTGCGATCACACATAAGATCGAAGAAAAATTTCCGCTGTACGCCGACGTTACCTCTCTTCCCCCGTGGCAAGCGCCGCGGCTTAGCACCGATGAATACCTTGAAATACAGGCCAAAAGGGCGAGAAGTATCGAACAAGAACACATCAACAGCGTTGTATTCGTACTGATGGAATCCATGTCCGGTTACTGGCAAGAACTCAAGGGCACGCATCCGCTCATCCGAAAGATCGCGGAAAGTCCGGCAGGTCTGGCCATTGCGGCGGTCATCTGGCTGGCACTCTACGCGGCGGTCTGTTATCCCCTGATGCTGCTTGCCCTCCGGTTTAAATGCGACGGGGGGATGGCCTGGATCCCCATTTTGCAAATTTTTGAGCTGCTGCGCATCGCCGGCAAATCACCCATCTGGTTCCTGTTCCTCTTTTTTCCCCTGGTCAACATCCTCGCTTTTCTGTTTATATGGATGAGCATCGCCCGGCGACTTCAACAACCCCATTGGCTCGGATATTTCATGCTGGTCCCGGGCGTGAACCTGCTGGTCCTGTGGTATCTGGCCCTGGTTCCTGCCCCCGCCCCCAAGAAGCGCCCGGAGGACATCGATACCGGCATCAAATTCGAATGATACAAGCCATTGTCTATCAAAATGAAAAAGTATGACGTTATTGTGATCGGTTCCGGCGGCGGCTCAAAGATCACTTCGCCCGCCGCGAAAATGGGACTTAAAGTCGCTGTCCTGGAAAAGGACCGTTTGGGCGGGACGTGCCTCAATCGCGGCTGTATCCCGTCCAAAATGCTCATCCATCCGGCCTACATCGCCACGCATATTAAAGAAGCCCACAAATTCGATATCCACTTGAATCCCAATTTCACCGTCGATTTCGCGAAATTGATCACGCGCATCAGCCAGACTGTCGATGCCGATTCCGATGGTATCGAAGCCGGCTATCAACGCAATCCCAACATCGATTTTTACCACGCGCCCGGACGATTTATCGACAATAAGACCCTTGAAGTGAACGGCGAAAATATCACAGCGGATAAAATATTCATCGCCACCGGCGCGCGCCCCGCTATTCCCACGATCCCCGGACTCGAGGGCACGCCGTACCTGACGAGCACCGAAGCACTGCGAAACTTGAAACTTCCCAAACGACTGATCGTCTTGGGCGCCGGATATATCGCCGTCGAACTCGGCTACGCCTACCGGGCGCTGGGAAGCGAAGTCCATTTTCTGGTGCGCAGCAAATTTCTGCGCGCCGAAGACACCCAGGTCGCGGATGAATTCACGCGCGTTTTTTCGCAACTCTGCAATGTCCATTTCGGCGCCGTTCCCAGCCGGGTGGAATACACTAACGGCACGTTTCTTCTGACTTATCAAAAGCAGGACGGCCACGCGCAACATCTAACGGCCGACGCTCTTTTGGTCGCAACAGGCGTTGTGCCCAACACGGACAACCTCGGGCTGGAAAATACTTCCATTGAGCGCAGCGATAAAGGCTTTATCAAGGTCGACGACCATCTGCGCACCACCGCCCCCGGCGTCTGGGCGTTGGGTGATTGTGTCGGCAACTATCTGTTCCGCCACTCGGTCAATTTCGAGGGTGAATATCTCTTTCGCACGATCTTTACCGAAAAGAAAGACGAACCGCTGCGCTACCCTCCGGTCCCGCACGCGGTATTTTCCTATCCACAGATCGCCGGTGTGGGCAAAACGGAAGACCAGCTTAAAAAAGAAGGCGCGGATTATGTCGTCGGCCTGAATCCCTATAAAAACAGCGGTATGGGAATGGCGTTGCTTTCCGACCACGGTTTCTGTAAGATACTTATCGATCACAAGACCCGCAGGATCCTCGGCGCCCATATCGTTGGCGAAGAGGCATCGGATATGATCCATATGCTGATCGCGTTTATGAACAAACAGGGAACGCTGGACGATCTTTTGAACATGATCTACATTCACCCCGCGCTCCCCGAGATCGTGCGTAACGCCGCCCGGAAAGCCCAAGCAGCATTAGAGACAAAAACATGAGAGATTCCGAACGAGCCATTTCAATCAAAGGCCTCACCAAATATTACGCCAAGTTACAAGCGCTTGATAACATCTCTTTGGAGATCAAGCGCGGCGATTTCTTCGCGTTTCTGGGCCCCAACGGCGCCGGAAAGACAACGACGATCAATGTCCTGACCGGACTTTCGAATTTCCAGAAAGGTGAGGTCAAGGTCTTCGGCTATAATGTGGTCAGCGAATACACCCGCACGCGCCGCTTGATCGGCTTGTGCGCGCAGGAATTCAATTTCGATCCTTTCCTGACCATCCACCAGCTCCTTTCTTATCAGGCGGGCTATTTCGGCATCCCACCCAAAGAGGCCTCGCAGCGCAGCGACGAGCTCCTGGAACGTTTTCAGCTAATCGAAAAGCGCAACGTCAAACACCGCGCCCTTTCCGGCGGGATGAAAAAACGCCTCTTGATCTGCCGGGCGCTCATCCACGACCCCGAGATCCTTATTCTTGATGAACCCACCGCGGGATGCGACCTCGAACTGAAATTCCTGATCTGGGATTACCTGACCGAACTCAACAATGAAGGCAAAACCATTTTTCTCACGACCCATTACATGGAAGAAGCTGAAAAGCTCTGTCGAACGATCGGCATCATCAACCACGGGCGCATCATGCGCATCGGCAATAAACAGGAAGTCCTGAAGGACAAATCGCTGGAAGCGGTTTTCCTGGAAGTGACAGGGCAGGAATAAGTCACAAGGAGCATTGAATATGATCAACAATCCCATCGGCGTTCTGGCTTTGTCCAAACGCGAGATCGTCCGCTTCCTCTCGGTCGCCTCGCAGACGATCTTTCCGCCTTTGATCGCCTCGGTCCTGTTCATGTATATTTTCGGGGTCGCCATCGGCGCGCGCATTGATTTTAGCTCAACGGGGCTTTCCTATCTCGGGTTCATCGTGCCGGGGCTGATGACCATGCATCTGATCTCCAGCGCCTATGAAAACACGACCTCCTCGCTGTTTATCGCCCGCTGGCACAATCATATCCAGGAAGTCCTGCTCTCACCGCTTTCCTATTTTGAGATGGTCTTAGGGCTTTTGGCCGGTGGGGTGACCCGCGGGATCATCGTTTGCGTCGGAGTTTACATCGTCGCGCTTTTGTTCACGCCGCTGCCCATTCTGCATCCGTTTTTGCTTGCCTTTTTTATTCTCACGATCTCCATCATTTTTTCCTGCGGCGGGATGATGGGGGCTCTGTGGGCGGAAGATTTCGGGATGTTGAGCTTGTGGAGCATCTACATCATCATTCCGCTCGTTATGCTGGGCGGGGTATTTCATCCGATGTCTATGCTGCCGGATATTATCCGCCATATCTCCAAATTCAATCCCATGCATTACCTCGTTGACGGGATGCGTTACAGCGTGACCGGTGTATCGGATTCCCCCGTCCTCGCCTGCGCGCTGATATCCCTCGTTCTCGCCCTAGGGACATTCTTCGCGACCGTTTACATGTTTCGTATCGGATATAAACTAAGGACATGAACCCTAAAACACCCATGACGGAAATCCCCCACACAATCGGCCTGATGATCGAGCGGATCCGGACCCGTCAGCAGGAGATCTACCGCTGGCTCGATTCATATGAAAGATCCAAGGAGCTTCCTCTCTATTCATCGGTCGATATCCGGGATTCCGGCTTTAAACTGGCGGTCGTGGACACCAACCTTTTCCCCGCGGGATTCAATAATTTATGTGAACACGGGCTGGCCGATTCCGTGAGGTTCATGCGCGCGGCGATCCTCAAGCGCGCGCCCGGCGCCAAAGACATCCTCATCATCGCCGAGGAACATACGCGAAATACCTGGTATCTGGAGAACGTGCGGATATTAGAACAGATCATTACCAAAGGTGGCTTTAACGTCAAGATCGCCACATTTTTAACCGACCAACCTTCTTTCTGTGAAGGTGACGCCTATATCGATCTTAAAACGGCGACGAATGAGACCGTGCGTATTTACTGCTTCAAAAAGATCCTCGCGGCGTATAAAGAAGGCAGGGAACATTACGACATGATCATCATGAACAACGACCTGACGACCGGCATCCCGGAGATCCTGCAAAACTCCCAGATCCCGATCTATCCGTCGATGCAGGCGGGCTGGCACGCGCGTTTAAAGTCACATCACTTCAGCCACACCGCGAATCTGATCCGGGAATTTGCCGGGCTGCTGGACCTTGACCCGTGGCTGTTTTCCTGTTTGTTCGAAGTTGTTGACAGCGTGAACATCAACGTCAAGGCCGACCAGGATAAACTGGCAGAGTCAGCCGCGAAATTGTTCAAGGAAATCGCGGTCAAATACAAAGAACACAACATTCCGGAAAAACCTTACATCGTCCTTAAAGCCGACTCGGGAACTTACGGAATGGGGGTTCTCCCCATCAACGATCCCGGCGAGATCGTTGATCTTAACCGCAAAGACCGCAACAAGCTTTACAAAGGCAAAAGCGCGCAGGTCATCAGCCGCTATTTATTGCAGGAAGGCGTGCCGACGATGTACACGACCGGCCACGAGGTGAGCGAAGTGTGCATTTACCAGATCGAAAATAATCTCATGGGTGGGTTTTACCGCTCGCATGCGGGCAAGGGCGAACGCGATAATCTCAACGCTCCGGGAAGCGTCTTTAAGAAAATGTGTCCGCACCTAAAAAAATACGGCGACTGCGGCGTCCACCACGATATCAACGTCTTTGACATTTACCGGCTGCTCGCGCGCGTTGCCTCCATCGCGGCCCGTCGCGAGATCACCTATCTGGAGGCCAGAAAGAAATGAATTTCGTCTTTTTAATGGACCCGCTTTCCACCGTGATCATGGAAAAGGACACGTCCTTTATCCTGATGCTGGGGAGCCACCGGCGCGGACATAAAGTTTACTTCTTGCCCGATGGCGGCATCACGCGACTGAACGGCCAGTCCCAATTTCATGTGACGGAAGTGACTCCGCAACAGGTCGCCGGGAAACCTTTTATCGAAAACAGATCCATTGTCTTAAAAGAAACAGATATCCACGCCGTGTTCGTGCGCAGCGACCCGCCTTTTGATGCGCAATATCTTCTGAACACCTGGCTGCTGGACCTTTTACCCAAGAATATTCCGGTCATCAACCGTCCTTCCGGCATCCGTACCGTCAACGAAAAAATATGGGTGACGCAGTTTACCAAGATCATCCCTCCCACGCTCGTGGGACGTAACCGCAAAGACCTGCTGGATTTTCTTAACCAACAAAAAAATATCGTCGCGAAACCGACCAGCGGCCACGGCGGGCAATCGGTCTTTCATGTCCAGTCCGGCGGGGCCAATGCCAACGTCATCCTGGAGACATTGACCCACAACTGGCAGAAAGACATCATCCTGCAAAAGTTTGTCCCTGAATCCAAAAACGGCGACAAACGGATATTGCTTCTTGATGGTGAGCCTTTGGGCGCGGTTTTGCGTATACACGCCGAAGATGATCATCGCAATAATTTCTTTGCCGGCGGTAAACCCTTGCGCGCCGAGATCAATGCCCGCGACAAAGAGATCATCACTGTTCTTAAACCACGACTGCAGGAACTGGGACTTTATTTGGTGGGGATCGATGTGATCGGCGAATATCTCATCGAGGTCAACGTCACTTCGCCGACGGGCCTGCAAGAGATCAACAAGCTCTGCGGCATCCGCGGGGAAGATAAAATCCTCGACTTCGTTGAAAATTTAATTGGCTAGTCTTAGGATTTTACCGTATACTTAACACTATTCTTATGAGCCAACTGACCCTTTATTACAAAGCGACTTGCCCTTATTGCCAGAAGGTATTTAACTTCCTGAAGCAAAATAATATCTCGGTGCCGCTTAAGGACCGGGACGCGAGTCCGCAAAACCGTCAGGAACTCATCAATATCGGCGGCAAGCCGCAGGTGCCGTGTCTTGTTATCGATGGCAAGGCGCTTTACGAATCGGATGATATCATCCTGTGGTTGCGGCAGAACCAGAAGAAACAATAATGATCGAAGACGTTCAAAAGATCATTGAACGCTCCATCCCGCAGGCCACCGTTTACGTCCTGGATCCGATGAATGATGGACGGCATCTGCAGGCCATCGTAGTGAGCCCGGTCTTTAAAGGTGTGCCGTTGGTCAAACAACACCAGATGGTCATGAGACCATTGCAGGAAACCTTAAAAGACCGCCTGCACGCGCTGGGATTAAAAACGTTTACACCGGAGAAATGGGAAGAAGTTAAGGACACTTACAAAACTTAATGGAGAAGATCATGGACCAAGCCATTCGTCAGAGAATTGAAAACGATGTGAAGAAAAACAAGGTGATGCTCTACATGAAGGGTACGCCGGATGCCCCCCAATGCGGCTTTTCGGCACGGACGGTCGATATCCTGCGTGAGTACGATGTGCCATTCCATTCCTTCAATATCCTCACCGATGAAGCCATCCGTCAGGGCGTCAAAGAATACGCGGACTGGCCCACCATCCCGCAGCTCTACGTCAACGGAGAATTCGTCGGCGGCTGCGACATCGTGACGGAACTCCACGAGAGCGGTGAACTGGAAAAGATCCTGGGAAAGTCTTAAACGCTATTGGGCTTTTGCGGTGGTGGCGAGTTCCCGGATCATCGTGTAAGGATAAATTCCCGAACTGTGACGATCGTTCCAGGTGATGCCGATGGCATAATTGCCCAGCGGCGTGATCTCTCGGGGCGCGATATCCACCCTGATATTTTTTTCCTTCAACAATTGCTTACCCGTTCGCTCATCGATACACAAGGCGCATCCGCAGCTTAGACGCAGATCCCTGTTGGCCACGCGCGTTTGCGTGCCATCAGGCCAGGTCAACGTCACGTAATTCTGATCGAACTCGACTTTAGGGATATCCTGTTTCCCGGTGTGGACTTTATCCAAAGCGGCCAGGACTTTATCGACCGTTTCACGCACCAACGGATCCTTGCTTAATTCCGGACTGACCGAATGGATAAATTTGTCGGATAATGGCCACGTCGCGAGGATTTCCACACCGAAGCGCTCTTGCAAAGATTTGCTGGCGTGCGAACCGAAGATCGTGTGTTTCGCGGAACAATCGGGGCAAATAAAATAGGACATGTTCTCAACGACACCGAGGATGGGCACGCTCACCTTTTCGAACATCAATATCCCGCGGGCGACATCGATCAAAGAAAGCGTCTGCGGGGTGGTCACGATGACCGCGCCGCCCAAACGCACCGACTGGGTGATGGTCAGTTGTATGTCTCCCGTGCCCGGCGGCATGTCGATCAAAAGATAGTCCAGTTCTCCCCAGGCCGTGCGGTTTAAAATTTGCTGGATGTATTGCGTGACCATCGGCCCGCGCATGACCGCCGGCGCGTCGCCCAAAAGAAATCCAAAGGACATGATCTTCAGTCCATGATGATCGACAGGGATAAATTCCTTCTTGTCATTGACCGCAACATTGGCCCGGGTGAGATCAAAAAGCGTGGGGATCGACGGCCCATAAACATCCGCGTCCAGAAGTCCGACCTTCAATCCCCGGCCGGAGAGATTTTGCGCGATATACGCGGCAACCGTGGACTTGCCCACGCCACCCTTGCAGGAGGAAACCGCGATGATGGATTTGACCGCATCCAGTGTTGTTTCCATTTTGGGTAAAGGGCTCAAAGGCGCATCCTCTCTATTTCAGCGTCATCGATACCGCGGGCAACGACCTGGCGCACATCGTTCTTGTCGCGGCATTGCCAATAGTTCATCTCTTGCGGCGCTTCATCTTTATGGCGGGAAAATTTCTGGATCAACCCTGCCGCCGTGGCCAAAACCTCCGGGGTGGGATTATATCCTTTGAGGATCAATGTCGGCCCGCGATTGTCTGACATCTGCATCACATGATCATCCGGGTGCGCGTGGCGAATAAGCGTTTCATTCTCTTCTTCATCGCGTCCCAGGATGACCTTGAATTCCGGCGAAAGACGAAAATGCCGGCCCCATTTAAGCGCGATCGTTTCGCGAAAATTCCGGTAGCCGTGCTTAAGAGTGTCCTTCATGCGCGCCGCGAAATTCTTGTCCGTCAAAAGGCACCCGCCCGCGGGCTGATTGTAGGCGGTGATATTAAGCGTTCCGGCCATTTCAATTTGATCTTTTCGGGAACGTCCGCTTAATCCCAGCAACCGATTGCGATCGATCCGCCCTTCCATTTCCGGGATCGTTGGCTCCAATAAATGCGCGGACAATGGCCGCAAAAGCCGTCCCTCCAGTTGCGCCCCCTGCTCGATATTTTTCATACTGTGACGCATCTGCGACATGGGCCGCTGGCCGAGGACCTCACCGGTAAAAACAAAATCCGCGCCGATGTGGCGCATGTATTGCCCGGCGCGGGAAAACATATGAATACGGCAATCGACACAGGGGTTCATCACACTACCGTACCCGTGTTTGGGCTTGCGCACCATCTCCAGATACCGTTCATCGAGCTGAAGCACGATAAAAGATATACCGATCTGTGTTGCCGCCTCCAGGGCCGTTGCCTTGTCGCAGCAGCCCCAGGGCATGGCGAAATACACGCCGTGGACCTCGACTCCCAGGTCTTTGACGACCTTGGCGGCCAGGATGCTGTCCAGGCCTCCGGAGATCAGCCCGACGGCTTTCACCTTTTGAACGGACGAAACTGTTGGAATATCGATCATAGCGGCTAGCATCTTAACCGTTTTTAGAGGCAATTTCAAGACCCAATTTCCACTTGATTTCGACGATATTTTTATGTTACTATGTTGCCTCTATGTCGACTACAAAACCCGCACAACCTAAAAAACAACTGACCGGCGCCGAGGCGCTCATCAAATGCCTGGAAAACTTCGGAGTGGAGTATATCTGGGGGCTTTCCGGCGGGGCCGCGATCCCTATTTTTGACGCCCTCGTTGGCTCCAAGATCAAGCTCATTCTGGTGCGCCATGAACAGGGCGCGACCCACATTGCCGACGGCTACGCCCGCGCGACGGGTAAACCCGGTGTGGTTTTGGTGACCAGCGGGCCCGGAGCGACGAACACCGTCACCGGCATCATGACCGCGCAGATGGATTCGGTGCCCATGATCGTGTTGACCGGCCAGACCATCAGCCCGATGTTGGGCAAAGACGCCTTTCAGGAATCCGACATCTTTGGCATCACCATGCCCGTTGTCAAACACAGCTACCTGGTGCGCAATACCAATGACATCCCCCGGATCATCAAAGAAGCTTTTCACATTACCAATACCGGCCGTCCGGGTCCGGTTTTGATCGATCTGCCTAAGGACGTTACTTCCGCCCCTTTTACGGGAAATTCCCTGAATCCGCCGATGGACCTGCCCGGATATACGTTTCCCGGCAAAGGACGCTTATCGGACATTAAAAAGATCGCCAAACTTTTTGACGGGTCCAAACGTCCGCTTCTTTTGGTCGGCCACGGCGCCGTGTTATCCCGCGCCGGCGATGCGATCAAAAAACTGGCGTATAAACTTCAATCCCCGGTCACCAATACTCTTTTAGGCAAAGGTGAATTTCCCGAAACCGATCCGCTCTCTTTGGGGATGCTGGGCATGCACGGGACCGCGTACGCCAACAAAGCCTTAACGCGCTGTGACCTGATCTGTTCGATCGGTTCGCGCTGGGACGACCGCATCAACGGCAACCCGCAAAAATTCTGCATCGGCGCCAAAAAGATCCACATCGACATCGACCCGGCGGAAATCGGAAAAATACTGCTGCCCGATGCCAGCTGTATCGGCGACGCACGCCTCATTGTTGAAGAATTGCTCAAATACGTGAAGCCCTGCGACACCAAAGACTGGCTTAAAGAATTAAACGGCTATCGCCGGCAATATCCGCTCAAATTTGCCAGTACCGGAAAATTAACGGCGCAGTACGTGCTCCATGAACTCCAGGAGATCATCCAGGGCAACGCCATTGTGGTCACCGACGTGGGCCAGCACCAGATGTGGTCGGCGCAATTCAATTTAAGCACCAAGGGCCAGCGCTGGCTTTCTTCCGGCGGCGCGGGCACCATGGGATTCGGCTTTCCGGCCGCTATCGGCGCGCAGTTCGGGCGACCCAATGACCTCGTGGTGGCGGTTGTCGGCGACGGCGGATTTCAGATGACCTTCGCGGAATTATCAACCGTTTATAATAGTAAGCTGCCGGTGAAGGTCCTCATCATCGACAACAAATATTTGGGAATGGTGCGCCAATGGCAGGAACTCTTTTTTGACAATCGTCTCTCCGGTGTCGACTTGGAAGGCAATCCGGATTTTATCAAACTCGCCGAGGCCTACCGGATCAAAGGCGTGCATATCGATAAAGTCGAGGACTGCCGCGCGAAGCTCAAAGAAGCCATTGAGCACAAGGGGCCGGTCGTCATCCACGCGGAAGTCATCAAGGAAGACAACGTGTTTCCGATGATCCCCGCGGGCAAATCCGCCTATGAGATGATCATCGAACCGCCGGGCAAGGATAAGAAGCTGGAAAAACCGACAGGAAGCACCTGACGAGTAACCAGAAACCAGTAACCAGGGACCAGACGTTCTGGTTACTGGCAACTGGTAGCTGGTTACTTAACCTGAGGGAATTCAACGTATGACTCAAAAATCCGAAAAACGCAAAGACATCCACACCGTCAGCATGCTCGTCGCCAACAAACCCGGCGTCTTGGTGCGTTGCGCGCAAGTGTTTGCCCGGCGCGGATTCAATATTGACGCGCTGGTCGTTTCGGCGAGTGTCAACCCCAAATTCTCGCGCATGACGATCACCGCCTCCGGTGATCCCGGAACGTTAGAACAAATCGTCAAACAAACTTCGAAACTCATTGACGTCATTCACTGCAGCGAGCATACCCGTACCGACTCCGTTGACCGCGAGTACGCCCTCATCAAGGTCAAAAGCGGCTCCTCTGCCCAGAAAGCGGCCATCCGCAAACTGCTCAAAGGCCGCGCCCATGTCATGGATGAGAGTAGTGGTGCTATCATCATCGGCCAGACCGGCACGACTGAAGAACTGGACTCCTTCGAGGGATCACTGAAAAAATTTGGGATCGTCGAGATGGTGCGTTCGGGGAAGCTGGTGATGGCGAAGGGCAAGGAACCGACTTAAGTTTTACGGTCACCAAGACTGCAAGGCAGGATCTTCGGCAATTCTTTCGGCGGCAGGATCACCATCGCGATCTCCATCCCTTTTTCATCGTAATTAATTCCGGAAATGCGGCAGCGGTCAGAATCAATCTCCTTGTCTTCGATCCCCAGATATTGGGCGATGGCCGAGCGCAGCGCGTCCCACTCGAGATAGAGGATAAACTGCGTTTCCTCATCCGCGCTTTTTAATTCCCGCGCCACCTGCGCGTACGGCAGGGCGAGGATCTCCGGCAGGGTTTTTCCCACGCAATACATGTCATAGCCCGTCTTGGCCGTGATCTCGCGGCCGCAGGTTATTTTGGCAAAGTCGAAGGAAATAAACCGCTCCTCGTGGTCGAGGCAGATGGCAATGCTGGATGAACTGTCGGAACAAGGCATGGCTCTATTATGGTCGAAATTACAAAAAAGGCAAGCCCCTTTACTTTCGACACTTGTCCTAGGTTGTCATATTGACAACTAAATTGTTTTAGGTAGAATGAATCTCAAATCAAACCTGCCTTAAGGAGATGACCATGAAAAAATTATTAAATATATTGGCTTTAGCAATAATTCTTTCCCTAACACCAACCGCAAAAGCGCAGGCCCTTATTTTATATCCAACGGTCGATGGTACTATTTTTGATTTTGGAGATGACGGGACCGTCAATTTTATCAATACGGATGAGGCGATTCAGGCCTTAGATATGATAGGGTTCGATTCGCGAGGGATTCTTGAATTTGACCTTGCCGGCGTGAGCGATCCTTCCAATGCATTCTTACGTTTATATAAAGTTGCCACTTTGGGGACGTTTCCAATGACAATTGATGTGTATGGTTATTCCGCCGATGGCGCGCTCTCCGATGCGGATTATAATGCCGGAGCCTTTTTAACGTCCTTCAGCTACAACGACGAAAATATTTTCGATCTTGATTTGACGCCGCACCTGCAGAATGCCGTTGCCGATGCCTATTCTTTCCTAGGGTTAAACCTAAGGATGCACGATGAATATCAAGGCGGCATCCCTCCACCTTATGTAGCGTGGGGTTCCTTGGAAGATGAATTCCCGCCGCCCAGCGAATTGCACATCACCGAAGAAGCGAGCCCCGTTGTCCCCGAACCGGCCTCACTTTTACTTCTCGGTAGCGGCCTTATCGGCACCCTAGCCCGCCGAAAACTTGCTTAAAATTTAGAATCCTCTGGAATCCCCGCCGGAATCAGTCAGGGGAGTTTGGGGAGGGGAATTCGTCAGGCGGCTGGCGAAATGTCAAAGATTGTGGCACTTGCCACGGCAAGGGTGTTAGCCGTAGTTCCTGAAACAAAATACGTGAGATCCCTCTCTGCACTCACTGGATAATGTTGATGCGAAATATGCGGTAGCTTGGCTACTTCAACATGTAATCCTTCAGAAAATACGTTTACAGACAAGGCACCACCGACAACAAACAAAACTATAATATTAGGTTCTTTGCTCATCTTCTCTACCCTTACTTTATTTTATATTACCATTCAAGTGCGCCGCCAGTCTGGTACTCAGTAACTCTCGTTTCGAAGAAGTTCTTTTCTTTCTTAAGGTCAATGACCTCGCTCATCCAGGGGAACGGGTTGCCGGAGCCGTATTGTTGCGGCAGGCGCAACTTCTCAAAGCGCCGGTCGGCGAGATACTGAACGTATTCCTGCAGAAGATCATGGCTAAGCCCCAAGATCCCGTCGGGAAGACAGTCTTTGATATAATCCAGTTCCAGCTTGACCGCGCGTTTGATAAAATCGACCATCTGCGCCTGGAATTCCGGCGTCCACACCTGCGGATTCTCTTCCACGATCGCGTTAACAAGCTCAATGCCAAAATTCATATGGATACTTTCATCGCGCAGGATATACTGGATCTGCTCACAGATGCCGGGGATGCGGTTCTGCCGGCCGAAGGAAAGCATGGTGACGAACCCGCCGTAAAAAAAGATCCCTTCGGTAATGACATAAAGCCCGATCAGATTCTTAACCAGCGTCTGCAGGCCTTCGGTTGTTCTGGTATCAAGATCCGGATTAAGAACACCGGCGGTACAGCTCATCGCGTGCTCATCTTTACTATAAATAGTCTCGACCTCGCGGTACATATTGAACAACTCGCCTTCATCCAGCGACAACGACTGCACAATGTACTGGAACGTGTGGATATGGACGGCCTCTTCAAACGCCTGACGCAACAGATACTGACGGCATTCGGGATTATCGACACAGCGGTACACGGCGAGAACAAGATTGTTCCCGACGAGCGATTCGGCGGTGGCGAAAAATCCCAGCACGCGCTTGATGACATGGCGTTCCTGCTCCGTAAAAGCCTTGGGATCTTTCCACTGCTCGATGTCGCGCTGCATGGGGACTTCGGTGGGCATCCAGTTGTTCGCGCAGCCGTCGAGATAATAATGCCACGCCCACTTGTATTTGATGGGGACCAGCTGGTTGCAATCGACCGTGCGGTCGTTGTTGATGACCCTCTTATTTTCGATGGTGATCCGGTTACGGTTCATCCCCGGCAATGATGATGCGCAATCCATAACTTATCCTCCCCCTACATCTTTCTTACGCCATTAATTATATTAATAAGAATAACTAAACTTCCAACACCAATTAGTCGGAATATTAAATCAACATTAAAAATCATTGAAATCGGCTTTGTGAAAACTCCTGTAGTTTCCAAAATATGACGAAAAACACTAAGGGCGATAAGCACTAAACAAATAGGAATACCAGTATAACCAAGTGAATACTTTTCTTTTGTTGTAACCATGGATAGGCCCAACAAAAAAAATAGAATCCCTCCAAGGACATCAAATACGCTATAAAATGAACGCGCCGTTATAGCGGCAAGAAACTCAAGTATACCGCAAACGACAAAACTTACAAAGAACCCTAAAACCCAGTTAACCTCTTTTACTGGCATGCTTCGCAATCTTCTTTGAATTCCTTGACCTTCACCGCCGGGGCCTGGGGCTGCGTGGCGGGTTGCGCCGGCGCGGCTGACGTCGGCGTATCCACCACCCGGCCGAATTCGTTACGCTCACGTTTCCCCACGACATTGTCGTACTTGGTGATATCCAGCGTGCTTTTCTCGATGCGGGTGGCACCCATGGAACGCAGATAATACGTCGTCTTTAATCCCTTTTCCCAGGCGATCATGTACATGTCGCTGACCTTTTTGCCGCTCGGCTTGGCCTGATACAAATTCAGCGACTGGCCCATGTCGATCCACTTCTGCCGCCGGCTGGCCGCTTCGATCAACCACTCATATTCGATCTCAAAGGCGGTCGCGTATTTGCGTTTTAACTCGGCAGGAATTCTCTGAATCTCCTGGATGCTCCCGTCGAAATACTTGAGGTCGTTGATCATCTCCTGGTCCCAAACCCCGAGCTTCTTGAGATCTTCCACGAGGAATTCGTTGACCACGGTGAATTCACCGGAGAGGTTGCTTTTGACGAAAACATTCTTGTAGATCGGCTCGATGGAGGCCGTCACCCCGACGATATTGCCGATGGTGGCGGTCGGCGCGATGGCCATGACCAAACTGTTGCGGATGCCGTTTTTCTTGAGTTCCTCACGGATCGGCGCCCAGTTCATCTTCGACGAACGGTCCACATCGAGATACCCGCCGCGTTCTTGCTCCAGCAAAGCCAAAGTATCGATAGGAAGCAACCCGCGGTCCCATTTCGAACCCCGGTACGTCAAGTACACGCCCTTTTCTTTGGCCAGCGCGATCGAGGCCTCGATGGCGTAGTAGGAGATCGCTTCCATGCTCTGGTCGGCGAATTCGATCGCCTCCTGCGAGGCATAACTTAAATTCTGAATGAACAGCGCGTCCTGAAAACCCATCAACCCCAATCCGATCGGACGGTGCTTTTGGTTGGCGAGCTCCGCTTCTTTGGTCGGATAATAATTGATGTCGATGACATTGTCCAACATCCGCACCGCCGTATGGACCGTGTCTCTTAGCTTGTGATGGTCCAGCCCGCGCTCCGTCGTGTGCGCGGCCACGTTGACCGATCCTAAATTACAAACAGCGGTTTCGTCTTTGGAGGTGTTCAAAAGAATTTCCGTGCACAAATTGGAACTGTGCACCACCCCGACGTGGTCCTGCGGCGAACGGACGTTCGATGGGTCTTTCCAGGTGATCCACGGGTGCCCGGTCTCAAAAAGCATCGTTAACGTTTTGCGCCACAGCTGCACCGCGGAAACGGTCTTGTGCTGGCGCAGCTTGCCCTCTTTGGCCTTCTGTTCGTATTCCGTATAAACGCGTTCGAATTCCCGGCCATAAATATGGTGCAAGTTCGGCACTTCATTGGGGCTGAAAAGCGTCCACTCTCCGTTTTCCTTGACGCGTTTCATGAACAAGTCCGGGATCCACGCGGCCGTGTGCATGTCGTGCGTGCGGCGGCCTTCATCCGCCGTTATTTTTACCCAGTCCAGAAAATCCTCAAAGTCCATGTGCCGGATTTCTGAGTAAGCGCACATGGCCCCCTGACGTTTGCCGCCCTGGTT
>ORMF010429222.1_pt1 | contig 33245 bp, 25 predicted proteins | sample 1779871 | NCBI WGS metagenome assembly ORMF01 (sample SAMEA104232316, study PRJEB22302) | groundwater metagenome | biome: forest; feature: aquifer; material: groundwater | place: USA | collected 2011-08-07 | depth 5.4 m | reverse complement strand
GCAATTGCGTCCAATGTCTGCTGCCAAAGCGCTTCCCCAGGAATCATCGGATAGCCGATGAACGCCTGCCCGGCTTCGCTAGGATCGAGCTGGGCGTACATCGGGTCCGGTGTTGCCAGGCTGACGTGCGGCCGGATCGCACGCAGAATGGCAGACTCTTTCTGGAGTCGTTCGACTCCATCCGCATGGCGTGGGAATCGAAAGACCAAGGCTTCGTTGACGACGAGGACAATGTTGTTCTGCCCATGACCGCTGATGGACCGAAGCGAGGCAATCTTAATTTCCGGATAGGCGGCGCGGATCCAGCGCTCATAATCATGATAGGTCACATCTCATTTTCGCCCGGGTACTGCCCTCAGTGATCGGCCTGGTTGACACGTATGGCGCACTCCATTGCCCAAGCGTATCGTAGAGCCATGCGGGAGCGATTGCTGTCAGCAAACGGGGCCGAGCTGTGGGTGGCGGAGCAGGGTACCGGCATCCCGATGATGCTCTGCAATGGAGGGCCGGGGTGTTGCGACTACCTGGGGACAGTCGCGGAGTGCATAGACGACGTTGCGCAGGTGTACCGGTTCGAGCCGCGCGGCTGCGGTCGCTCGTCCTCGGCTGGCCCCTATGACCTCCCGACTACGCTCGCCGACCTGGAGGCGTTGCGCGTTGCTCTTGGGCATGTGCGCTGGGTGGTGGGTGGGCACTCCTGGGGAGCCGACTTGGCACTCGCGTATGCCCTCGAGTACCCGAAGCACGTCTTGGCGCTGGCGTACATCTCCGGTGCAGGCGTCCAGAACGACCGCGAGTGGCACGCCGTCTACCAGGCGGGGCGCGATGCAGGCCGGGATCAAACTCCGGCGTTCGAGTATCCCGTCAATCTCGAAGTGAACCGCACGGGGAACGCGTCCTGGCGCAGATTCATCAAGGGTCCAATGCTCCTCCGCCGGATCGCCGATCTCAACGTGCCTATGCTCGCCGTATATGGCAGCGAGGACATCCGTCCGAGCTGGCCAGTGGAGCAGATCGTGCATCTGATGCCCAACGCCCGCTACGAGCTGATTGAAGGCGCGGGACACTGCGTGTGGTTGACGCACGCGCCGGAGCTCCGCTCGCTGCTGGGAGCCTTTCTTCGTGAGGTGTCTCGGCCTGCTGGCGCCGAATCATCGTGAGCATGCCGCAGGATCGACGAGACCTGCCCGATGTCCCACTCTGGAAGGCTGAGGAGTGGCCGCACTATCTGGATCTACTTGCGCTGCAGCACGGAGAGCGATTGCTCGACGTTGGCTGTGACGTTGGTGGTTTCTGCCGGCTCGCCGCAGCCCGGCTCGGGTCTGCGGGGCGAGCTATTGGCGTTGATCCAAGCGCGAGAGCGCTGGCCGGAGCAAGCGCGCGACAAGCCAATCGCCAGATCGCCTACCTCGTCCGCGGCGATGGCCATGATCTGCCATTCGCGGATCGCTCCTTTGACGTCGTGGCCTCGTTGGAGACCGTCGAGTATCTCCACAACCCTTCTCGCTTCGTCCGGGAAGCCTACCGCGTGCTGCGGCGTGGCGGCCGGTTCCTGTTGGTCCATCGAGACTACGACACGCTGATCGTCCCGGTCGCCAACCGAGACTTGGCCCGCCGCGTGGTGGCGGCGCTCAGCGACGCGGGTGACGATGGCTGGGCAGGCCGAAAGCTCCGCGGCTACATGGTTTCGGCTCCCTGGACGCACCTGGAGACGGCGACGTACACGCCGGTCCTGACAAGCTATGCTGAGGCGCGCGAACAGTACGGGTGGGTCGACGAATGGCTGGCCAAGGCTGTGCTCCAGGGTCTGCTGCCGGCCGAGGACCTCGACGCCTGGCAGCGCGAGCAACAAGAGGCGGACGCTGCGGGCGGCTACCTGCTGAGCCTCACCCGGTTCATCTGTCTCGCGCAGAAGTGAGACCCGCCGGCGATAATGTGAAGCATGGCTCACACCACACCAAGGGACGCAGCGGTCGAGTTCCGTGTCGATGACCGGGAGCTCGCCCCCGAGCGGTTTATCGATCTCGCACAATGGGTGTGGCCGGGAGACTACGACCCGTTGCTCGTAGCTGGCGCGCTGCGCCGCACCCTAAATATCACCGCATGGCACCAGACATATTGATCGGGTGCGTCCGTGTGCTCAGCGATGGCTACTTCTTTGGCACCATCCCCGAGATCATGGTCGATCCCGCGTATCAGCGACGCGGCGTCGGGCGCCACCTCATGGAACTGGCCTGGGAGCATTCCCCTTCGTCGTTGTTTCTGGGCGCCCAACCTGGGAACGAGGGCTTCTTCGAGAAGCTTGGCTTCGAGCGAGGAATGCCTGCGTACCTGAGACGGAAACGGCGACGAAACCAACCCATGAGCAGTTAGCGCAGATGCCTACTCCCTGAAACGGCGCAGCTATCCGTCCGGAACCGCTGAGCGATGTGTACCGCGATCCTCGCCCTTTGATCGAAGGAGCATTGCCATTCGCCTGGACAAAGAGCGCCTGAGTTGCTTGCTCGAAGCCCCGGTGGGCGGGTGTCTGCTTACTCCGCACGCCAGCGCGCGTCAGCAACGGGTGGACGGGAACTTTCGAGGTCTTGGCATGTACTACGCCGATCAAGGTTTTGAAGTGTTCGCCACGGTGTTCGAAACGGCGGCGATCACGATGGTAAGAAACGCTGTTGCAGCAGCATGCGTCCGATTCCGCGGCGGTGACGAAGCGTGTATCACGGCGGGGGTGTCATTGGCCAGCTACACCGAGCAGCATCCGGAGCGAAACCCGGGCGTCGCGGCTCGAGCGCTGTCCGGAGAACCGTACATCTTGGGAAACCTGGCCGGCTTGAGTGAGGAGTTCCGCACGTTCCTCGTCCACGAGCCGCTCTGGGAACTGGCGGCCATGATCTTGCGCACTGATGTGGTCGATGTGGTCTACCATTTCGCGCAGGTGATTCGGAAGCCGGCTCGCATCGGACCCGCCGTTAGCTGGCATCGGGACTACCCCAACACCTACGTCTGTTCGAGGACGTCCAACTTCGTTCGCTTGCTTGTGGCGCTTGACGATATGTCGTATGTGAACGGCGGAACCGGCATCGTGCCAGAGTCGCACCTGATCGACGACGAGGAAGTGTGGCGCCGAAGAGACTTGGCGGAAAATGGCGGTGGCGCTGTATATCCAACGATGGAAGCCGGCCAGGTGCTGGCGATCCACCCCAAGGCGGTGCATGGTGGAGGACCGAACCGGAGCCCGTCCGACCGCGATCTGCTCGTCACGCAGTTTGGTGTGCGATCGGCCGAGCTCATTCACCGGGCGGACGCGGAGTACCTAACGCTCTGCGGCCGGGAGGAGTTTCTGGCTGGATAACCCCAGGAGGTGCACAGGGCATCTCGAATTGTTAGCACGCGCTATACCCAGGTACCATTTGCAGAGAGACAATCAACACAAACACCTGCCACGAGGCGGAGCGGAGGCCCTATGACGATGCTCGATCATCACCCCTCGGGGCCGCCTCCGTCTGCTGCTGCCACTGGCGTTTGAGCCTACTGCCGCTACGCTTCGCATAGCGGTATTGACACATCGCCGCCCCGGGTAGCCCGGCGGCCGGCCCTCCGATCCAGTCCACCCTACCAAGGACGGAGAGGCTGTGTCTGTGTTTGGCTCTACTGAAGCTTCTATCGCCGCCGGTCCCACCGCAAGGTCCGTTGGTCGGACCGGCTACCACCAACTGCTCATCACGTACCTGCGTCCGCAGTGGCCGCGAGCCATTCTGCTGGCCCTGCTCGTCACGCTGACGATCGGTCTTCAGCTCGCGACCCCGCTGCTCCTGCGGCGGTTCATCGACGACGCGCTGGCCGGTGCTTCCCTCGACGCCCTCGCACAGATCGCGCTCCTCTTTCTCGGCGCCGCGCTCATACTCCAGCTTGCGCAGCTTGCTGAGGTCTCCGTGGCCGAGAACGTCGGCCTGACGGCTACGAACTGGCTGCGGACGGACCTGCTGCTGCACGTGCTGCAGCTCGATCCATCATTCCACGCCGCGCGCAGCCCGGGGGAGCTGATCGAGCGCACTGACGGGGACGTCGGCACGCTCGGCAACTTTTTTGCCCGCCTCGTCGTCTATCTGGGCGGGAACGCGCTCCTGCTCGTCGGCATCGTCATCCTGCTAATCACGGTCGACTGGCGGATTGGTGCGGCCATGACCGCGTGCGTAGCGCTGGCCATGGGGCTGATGTATTGGCTGCAGCCAGTGACCGTCTGCCGCAACGTAGCACTTCGGCAGGCAAGCGCCGATCTCTTCGGCCTGATCGAAGAGCGGCTGGCCGGGACCGAGGACGTCCGGGCCAATGGGGGCGTGCCGTACGTGCTCTCGCGCCTGCTCGAACGCTCGCGGCAGTTGCTGAGGAGCAGCATCGCCGCACAGGTCAGCGGGTGGGGCAACTTTCAGGCCGCAACCCTCTGCATGCACCTGGGGACCGTGCTGGCCTTCGGGGTTGCGGTCTCCCTGTTTCGGGCTGGTGAGCTGACGCTGGGGGCCGTGTTTCTGGTCATTGCCTATGCGGAGAGCCTGCGCCGGCCGGTGGAGGCGATCACGCGGCAGCTCCAAGACCTGCAGCAGGCCGCCGCCAGCATCGGGCGGGTGCGCGAACTGCTGGCCGAGCGGAGCGCCGTCGTGGATGGGCCGGGCGTCCTATTGCCAGCAGGGTCCCTCGCGGTGGAGATCGAGCGGGTCTCCTTTGCCTACGACAACGGTGCACCCGTGCTGCGCGACGTCTCGTTGCGGCTCGGCCCCGGCCAAGTGCTCGGGCTGCTCGGTCGGACTGGCGCCGGAAAAACCACCCTGGCGCGACTCCTCTTCCGCCTAGCGGACCCACACGCGGGTGCAATTCGCCTTGGCGGCGTGGATCTGCGCGAGCTGAGGCTTCACGAGCTGCGGTCGCGCGTCGCCTTCGTGACCCAGGACGTCCAACTGTTTCACGCCTCGGTCCGCGACAATGTGACCTTCTTCGGCCCCACCGTCGCCGATGCGCGGGTCGAGTCGGTGCTCGATGAGTTGGGACTCGGGGAGTGGCTGCGCCGGTTGCCGGAGGGGCTCGGCACGAAGCTGGCGCCGGGCGGTGGGAGCCTCTCGGCCGGTGAGGCACAACTGCTCGCCTTGGCGCGTGCGTTCCTGATGGAGCCGGGGCTCGTCGTCCTGGACGAAGCGTCGAGCCGCCTCGACCCGGCAACGGAGCAGCGGCTGGAACGCGCCGTCGATCGCCTTCTGACCGGACGGACCGCCATCGTGATCGCCCACCGGCTGAGCACGATCCAGCGCGCCGACCGGGTCCTGATCCTCGAAGATGGGCAGCTCGCCGAAGAGGGGGAGCCTGCCGCGCTAGCTGCCGATCCCGATTCGCGCTTCAGCCATCTCCTCCGGACCGGTCTCGATGGTGCGGAGGTGCTACCATGACCGCGCTCGGGCTCATATGGCGTTTGGCGCGCTTCAGTCCCTGGCACTACCTGGCGATGGGCACGCTGGTCCTGCTCGCCGGCTATCTGTTTCCGCTCGTTCCGGGGCTCGTGGTGCGGGAGATTCTCAACACGCTCACCGGGCGGGCGGCTGCCGGCTGGAACGTCCAAAGCCTCCTTGCACTGTTGGCTGCAGTGGGACTGGCACAGGCAGTGGCCTCCGTAGCGTCCGGCGTCGCCGAGTCGTCGCTGCAAGTCGTCGTAAACACGCTGCTGCGCCGGAACATGCTCGAACGGGTCCTCGATCGCCCGGGCGCACAAGCGCTGCCGAGCTCGTCAGGCGAAGCGATCAGCCGGTTTCGGAACGACGTCCAGCAGGTAAGCGGCTACGTCATATGGACGGCGGACCCGGTGGGGCAGCTCCTGACGTTCGTCTTCGGGTTGACTGTGTTGGCGCGGATCGACCCAGCGCTGACACTCGTGGTCCTGGCCGTGTTGCTCGCCGTCGTGGTCCTCACCAGCCTCGCGGTCGGTCGGCTCGAGGCATACCGAAAGGCGAACCAAGAGGCGATTGGAGAGGTGACCGGGCTATTGGGGGAGTTGTTCGGCGCTGTGCTGGCGGTCAAGGTGGCCGGCGCCGAGCAGCGGGTCGTCGAGCATCTGCGGACGATCAACGAGCGGGGGCGCCGCGCGGGGGTGCGCGACCAGGTCTTCACCAACTTTTTCCTCGGCGTCCCACAAAACGCGGCCAACGTAGGCGCGGGACTGTTACTCCTAGCTGGCGCCGAAACGATGCAGGGCGGCCGGCTGACGGTCGGGGACTTTGCACTCTTCGTGTCGTACTTGGGCACCCTGGCCCAGGCGATGAGCTGGGTAGGCGTCTACCTGACCCAGTATCGACAGATGCTGGTGTCGCTCGACCGAGCGCAGACAATGATGCAGGGATCACCACCCGAGCAGCTCGTGCGCCACGCGCCGCTCCACCTACGTCATGGACCGCCTGCGTTGCCGGACCTCGCTCCCACCGACGGCGACCGGATCGAGCGACTCGAGGCCCGCCATCTGAGTTACCGCTACCCGGACTCGGGCCGGGGCATCACGGGAATCGACCTCGTGCTCGAGCGCGGTACGTTCACCGTCATCACCGGTCGTGTAGGCGCGGGGAAGACGACCCTGCTCCGGGTGCTCCTGGGACTCTTGCCCCGAGCCTACGGCGAGATTCTTTGGAACGGCCATTCGGTCGAAGACCCAGGCACGTTCCTGGTGCCCTCGCGGGTGGCATACACGCCTCAAGCGCCGCGGCTGTTCAGCGAGTCGCTGCGGAATAACGTCCTCATGGGCCTCCCCGACCGCGACGGGCGGCTGGAGCGAGCGATGCGCGCAGCCGTCTTGGAGCGCGACCTAGCTTCGCTCGGGCAGGGGCTGGACACGTTGGTCGGCCCGCGCGGGACCAAGCTCTCGGGCGGGCAGCTCCAACGGGCCGGAGCGGCGCGCATGCTCGTTCGGGAGCCGGAGCTCCTGGTGGTCGACGACCTATCCAGTGCCCTGGACTTCGAGACAGAGCTGGAGCTCTGGGAGCGGCTGACCAAGCAACGCTCGGCCACCATCCTGGCAGTCTCGCATCGCCCGGTCGCGCTGCGTCGCGCCAACCAGATCGTCGTGCTTGTGGATGGCCGCGTTATGGACCGGGGTCGGCTCGAAGAGCTGTTGGAGCGGTGTGAGGACATGCGAAGACTCTGGGAGAGCAGCTAGCCCGCCGCGAGTTGAACCCTTCAGTGATGAGTTGTTAGTCTCGGAGAAGGGGTAAGGCGCGGCTCGGGCTGGAGGCTATTGAGTTGGCCAGACGATCAAGCGGTGTAGTGCCGTCTGAGGAATTCCGTGCGCCGGAGCTGACTGACGGCGTGGTCCTACTCAATGGCTTCAGCCTGGGCGACGCCGCGACTCACCTTGCCGGCGAGGACGAAGAGCAGGCGCGCCGTTTTGGCTGGTACCCCAGGCGATCGACCATTGAGCAGGTCCGCCGCACAATCCGTCGCTGGCAGGAGAACTGGCGCCGCGGGGCATTCCGCCGAGCATTTGCCGTCCGCGAGGTTGCCACCGGCGAGTTGGTCGGCGGATGCGAGCTGCAACTGCGACGGGGTGGGCTCGCCTCTATCTCCTACTGGATCTTTCCCAGCCATCGGCGGCGGGGCTTCGCGGCCCGACCGGCACGACTCGCCTGCGGGTTTGCATTCGGTCATTGTGGGATCGAGCGCGTCGAGGCCCACATTGAGCCGGACAATCTGGCGTCTCGTGGGGTTGCTCGCCGAGCGGGCTTTAGCGAGGTGGGACTTCTGGAAGCGACGGGCATGCTCGTCTGCGCACTGAACCGCTGCCACAACGCTCAATGAGCTAACCGACCGCCACACAATCCCGCGTCCAGTTTGACATCGGCAGGCGGATATACTTGTCTGGTACCAGAACTTTTTCTCGTGGACGTGGTGATGGGCGTGCGGACTCGAATCGCCTGAGCGGAGCCCTCTGGGACTTCCTGCTCGGTAGCTCATGGCCCACAGGGCCGTGAGACCCGCGCTCGTCTGACTACTCCTTTCCGGATAGGGCTCCGCTCATCGTCGCACCTGCCAGGTGGTGGGTGCGGCTTTTTTGTGCCCCTATTTCCGAAAGGAGTCGCCCATGGTTCACCTTGCCGGTCCCCGCCTTCAGCATTCACAAAACTTTCTCACGAGTTCGCACCTCGTAGACCAACTGCTCGATCGCTCGACGATCGGCGCCGGCGACCCCGTCCTCGACATCGGGGCAGGTCGGGGCTTGATCACGGATCGGCTCGCCAAGCGCGGCGCGCAGGTGCTCGCCATCGAGCAGGATGCGGAGCTTGCCTCCGCCCTCCGCGAGCGGTTCGCTGAGGCGAGCAACGTTCGCGTCCACGAAGCCGACTTCCTCACCTTCCACCTGCCGACAACCTCGCCCTACAAGGTCTTTGCGAATATTCCGTTCGCCATCACGGCGCAGATCGTCGCCAAGCTAACCACCGCGCACCATCCGCCGTTCGACAGCTACCTGTGCATGCAGCAGGAAGCGGCGGAGCGTTTCATGGGCGAACCTCATGGGACGCTCCGTGCGGCGCTGCTTCATCCTTGGTTCGAGCCCATACTCGTGCACTGTTTTCGCCGGACCGACTTCACGCCCAGACCCCAGGTCGACGTCGTCATGCTCCGCCTGCGGAAACGCGGTCCTCCGCTGGTGCTACAGCGCGATGCAGGTCTCTATCGCGACTTCGTCACCTACTGTTTCACCGCCCGGTGCCCCAGCCTGCGTACGACGCTCGCGACCCTCTTCGATCGTCGCAAAGCCCATTCCATCGCCAAGGAGGTCCACATTCAGGCCCACGACACGCCAACGATGCTGCGGGTCGAGATGTGGCTGGCGCTGTTCGAAGCGCTTCGGAAGGCCGAACCCGGTGCCTTTGCTCGGGTCCAAGATGCGGAACGGCGACTGCGAAGCCAGCAGCGCACCCTTCGAAAAGTACATCGCACCCGCAGGGCGACTCGAAGCGAGCCATCGCGCCGGTAGCAACTCGGAGGAGCATGAAATGATAGATCCTGGTCTCGAGGGGCCGCGACCTGGGGTCGCATCATCAGCCTCACTACGGATGGGACCGCTCGCGGTTAGAAGGGTCGAGGCTCCGAGATCCTCGGCTGGCTGGCTAGCTCTTTGATCCTGTCTGCCATGTCGCGAGCACTCCGCGTCTCTGCTGGTATTCGAGCTTCCATCTCCGCGCGGGTCTTCCCGGCCTGTTCCACAACCTCTTTGGCCGCTCGAATCGGTGCGCCGGTCGCCAACGCCAGACTGATCGCGTCGCTCGGACGCCCGTCAAAGAGGCGGGTCCCGGCCGGACCATCGACTACCACCTCCGCGTAGAAGGTCTCCTCCGTCAGGCGGCTGATGCGCCCCTCGCGCAGGCGACCGCCCGCCGCCTCGAGCAGTCGCGCGGCGAACGCGAAGGTCAGCGGGCGGTGGGCCTCCGCGCCTACTAACAGGATCGCGATCGCGTCCGCTTCGAATTGCCCGATCCAGATCGGGACAACGGTCTGCCCATCAGCAGTCGCAAGCAGCACAACTCTGCGCTCCCCGATGGGTTCGGTGATTGGTACCCTGAACACGTCCTCCACCCGCACGTCCACGTATTCCGTCTCGGTCCGTATCGTCACGGCTTCTTCCTCCCATACAGTCAGTAGCGAACGTCGCAGCGTGGCTCGCGCATTGTGCAGGCGAGTCTTGATGGCGCTGACCGCCACTCCGAGTGCCGCCGCGGTCTCCGCGTGGGTCAGCCCGTCCATGTAGAACAGCACCACGGCGGCGCGCTGCCCGGCCGGCAGGTCGGCGACTGCTCGGCGCACGCGCTCGGCTAGCTCAGCCGCCTCGTGATGCTCGGCCGGATTCATCGACGAGGCGATCGTCCGGTCCAAGCGCCGACCTCCCAGCAGGGCATCGAGTGACCACGCATCACGGGCGCGGTAGCGCAGCCATTGCCGACAGACGTTGAGCCCGATGCCGGCCAGCCAAGATCCGAACCGCTGCGGCTCCCGCAGGCGGTCGAGGGCCAACAGTGCCCGGAGCGTCGCCTCTTGCGCTGCATCCTCCGCGAGACCTGGGTCGTCCAGCATCTGACGGCAGAGGGCGATGAGCATCGAGCGATGCCGTTCGACGAGGGTGGCGAACGCCTCCTTATCCCCCGCTCGGACAGCCATCACGAGCTCAGTGTCGAGCCCCTCACCGCGCATTCGCTCTCCCGCGTGCCGCACGCGTGCAGATGTAACGATAAATAGTCGTAGGAATGAGGGCCAGGGTTACGTTTGCGCCTGTTCCTGGCCGGTGCATCATCTGCTGCCCGACTGCGAGCCAGCACCTCTACCATCGAGTGGACACCTGAGAGACCGATGGCGGAGGCGACAATGGCCGGTCGAGAGACCCTGACGCCATGATGGCCTCAGAGCATCGCAGCAAAGATCCGGTCGGCCACCAATGACACATCAGACTGAGGCACGTTCGTGGTGTAGACGCACGCGCCTGGCGGGTGCCTGAAGAGCTAAGGCGCACCGAGGCGAAAGATCCATAGCCCGAGGAAGTGTCCGGCGACGAAAAGCTGGTCGCCGACGATGAGCACCTGGTTGATGTATTCGAATCGGGAGGTGCTGCCGACCTGCACCAGCCGCACCGGATCTGAGGCATCGAAGATCCGTAGGTCGCGGGAAGCGGCGACGATCACGGAGCGACCGGCCGCCGCGACCCGCAATGGGAAGGCCATCCCTTGAAGGGTATGAGTCGCGGCAAGGGTCGGCTGACGTGGATTGGACACGTCGAAGATGAGTAGCCGGCCCGATTGCTGGCCCCGGATCCCCCCAAGCGCATAGACGTGCGTACCGGCCACCGCGAGATGCGAGAGGTTCCAGGCCGGATCGCGCCGCACCGCCACCTCGGCGGGGCGGGAGGGGTCGGACACGTCGATCACACGCAGTCGGTCCTCGCCGAGGACGTAAACGTGTTTTCCAGAGACGGCGAAGTCGGATACGTAGCCGGTACGGATCGAAGCAATCTCCACGGGATGTGACGGATCGGCGACGCTCACGATCTGCAAGTCTCCTTCATCTGCGAAGATCGTCTGACGAGCGACGAAGACATGGTTGTCCGCGACGACCGGCGCCTTGTGGCTGCGTGATTCAATAGATCCGACGACGACCGGTTGCCGTGGATCCTGCGCGTCCACGACCTCCAGGCTACGCAGGGACGTCACGTAAACCCTGGAGCCCGCCGCTGTAAGATGCTGTCCAATCCACGGACGCGCTAAGCTGCTCAAGTGCCGCGGCCGCGCTGGATCGGTCACGTCCAGGATGAAGATTTGGCCCTCGCCGCTGCCGACGTACGCCGTGGATCCCAACACGGCGACGTCCTGGGCGAGGCGGAGCAGCGTGTAGGCCGCAATCTCTGTGGGTCGGCGTCGGTCCCTCAGGTCCAGAACGCTCAGTCCGTCGGTTGTAGCGACAAAGGCGTAATCACCCGCAACGGCGAGCGACGCCCGGCTCATTTCACGACTCGGAAGCTCGCCGATGTGGAGCGGCCGGGCGGGGTTGGAAATGTCGAAGATCTGGCCGCCCGCATAGAGGTAGTCCGCGGCGATCGTCACGCGCTGTGCGAGAAAAAGGCCGGATACCTCCTGGACAAGAATCGGCAAGCTCGGGTCTGAGATATCGAGGACGCGCAGCGGGAGCCCGCCCAGGTAGGCGTGATGGCCGGACACCGCAATGCCGGGCACTGGATTGGTAGTGGAGACAAAAGCTCACCTCCCGCGGATCGGCTGGCCGCGAGACATCGAGGATGTGCAGGCCGTTTTCCGCGGTGAAGGCGCCCCCGGCCCGCTGGGTCCCAACGTAGACGTAGCCAATCGCGCCGGGGGCGGTGGCCACGTCCACGACCTCCTCCGTCTCGCCCTGGACCGGCAGCCACGCGCCCACCTCGATCGGCCGGCGTGGATCGCTCACGTCGATAATCCACACCCCGGCGGCCATGGCCGCGACGAAGGCATAGCTTCCATCGAGCGCCACGCGGCGCGGCGTTCCGACGATCGACGCGGGCAGCGGTGCAGGCAGGGGTACGGCGATCGCTACCGAGCCGACTTCCACCGGATGAGTCGGATCTGAGATATCCACGATGCCCAGCCCCCCGCTTTGGGCAACGTACGCGTAGTCGCCCCGTACCACGATGTCCACTGCCAAGGCAGAGGTGGGTGGTGTCTGCCCGACGACGACCATATCCCGAGGATTGGAAATGTCGACAACCACGAGGCGTGGACCGACGCGCAGATAGGCGTAGGGTTCCCGCACCGCGATCGCGCCGAGCTCTCCGCCGTACTGCCCCACCAGGGTGAGTCCACGATCCTGGGCGCCCAGGTCTGCCTGAGCCATCGCCGTAGCGAGGGCGTGGGGAAGCGGCTGTATGAGTAACCCGGCGAGCAGGATGAGGCGCATCAGGTTCGGGAAGCGCATGGTTACGCGTCCTGCCAGGATTTGAGGCGGATGAACAGCGTCCGCCGGCCGTCGCTGGGACCTGGGGTGAGGATGACGAGCGCCTCCCAGTCGCCGTAGTCGGGCAAGGACCAGAGACTCCATGCAAGCGACCCGTCGCCGCCGGCCACAAGGCGCGTCCACCCGCCTGATGCCAACTGCTCGGCGAAATTGGCGTCGAGCCGCTGCACCGTTGCCTCCGTGGAAATGGTCGCCTCGACAGCCGTCTCGGTCCGTCCTTGGCCACGGCCCGAGAACGACACGGGCTCGCGGGCCGGTCCACTTAGGGGAGGAAGCAACTCCGAAGATAGCGGGCGGCTCGAACGAGTCTGGCGGAGACAGCGGTCCGTCTCGCCGATCTCCGCCTGCACCTGGACCTGGCTGCCTCCGTTTGCGTGTGGGTGCAGCGAGATCCGCACGTAGGGTCCGCTCTCACTCTGGCACAACTCGCTCATCTCGGTGCCGCCCGGGAATATGCCTGACACGCCGGTCATTGCACGTGGCGCTGAGGTCCAGCCGAGCCGTTGCAGCTCAGCGTTGAAGAAGGCCAACAACTCGTGGGGTGGTTGTCCCGCGTCGAGCATGACGTCGGCCGACAGGAGATGGTGGTCGGCGAAATGCACCGATGTACCCACAAGGTGCGAATTGGTTGGTAGCGGAAACGCGGCCAGTTCATTCGGCAACGCCTCGGGGAGGAGGCGCGTCGACAACCGTCGCCCCACGAGGTCGCGCGCAGGACGGGAGAGGAGGCGTTCGGCGGCTTCGAGGGGCGAAACCTCCTCCTGGACCAACAGTGGCGACCCAGGCACCGGTGCCATCGGTACATTTCGGCTGACGCGGACCGGCTGCAGTCGCGGCCCGCCCCAGTTCGGACTCTCGAGGTCCGTCAAGTCAAGCCCGCCCAGTGGACGCGGCTCGACACGCTCCGGAGTGCGCAATGTCGCGTCGACCGCGAAGCGCACGAATCGCTGGGGCCGGCTCGGTTCCTCGAACGCGAGGAAGAGCCCTTCCCATGCCTCGTCGGCGCTCGCCCGCCAGCGGCTCCAGGCGAGGCGCTCGCCACCGCTTGAGAGCCGGACCCAACCGGCCGCCTCGAGCTGGCGTCCGTAGTGCGCCTCCAACTCCTGAGCGGTCAGCTCAGTCCGCAGCGTGGCCTGGCTGCTCGCCGGGGCGCCACCCGACCCAGGAAACCCGGATGGGGTCTGCACTTCGGACGGATCTGACACGCCCTCTGGTGGTAGCAGGTGCGGGATGAGGTCCGGCGGTGGCACGGGTGCGGCGCGAAATCCTGGTCCGAGACCTGGCGGGGAGAACGTCGGAGGCGAGAATCCCGTTGATGGCTGAGCCGCGGCCGGGGAATACGGCGACAACGAAGGTGGTGGCGAGAACGGTGCGAACGAGGGTGAGCACAGCGCGTACCCGGTCAAGGAGATGTCGAGGCGCACCTCGGTGTGACCATGCAGCCCCTCGTCGGCCCCGAGCTGGAGCGAGATGGGCCCGCCCTCCTGGCAGTACAGACCTCCTGGAGAGCGAGGTGCGCTCCGAAAGCCGCCCTGCTGGGTGAAGGGTGCGCCTGCTGGCGGCGTCCAGCCACGGCGAGTGACCTCTTCGGCATATTCCCTCCTTACTTCGTCCGGCGCGCCAGGAACGTCCACGAGCACGTGCACCTCGACGACCTGCCCTTCGGAGACGCGTGCGGTGCTTCCGACTAACCGACCTGTCGGGAGTGGCACGTCGGACGGCAGCCCCGCTGGGAGGGCGCCAAGGAGTAGGAGCCGGCGCGTGCTTTGTTGGCCCATCTCGGGCTGCGGCGGATTCAGCACTCGCTCGATCAGCTCCGCTGCGGCGCTGTCCCCTTGGGAGTAGGCGACGGATCCGCCGGCGGGACCAGGAATGACCATGGTTCCCAGGAGAGCGACGCAGATCGATACACAGAGAATCGGACTACGCATTCGTTCCCTCCTCGCGGAGCCCCGGCAGTGCCCTTTATCAGTATCCCGTGTCGGTATCGAGTATCGGCAACGTGCGCTACTGACTGACGTGGCACAATGGCAATACTGAGGTGATTGGTGTGCTTCACGCCCAAAGTGGTCTCGCCGAGGAACCCCGACTCGATCACCGGCACAGGGCCGACTCCAGGCCACGATGGGCGCTCGTGCTCCGCACGTTCCTAAGCCGAATACTCGTCGCCTTCGGCGTCATCATGACAAACACCGGGCCCTGGTTCGTGCACGCCCAGGAAAACCCTCCAGTTCCGGTCGACCGTCCTGTCCTGCAAATCAATATCGGTGGCGGCATGGTCGCCCTCAGACACCCGGCCGCGCATATCCCTGACCTGACGATCTGGGCGAGCGGGCGTGTGGTCTTCGAGGCGCCCGACCAGTTTATCCGGGAGGGAAGGCTTTCCGCCGAGACCCTGGCTGCCCTGCTGCCGCGTGCGGCGGTGCTCTATGAGCTGCCGGACAACTACTCCGCCTGCGCCTGCACCGACGTGGGGACCACAACGTTCGCGATCGACACCGAGCGGGGGCGCAAATCGGTTTCGGTCTACGGGTTCGCGGTCGAGCGCTGGAGCCACGAGATACCGTTGGAAGGCATGGACCAGTTGCGCGCGCTCTACCGCGCCGCCCACGAGGCATTGCCACGGAATGCCCCCGTCATGCGGCCCAGCGAGGCGGTGGTCCGCATCCGTCCCCTGGATCGTCGCGAGGTGGAGCAACTGGCAGACCAAGGAATCCAGTCCGGGGTCTGGCCGTCCGACCTCTCGGGTTCCCTCACCGGCGATGCCGCACGCCGGGCAGCGGAGCTGCGCGGACTCGGGCCCACACCCCGTGCATTCCGACTGAACGGTGACGCTGTCGAGGTTCTCGTCCTCCCAGTCCTCCCACTGCTCGCCACCGGGGGCGCCGATGACCTACCCGTCCACCCAGCCGCCACTGCCTACATTGGCAACGAGGACCGAGTGACCCCTTACCGTGCGCCTGGCGTCGGGCAGTCCGCACTGTTCGCCTGGCACCTCGAGGCTCTGTCGACGGCGGGCTGGCGACGAACCGGCGCGAGGGAATCCGAACTGCAGGCATGGTCACGCGGCCAGGGATCTCAGGGATCGAGCGAGCAGATCGTCATCCTGAGGTTCAGTGCCGAGCGCTACACCGCCGAGCGACACTGGATCTCATCAATTCCGGTTGACGGCACGATCTATCCGCCGAACGCCTTCACCGGGCGTGATTGCCCGACTGACGTGTGCGTGCGCGGACTGGCGCCGCCGGAGGTGGCAGGATGGTACGGTGAGTATCTCGGCTACCAGGGTTGGATCGACGTCGGCCCTAACACCTACATTCGCCGCTCACGTGGCGAGGCCGGGCGAGCGCCAGAATACCGGGAGCTGCGGCTGGAGCTCCGTCCTCGTGAGGGAGGCACGGAAGTCAATTTGCTACGGAGCCCGGCCACGGCACCGGAGATCGGCTGGCCAACGGCGCCGCCCGAGGAGCGCGACCCACTTTGCGAGGCAACCAAAGGCGGCCCGGTGGACATCGCCGGGCAAAGCGTACGTTTGCACGAGTCACTGTGCGTCGTGTTGCAGCAACCGGCCCGGCTTCGCGTCCAGGTCGCTTACGGGGACTCGTTCGTTGACGTCGACCCGGACACCGGACGCGCATTGCGCGCCGTCACCCAGCGCCAGGAACGCGCGCTGTTCGGCCATCTGGAGGCCGTAGCAGGCGGCCGGCTGCCGCGCGGGCCCCTTATCCCCGCTCCTCCCTTCTAAATGCGGCCCGCACGCTAAATGAGGCCCGCACCCCTGGCGTCGTGCGGTTCCTAACAATTGGGAACGGCGACGATCCAGTGCTGCTGGTCGTCGAAGCGGAAATGTGCTCGGTTCCCCACCCCGAACGGGGCCGATCGCATGCTTCCGGGGACGATGCTGGCGCAGTTTGCCGAGACCGCATCGAAGTACCGAACAAACGACTCTGAGATTAAACGTACCGCCGCGATATCCCCGACAAGTCTGCACTCCTCCAATCGCCACAGCCGGTTCACGCAAGTGCGCGTGCGCTCAATCTCGGTCTGACGCCCACGTATCGTGTGTCTCGGGTGCTTAACGCCAGGTCCACTGCTCCAGTTTCCACATCGAGTTGCCCTTGCGGCCCGATTGCGGGCCGACGACGCTGCCCGCGTGGGCGACCACCTCGGGGGCGTAGTAGAGCGGGAAGTAGGCCGCTTGCTCGCTCAGGTACTTCATGGCCTGGATCACGACGCGGTTCTGGTCGTTCTTGTCGAGGGTCACGATGTAGGTGCTGAAGAGCCGATCCATCTCGGGGTCGGAATAGCCGCCGCGGTTCTGGCCCGACCATCGATCCGCTGGGCTCGGGATGTACGACGTGGTGAAGTAAGGGAGACGGTTCGTCGTGATCCCGATGTTGCTGATGGACAGCGCTGGATAGGTCGACTGGGTTTCTCCGTCGAGCTGTTCGGCGGCCGAGAGCGTGCGCAGCGGGGTGTCGACCCCCGCGCGCTTCCACACGTCGGTCAGGATCAGGCCCTCGCGCTGGTAGCCGCCGAGGGGCGTAAGGCTGGGCGTGAGGCGCGTGCCGCCCTGGCCGAAGAGCCCTTCGGCATCCTTCGTGTAGCCCATCTCGGTCAGGAGCTGCTCGGCGCGGCGGACGTCAAATGGGTGCTTGGCCAAGACGCGGTCGAGCTCGGGATAGAAGTCTGCCTCTCTCGCGATGAGCGTGTCCGCGATCGCGAGCTCGCCGTCCAGCACGGCATCGACGATGGCCTGTTTGTCGACAGTGTGCGCCAACGCTTGGCGAAGTCGAACGTCTGCCAACGCGGCAGGATTCATGTAATCGGGCCGCCACTGCATGCGCACATAGACTGTCCTGGCAGTCGCAACGAGCGCGGAGCCCGGCTCATTGCGTGCCATCCACTCACGACGAAGGGTTGAAACCTGGTCGAAAACCACGCTCATGTCGGTGGCAACGTGGACAGCGCCCGAGAGCATGTTGGCCACGGTGGTATTGGTGTCCGTGATCGGCGTGATCTGGATCCGCCCGATCCTCGGCTTGCCACCCACGTAGCCTGGGAACGCTGAACCCAGGATGAATGCGCCGGGCTCCCACCGTTCGAGCTTGTACGGGCCAGCGCCCACGAACTCCGTCGTCCAGTACGGCAGGGAGAAGGCCTCGCGGGGCTCCATCTGCTCCAGGTAGGGACCGACGATGTGCCGGGGAACTGGCATCCAGCGGAAGTCAGCCGCCTCCGCGTTGGGCGACTTGTACCGAACGACGACCGTGCGCGGATCTGGAGCGAGGACCTCATCAGCCCCGCCGCCACGCACGAGCTTGGAGAACACGTTGGCCAACACGAAGTCGTCCGCGGTCAACGGCGCGCCGTCGTGCCAGGTGAGGTTGGGCCGCAGACGCCACGTCATCTCCATCTGCCCGTCAGGCGAGACGGTCCAAGTGTCCGTCCCGAGCTTGGGGAGGGCCTCTGCGAGCTGTGGATGGGGATTGGCTTTCTCATCTAGGTCCATGAGGCTCGCGTGGAAGATCTGCCAGGGCGCCTCGGGTGCATTACCCGTGTACGCAGGGTTTAGCACCGAGCCCACGAGGGCCGTCGGCTCGGTCTTCACCGCGATGATCAGTGTGCGGTTGTCGTCCTGATTCTGGCTGGTACCTCCCGGCGCAACGTTGGCGCCCGACGGTCGCGCCGTCTCGGGCCCAGCCCCACAAGCTGCAGCCAATACGGAAAGCAATAAGACAAGCGATAGCCCTACGCGAAATCCCATCGATACCCCATTCCAAAACGCTATAAGACTTGGATGCGGGACCCTACTGCTCTGTCAGCGATGGTCCGAAGTGACGCGTCGTGCTTGAGCGAAAGGTCGCATTCGTCGCTCAGGGACACGGATTCTTCAGGCTGCGCCTTCAGAATGACAGCGGATGAATGACAGTGGACGGACACTAGGCTGTGACCGGCGCTCTCCAGAGTGTCCTGACGACTCGGCCACCCGTTTCGGCGAGGATCTCATCTAGCTCCTCGTCCGACGGCGCTGTGTTGCGCTTGAGGAAGATGGGATCCACCACGTTGATCTTCGGGTCCGTAATGCGACCAGGGGGCTCGCGTCCTTCCTGGACGTCCTTGATCGCCTTCAGCATCATCCGCCGCCAGGCAACGATGGACATGTCCGCCACGCCGAGCATCTCCTTGGTCCGATCCTGAATCGGCCCCTGGGTCTCGTTGGCGAACGAGTCCTGAACGACGAAGACCGAACCCATTCCGGTGAATGTGCTCGTCTTCTGCTCCTCGCGGTCCTGCAGGTAGCGGTTCGACGCTTGTCGCTTGAAGTGGTAGTCGGGGGTCATGATCCCCCAAGTTCGGGCGTAGCGGTGCTCCTCCGGGATCGGGCCGGAGCGCTTGAACGAGAGGACGAAGAGCCAGTTGTGGGTATCGTCGATCGGCACGCGCCAGTAGATCATGTAGCCGTCGCCGGGAAACTGCGGACCACCGCGGGTGAGACACAGGCTAGGGAACGTGTACTCGGGTCCACCTATCTCCTTGCCTTCGTCTCCGTCGATGTACGCCCAAACGCTGAAGTCGTTTTCCTCGACGCGTCGGATACCGAAAAAGCCCTCTTTTGGCGGCTCGCGGTAGTTCCGCTCCTGTCCGTCGGGCAGATCCTGAGGGAACGCCTCGAGCTTCTTGGTGCCCGAGTCGGTCTTGAGGAAGCGATGGAGGAACCGAACGTGGGTCGGATCTTGGCTGCCCTCGAGCCCTTGGAGATAGTTGCAGTCGTGGTAGTGCTTGGTGATGATGCAGTTCTCGGCTGGAGCGGACAGAACCTCGTAGTTCGGGAGGAGAGGCGGCTCACCTTCGCCCATGTAGGTAAAGATGACCCCGCCCTTCTCAATGCAGGGATAGGCCTTGTGGCGCACGAAATCCTTCAGGTGGCTGCCAGGCGGCTCCGCCGGCGTCTGCAGGCACTTGCCGTTCACGTCGTAGAGCCAGCCGTGATAGACGCAGCGCAGCCCGCCGTCCTCAATGCGCCCGTAGCTCAGATCCGTGGCGCGGTGAGAGCAATGCAGGTCGAGAAGGCCGATGCGGCCCTGCTCATCCCGAAACATCACCAAGTCTTCGCTGAAGAGCCGGACCGGAATCGGCGGTCCGCCCGGGGGCAGCTCCTCGCCGAGAGCGGCAGGCTGCCAATAACTTCGGAGCAACTGGCCACCAGGAGTTCCTGGGCCGGTTAGCGTCAATAGATCATTTTCTTCTTTAGTGAGCATCTGGAGAAACCTCCTCCGAATAGGTCGCTGGCGGATAGGTCGCTGGGTCGCTATCGCGGCCCCAATTGTAGCCGGAGAGGGCCTAGCGCCACTGCCAGAGGTGGATGTCGGTGGCCTCGTCGGCGGGACCGGTCAACGCGGCTGTGTGGGCAGTGACGCCGAGGATGTAGTGGATCGGGATCGACGGCAGATCTTCGCTGTAGATTCTCGCCATCTGTACCATCGACTGGATGCGCTGCGTGCGATCGAGGGTACTGTTCCATCCACTGAGCGCACGGTCGAAGGCAGGGTTCGAGTAGCTGCCCCTGTTGCTGCCGGTCCAACGATTCTCGGGCCGCGGGATCGAGTCCGAGCCGAGGGTCTCGATCGAGCCACCGTCTCCTGTGTAGAGGCCCGGCCGCTCGGCGCGCACGCGCGCTTCCCTCTGCTCCGCCTGGGAAACGTATTTGGAGGACATGTCGAACCCGCCCCGCTTCCAGGAGTCGATCATGATGTTCTGCGTCAGCTCGCTCTGCGGGTTCGCCGCAATCCAGTCCTCGCCGGACAGGCGAACGCCGTTCGGGCTGAGGAAGAAGCCATCGGGTCCCTTGAAATACCCCATCTCGTTCATGAGCTGCTCGGCCCGCTGCAGATCGAACGGATGCTTCTGTACCGTTCTGTCGACGTCGCGGAAGGCCTGATCGGCGGGCAGGATGCGCGTCTCGGCGGGCATGCCCTGGCCCTCGAAGACCGCCTCGTTGATCGCCTCTTTGTCGACGGCGTGAGCGATCGCCCGCCGCGCGCGCACGTCGAGCGTCGCCGCGAAGCTCGGCGCCACACGGTCAGGATCGAGCTGGAACTCGGTCGTGCGTGAGGAGCGCGCCCTGGTCAGGATCACGCCCTCTGTGCCCCACTGGCGCCTGAGGACCAGCGCTTGATTCAGGGGCACGGCATTCGACACCGAGACGTCCATAGCGCTCGAGAGCAGATTGGCGAGCACGGTGTTTGGGTCCTCGACGTAGGCCACACGGATGCGGGCGATCTTCGGCCGACCGCGAACGTAGCCGTCGAACGCCGTCGCCTCGAGGCCTACGCCAGGATTCCATTGGTCGATGCGGTAGGGCCCAAGTCCGACGTACTCTCGCGTCCAGAATGGGTGTGCGGCGAACGCATCGGACTCCAGCCGTTCGAACGGCTCGTTCAAGATGTGGCGCGGGAGCGCTTGAAGGTCCTCGGCAATGACCTGGCCGGCCTCGGGAAACGGCTTGCTCCAGGAGATCACGATGGTGCGCTCGTCGGGCGTTGTGATTCCTTCGATGCGGTCCTGGGGCGTCGGGCTGGAGGCCCCGTATCGTGGGTTCTGGTAGACCCGCAGCGCGAAGGTGAAGTCTTCCGCGATCAGCGGCGTACCATCCTGCCATGTCAAGTTGGGCTTCAGGCGATAGGTCGTCTGCATGCGGCCGTCGGGAAATACCTGCCACGAGTCGGTGTTGACCTGCGGCAGCGCCTCGGCGAGGTACGCGTTCGGGACCCCCTCCGTGTCGAGGATCGCGAGCCCGGCGTTGAACATCGTGATGGGGGCGCCTCGCACGCCGATGGTCTGAAGCCCCTTCGCCGCCGCGGTCACGCCCTCGGTCCGTACGACCATGTTCAGCACGCGGGTGCTTTGCGCGGCGGGGGCGCCTTCGGCGGATGTCCCGCTCTGCCGCGCGGGCGGCGGCGACCCGCAGGCAGTAAACAAGAGCAGAGTGACCAGGACAAGAGAGCGCAGGTGAAGACGCAACACGGTTCGTACCACCTTAGTCGCCGTTGATCAGGATCGAGGAGGTCGAGAATTTCCGTGGCGGCCACGCAATCCCGTGCGGCAAACGAAACGCCTCAAGGGAGCATTCCTGCTCGCCCGGCCGAAGGGTTGGCTGCTCGTGGCGCGTCGATCGGATCTAGGGCTCTTCGGCCCTCCAACGGAACCAGCCCTCGACGTTGAGCGGGAAGTGCTCGTCGAAGCGGCGCCATGAGCCGTACGCTGGGGTGAGTGAAGATTTGACCGCGGCCACCATCTCGGGCGAGCCATCTGCGTGGCCAGCCGACTGCGCGGACTCTATCGCGTGTGACAAGTCGAGAAAGTATTGGCGCGCTTCCCAGACGTCGGCGACGGTGCCCGTCATCTGGGGGCTCGGGTGCCCGGACACCAGGACGTCGAAGTCCAAGTTCTCCGCGATCCATTTCAATCGCTCGGCCGTGCGAGCGGGATGCCCGAGGAGCGCCTTGAAGGGCACGTTCTTCGGCTGGACGTAGTCGACGGTCATGATCAGCCGGCTCGCTGGGTGGTGCAGGATGATGTAGTCGTCCTTCGCCGAGAGCCCGGCCCAGTACAGATCGAGGTGCGTTCCGCCCAGATCCAGAGCCATGCGATCGTCGAACGTGATCTCGGGCACCGGGGACGTCGGGTCGTTCGCCGCGGCGATCTTCTCCACCACGTTCCGATGCCCCACAAACTTGGCTGTGTCGGCGAAGACGGCCCCACCGATGCCGTGGTCGGCGCCCCAGTGGCTGTAGACCATGTACTTCACGGGTTGATCGGTGACCGATCGAATCGCCTCTTTGATGATGCTGGGCGTGCGGGCGTTGTTCTGACCGCACGGGTCGACGAGGATGACCCCTTCGGGCGTGACGATGAACAGGGACACGTGGTGCTGGTAGCGAAAGCCAAAGGTGTCCGGCGCAAAGCGAACGAGCTCCGCGATCGATTCCACGGGCTGGGTGGCGGGCGTTGCAGGTGCCGTCATGATGTACTCCTTCTCAGCGCATGGGGGCATGCGAGGGCCGTCATGATGTACTCCTTCTTAGCGCATCGGGGCATGCGAGGGCCGTCATGAGCCGTCTTTCGCCTGCAGCGCGTCGTAGATCGCCTCGGGGCGGAAGGGGATCGACTTCAGGCGGATGCCGACGGCGTCGCGGATGGCGTTGGCGATCGCGGGGGAGGTCGGGATGTGGCCGTGCTCGGCAAGGGCCCGGCCGCCGAATGGCAATGGCCCTGGGGCATCCTCGATCCAGGTGAGGGTGAAGGGCGGGATATCGGCGGCGGTGGGGATCTTGTAGTCCCCAAAGTTCGGGTTGGTGACGCGCCCGTCCTCGATGATCATCTCCTCCGACATGGCGAGGCCCACGCCCTGGACGAAGGCGCCCTCCACTTGGCCCTCGGCCGCCGGCGGGTTGATGATCGTGCCGCTGTCACAGGCAGCACTCACGTGCAGAATCTTGATTTGGCCCGTCTCGGGATCGACTTCCACCTCGGCGACCTGGGCCATGCACAGCTCGGTGTACACCTTGCGGCCGTCGAAGCGCGCTCGGAACTCGACGGTCTCGCTGCGCCCGCGGGCTGCCTCACCAACGGCCTCGCCTAGCGTCACCGGCGCCTCCGTTGAACCGGGGAGGCTGAAGGCGCCGTTCTCGAGCACGATCTCGTCCTCGGGCCAGCCGCGAGCTTCCGAGACAACAGCACGCAGCTCGTCCCGGGTCAGCTCCGCGGCCGCGTTCACGGCGCCGCCGCTCAGGTGCGTTGTGCGCCCGGCGCCGAGACCGGGGTCGTAGGGCATGATGTCGGATCCAACTGGCAGGATGGTCACCTGCTCCAACGGCACGCTGAGCACGGCCGCAGCGATCTGCTGCTCCATGATGTGAGCCCCCATGCCCGCGTCTGGCGTGCCGGTCACCACCGTGACCTGGCCGCTGAGATCGACGCGGATGAGCGACTCGGCCTCGCCCTCGCCGATGTGGCGATGGGTAATCGCGATGCCGCGGCCCACATTCGGCGGCTTGGGCTTGCCCCAGTTCGAGCCAGCAACCGCCGCGTCCAGGCACTGGCGCCAGTAGAGGTCTCGCCACTCGTCGCCGGTGGCGTCCGCCTCCCCTTCTTGAATCATGTGATCGAGACGGTACTCGAGGGGGTCGAACCCGAGGCTGCGAGCGATGTCGTCGATGTGACTCTCGATGGCGAAGATCGTCTGCGAATCGCCCGGGGCGCGCATGAACCCGCCGGGGACGTGGTTCGTGTAGACGACGAAGGATTCGATCTTGCAGTTGGGGATTCGATAGACGCCGCCGCCTTTTCGCGCTCCGCCCACATCGACGTTGGGCGTTGGCTTATGGGCTCCGTACGCGCCTCCGTCGAAGACGCTGCGAACCTGGTGGGCCGTGATCGTGCCATCCCGCTTGACGCCGGTGCGCATGTGGATGACGGAGGGATGGCGCGGGCTTCCGGCGATGAACTCTTCTTTGTAGGTATGCGTCATGCGCACCGGACGCCCGCATGCCCTGGAGAGGTAGTAGCAGAGCGGAATGTCCATGAGACCGCCCTTGTTTCCATAGTCCCCGCCGATGCGGACGAACTCGTAGATGACCTGCTCCTCCGGTACGTCCAGGGCTTCCGCTAGCTGTTTGCGCTGACCCAGGGGGTTCTTCGGGTGGCCGTAGACGTGGATGATTCCGTCGTCGTCGATCCACACGGCCCCACCCTGGGGCTCGAGGTGCGCCTGGTGGGTCATGGCGGACGAGTAGGTCTCCTCGAAAATGAGGTCCGCCTCAGCGAAGCCAGCCTCGACGTCCCCCTTCTCCCAGTGCCCATACGACTGGACGTTCTTGAGGCCCTCCGGAATGTTGGGAAGTCCCGTATAGCCACGCTGGTCCGGGTGGAGTACTGGCGCGTCGTCGTCCATCGCCCGCATCGCGTCGAGAAGAGGATCGAGCAGCTCGTACTCCACCTCGATCAGATCCAGAGCAGCCTCGGCAGTCACGGGGTCCTCGGCGGCGACCGCGGCGATCTTCTCGCCGATGAAGCGCACGACGTGCTCCGCCAGGATGGGTAGGTCGTAGACGCGCCGTCCGTGCAGCACGTTCCGGATGTCCTTGGCGGTGATGACCGCCAGCACGCCGGGCATGCCACGGGCCTTGCTCGCGTCGATGCGCTTGATCCGGGCGTAGGCGTGGGGGCTGCGCAGCGCCTTGCCCCACACCATCCCCGAAACAGGGACGTCCAACGCGTAGTGGGCCCCGCCGGTGACTTTGCCGACACCCTCTGTTCGGGGCGCCCGCTGGCCGATGACTGTTGTTGGTGCTGCCGCCATATCCGTCGCCTCCGCTTGCGCTCCAGGTTAGCGCCGCAGCGCCATTCTCCGGTCGGAGGTGACAGTTGTCAATCGCTACTCGACGCTTGCTAGAGCCAGCCCGACTGGCGAAATCGATAGTAGAGATACGCATCGATGATCAGCATGAGACCCATGGCGAAGGGGTAGCCGAATTGCCATTTCAGCTCGGGCATACCGTCAAAATTCATGCCATAGATCCCGGCGATCAGCGTCGGGACCGCCACGAGGGCGGCGTAGCCCGCGAACCGCTTCGTGACCTCGTTGTCGTGGATCGTGACGAGCGCGAGGTTGACGGACATAGCGGTCGTGGCCAAGTCGCGAGCGGAATCGATAGCCTGATTGAGCCGGACGAGGTGATCGTTGACGTCGCGAAAGTACTCGTCCATGCCTCGGCACATAGACGGCACGCGGCCGCCGTAGAGCTTACCCATGACCTCGATCAACGGCTCCACCGCATGTTTCAGCACGGTGAACTTCTGCTTGAGTTCGTATAGATCGATGACCGGCCGCGCTTGGCCTAGCTGCGAGAAGATGCGAGATTCGATCTCGTCCAGCTCGTCCTCGAGCTCGTCGAGAAGCGGGAAGTAGCGGTCGACGATGGCGTCCATCAATGCGTACAGGACGAACCCAGAGCCTCGCTGCAGGAGCTCGGGCTCCCGCTCGCAGCGAGCGCGTACGGCTTGAAACCCGAACTCCCCGCCGCGCCTCGCTGAGAGCACGTAGTTCTCGCCGACGAAGATGTCGATCTCGCCGACGTCGAGCTCGTCGCCCGCGCGCTGGATGAGGTGGAGGGCCGCAAAGAGCGACTGATCGTACTCCTCGATCTTCGGTCGCTGATGTCCGTGGCTCGCGTCCTCGACGGCCAGGGGGTGCAGATCGAACTGCTGACGCATCACCTCGAGCTCCGCGTCGTCGGCATCCAGCAAGCCGACCCACACGAAGCACTCAGGGCGAGTCACGTAGTCGCGGATCTCCTCAATCCCAATGTCCGCCAGCCGCCTGCCATTCTGATAGGCGACGCAGTTTAGAAGCATCAGCACCCCCAGACGATGCGCATGATAGCGAAGCTGTGGCGGCCGCATCTCCTTTAGAAGACCACTGGGGTAAAATCGGCGGTGTTCCCCAAGGAGGTGAATCGTGGCACGGGTGATTGCTGGCCTCGCATCGTCGCACGCGTACACATTTCTTCGACCCGAGGATTGGGACCAGCGGCGGCAGGTCACACGCGGCCGCTTCGCCGCCCGGTACGGGCATGAGGCGAAAGAGCCGCCCCAGCTCGCGGGCGAGACGCTCGAAGCGAACCAGAAGCGGTTCGCTGCCATCGAGGGAGGGCTGAACCAGCTCCGATCACAACTCGAGGCGCTCAAGCCCGATGCGTTGATCGTCATCGGCGACGACCAAGATGAGAACTACCAGGAGGAGAACCTCCCGCAGTTCGCCATCTACCTGGGGGACGAGTTCGTGCTCGGCGGGCGGGCAGGCACGTTCGGACCACGACGTAAGAACGACACCGCGCTCGCGGCGGCCCTGCACGAAGGATGCGTCGAGGCGGGCTTCGACCTCGCTTCGTCCAAGCGGTTCCCGGACGACGCCCTGATCTCTCATGCCCACGTCGAGGTACTGCGATTCCTCGATCCTGACGGTAAGGTCCCGGTGGTTCCGATCTTCGTGAACGCGATCCACGTGCCAGGGCCGACGCCGAGGCGCTGCTACCAATTCGGCCAGGCGCTCCGACAGGTGCTGGAGGCCCAGCCGGACAACAAACGCGTGGCGCTCTACGCGTCGGGCGGGCTATCGCACTACACGGCCGGGTTCCCTTGGCCGCACTACAGCGGCGAGGCCACGATCGGGTCCATCGACGTGGACTTCGACCAGCGGGCCGTCGCGCACATGCGATCGGGCAACGGTGCAGAGCTCGCGAAGCTGACGTCGCGTGAGCTGCTGGACAGCGGCAACATCGAAATGCGGCAGTGGATCGTCCTCATGGGGGCGCTCGGCAGTCAGCAGCCGACGAACCTTGCGTATGAGCCGTTTTTCCGGGGAGTTATGGGAATGGCGACGGGGTATTGGGAGATGCCGGCGGCCGCGGCGAAGTAGCGGTTTTCGGATTCGCCCGCGCTGACTTTTGCGGTGGGCAGCGAACTGTCGCGTGCTGAGGGCTGGGACGCCCTCACCCCAGCCCTCTCCCAGAGGGAGAGGGGTAGCGATTGAAAGGAACGACCATGGATCACGGGACCATCTGGACACATTTGCTGGGCGCCAGCGTGAAGTTCGTCGACGCCAAGGGCATGCGCACGCGGTACATCGAGGCGGGCTCGGGCGAGCCGCTCATTTTGCTCCATGGGAGCGGCGGCCACGCGGAGGCCTACCATAAGAACGTCGTGCCGCTGGGCGAGCATTTCCACACGTACGCGATCGACATGGCCGGCCACGGATACACGGACAGCCACCCGGACAAGGCCGGCACCGAGGGGATCGTCGATCACATCCTGCGATTCATGGACACGGTCGGGATCCAGCGTGCGCATTTCGCTGGCGAGTCTTTAGGGGGCGCTACCGCTGCGAAGATCGCGCTGGAGCTCCCGGATCGGATCAACAAACTGGTGTTCATCACGGGCGCGGGCCTGGAGATGGGCGAGGAGGCGTCGAAGCTGGCAGCTCCGGGGCGCGAGTCCTTCTCTCGGCTGACTGCGGCTGCGACCGGCAACCCTACGAAAGAGACGATCCGGGCGCGGCTCGCGTGGCTCTTCGCTGATCCGGACGCTTCGATCACGGACGAGCTCGTGGACGTGCGCTACACGATCTACACGCGACGAGCGAAGCTCGCCGAAGCGTCCGCTGCTCCAGCAGCGTCGACCCAGCGGGGCGTCGGCGTCGCCCTCACACCCGAGAAGCTGCGGGAGATCAAGGTTCCGTTCTTCTTTCTGTGGACCGAGCACAATCCCTCGACTCCCTGGCAGGTGGCCGAGATGGCGCACAAGGAGATGCCCGGCTCACGCTTCCACATCATCAAGCACGCTGGCCACTGGCCCCAGTACGAGCAGCCTGAAGAGTTCAACCGACTCGTCGTGGACTTCTTGAAATGACCGAATTTCGAGATCTGCGCGGACTGCTCTCCATCCTCGAGAAGCGAGGCAAGGTCTACCACTACCGCGATCCCATCAACAAAGAGACGGAGCTGATCCCGTTCTACCGCATCCAGATGCGCGGCCTGCCAGAGGAGGAGCGCAAAGTCTTCGTCTTCGACAACGTCGTCGGCGCCGCCGGCAACAAGTACGACCTCTCGGTCCTCGCGGGGATCTACGGCGCGTCGGACGAGATCCTCGCCATGGGGATGGGCTGCGATTCGTACGTCGGGATGCTGGAGCGGTGGCACCACGCGCTTGAGCACCCGATTCCCCCGGTCGTCGTCGACGACGGCCCCGTTCACGAGGTCGTACACACGGGCGATTGGATTCGGGAGGTCGGGCTCGACGCGCTGCCCGTGCCGGTCGAGGACCCTGGATTCAGCGGCATGATCCGGACCGGGCTTCCGATGTTCACGAAGGACCCGCACACGGGGATCCGAAACGTCGGCACGTACAACGCCTTCTTCCGCGCGCGCGACCGCATCGCGGCCGGCATCGCGCCGAACAAGCACGCGATCTACTACCACCTCAACGGGGCGCGCAACGACGACGCTGAGGGTATGCCCCTCGCTATCGTCATCGGCGCTAACCCGGACGTCATGCTCGTCGGCTCGGCTCGCATTCCTTACGGGGAAGACGAGCTCGCGATCGCTGGCGGCATCTCCGGCGCGCCCGTGGAGCTCGTTCGCTGTCGGACGATTCCGCTCGAAGTGCCGTCGACTGCCGAGATCGTCATCGAGGGACGCCTATCCACGGAGATGGTCGAGCCCCGGGGCGCCTTCGGCGAATACCCGGGCCACCTGAACGTCGACCGCACGCCTTGCCCGGTCATGACCGTTACTGCAATCACGCACCGGCGTGGTGGGATGTTCACGCCCGTGCCAGTCGGGTTCCCACCGAGCGACTGCAACGCGGTGTTTGGCTTCTGCTACAGCGGCCAGGTCTACCACCACCTGAAGTACGAGCTACGCCTGCCAGTAGAAGAGGTCTATTTCCCACAGCTCGGCGGCGGGAGCAACTTCTGCGCCATCCGCGTCTCGGACGGCGCAAACCAGGACCAGACCTGGACGATGCTTCAGGAGGCCGCTGCCGTCTCCGACGCGAAGTACCTGATCGCCGTCGACTTCGACGTGAACCTGCACGACTCGGAGCTGCTCGTCTGGGCCATGAGCTTCCGCACCCAGCCCGACGCCGACGTTCGGATCATCCCAGGCGGCATGCGGAAGTTCGACCCGTCCGCCACCCATAGGTCAGGCCGGCTGGACCCGTCGGCGGCGCCGATCGCGCCGGGCGGGGCGCTCGGTCCCGGCGCTCGAAAAGAGTTCTTCCTCACGCTGGTGAACGCGACCCGCAAGTACCCGTACCCACCGGTCGCGCTGCCACGCAAGGATTACATGGAGCGAGCCCACGAGCTCTGGAAGGCTCAGGAGGTCCTCCCCACGCCGCGACTCCAGGAGCCGTGGCACGGCTACTTCCTCGGCTACTGGAACGACGACCTTCAGGACGACGCGGACCTCACGCTCCGCGGCGAGTACTCCAAGGTTGGCGACAAGACGAAGCGAGACCAGCGGCAGGTGTGGACTCGCAAGAGCGACGGGTCCTAAGGGTCCGTGATGGCGGGACCAAACGCTCAACGTCCCTTGGGCGGCGAGAGGGAAATGGGCAACATCCGGCAACATCCGGCAACATTTCAGATCCGCCTGGGGCCCGTGGGGACGTTGCTTCGTGCGATCCGCTGGCGCCATCGACGCGCCAAGACTCTTACGCTGGTGAGTCTCGCCGCGATCATGGTGTTCACCGGGTGCGAGACCGGCAGGACGACCGGTGGGACATCATCGGCCGGCACGAGCGGCCAGCCCGCACCGCGCGACACGGGTCCCAAGCGGCTGGTGGCGGCGATCATGGGCCAGCTCACGATGTTGAACGAGGACACGAACCCTGGGGCAACCACCATCGCAGGCGCCGATGCCCTCTCCGGGCTCTTCAGCTCCGGCATGACGGCCGTCGACCACCAGAGCAATACGGTGCCCCAGCTCGCCGAGGCCGTGCCGACGTTAGAGAACGGACTCTGGAAAATGTTTCCGGACGGCAGCATGGAGATGACGTGGAAGATCAACCCGCAAGCCACGTGGCACGACGGGACGCCGATCACGTCCGCAGACCTGCTCTTCACGGCACAGGTCGTCCAGGACCCCGAGCTTCCCAACTTCGCGCGCCAGCCGTATCTGTTCCTGGACGGCCTGGACGCCGTCGACGAGCGGACGGTCATCGTTCGATGGAAGCAGCCATTCATCGACGCGGACACGCTCTTCTCCCGGTCGCTCGGGCAGCCGCTACCCAAGCACCTCCTCGAGAAGAGCTACCTAGAGAACAAGGCCGCGTTCCTGAACGTGCCCTATTGGACGACCGAGTTCATCGGCACTGGGCCGTTCAAGGTGCGAGAGTTTTCCGTCGGTAACCGAATCGTTCTGGATGCCTATGATCAGTATCTGCTGGGAAGGCCGAAGATCGACCAGATCGAGGTGCGCTTCATCATCGACCCGAATACTCTAATCTCGAACGTCCTCGCGGGCGAGGTGAATCTGACCATGGGTCGGGGCATCGGGCTCGAGCAGGCCGTCGAGGTGCGGAACCAGTGGACCGAAGGGCAGATGATGCCGCGGATCGCGACGACGTTCCTGGTGTTCCCCCAGTTCATCGGCCCAAGCCCTGCCGTCGTGGGAGACGTGCGTTTTCGTCGGGCGCTGCTCCACTCCATAGACCGTCAACAGCTCGCGGATACGCTCGGCGCGGGGTTTGCGCCTCCCGCGGACGTGTTCCTGAACCCGGACCTGCCCGAGTACAAAGCGGTCGAGAACGACATCGTGCGCTACCCCTACGACCCACGGCTGGCCGCGCAGATGATCGAAGGGCTCGGCTTCCGTCGGTCTGGCGACTCGTTCCTCGACTCGGAAAACCAGCCACTTGCGGTCGAGCTGCGCACGACTGGCGCCGAGGCAACGGTCAACACGACGCAGACTGTGGCGGATTACTGGCGGCGGCTCGGCGTGAAAGTGGAAACGGTCAACTTCCCAGCGCAGCGGCTGCAGGATCGCGAGTACGTCGCGACGTTCCCAGGCTTCACGCTGTTCGGGCAGAACAACGCGCCGAGGTACTTCGAGAGCCTCCAGGGGAAGCGGGCGCGGCTACCGGAGAACAACTGGGTCGGCGTGGGCGGTGGCACGACCAACTATGCACGTTATGTCAATCCAGAGTTCGACGGATTGGTGGACCGCTTCTTCAATACCATCCCGCGACAGGAACGGATGCTGATCGCTGGGCAATTGGTTCACCACATAACCGATCAGCTTATTCACATGAGCCTCTACTACCGCATCGACGCAACGCTGATGCACAGCCGTTTGCGCAATATCTACGCGATGGGTGACACTCCTACACTCACGTGGAATGCTCATTTGTGGGAGATGCAGTAGGGGGCTAGGGGTTGGGGGCTAGGGGATGGTGAGGCGTATCCCGAGCCCTTTGGCGAAGGATCCGTGACCCGGATGGTTGGGGGGGAACGGATGCTTCGCTTCGCTCAGAGTTTGTGAACCTTTGGCGTGAATTGATTTTTCGAAGGGAGTGGCGGCTTGATGGTCTTTGATTTTTGGCATCCTCCCAGGGATAGGTCTGCGGTCGGTGTCGTGCTGGAGCCATTCGACCGGCCTGCTGGTGCTTGGGAGGAGGCCGAGGTGGGTCATTCTGGTTCCTACACGCTCAGCGTGATCCAACGCAGCACGTTATGAGTAATGGCCATCAGCAGCAAGACGCAGAGGGCTTTGTCCAGTCCGCGGACCCGGAATTGCAGCAGACCCCGGAGTCGGGCGAGCGCATTCACACACTCGGCGGTCGCGGCACGGTGCTTGTAGATCTCCTTTGCCTCGTCGGTCCCCATGCGCTCTCGCCAGGCGATCACCTCGGGCGAATCATCCGGCCGGGGGTCCGTGGCTGTCCGGCCACTCGTGGTCGTGCGGGGCTGGCGCAACGGGGCATACACGGTGACCTTGCGGTGTTCCAGCGCGGTGATGTCGTCGCGTTTCACGAACCCGCCATCCATCAAGTACGCGCCGGGATGCTTGTCCGTTCGTTCATTGACTTGGGTCTCCATGGGCAGTGCCTCGCCCTGATCGCTCCCTCGGTTGTTCACCCCCAGCCCCACGATCACCTGGCTCCCGACATCGGTGGCGAACTGGGTGTTGAGGGCGGGCCGGAAGCCCCCGTCGGGCATGTGCATCACGCGCGCGTCCGGATCGGTGGTGGACACGCGCGGCTCGGTGACCTTCTCCCGCTTCGGCTTGGCCAACGTCCGTTCCTGGCGCTGCTTGGCGGCTTTCGCCGCCGGCAGTTGGGCGATGGCGCGGGCCACCCGTTCCTGGCGCTCACGCGCGGCCCGTTCACGCGCCGCCTGTTCTCGCGCGCTCACCCCGGGCTCCGGATGCTCCCGCTGCGCCTTGACCCGCTCCACCTGCTCCTTGGCCTCCGTCAGGCACTGGTCCAGGCTGGAGGCGCCGTGGAACGAGGCGGCGCCCGCACTGGCCCGCACCTTCATCCCATCCTGGGCCACGCGGTCCAGGCTCACCAGGCCCTCGTTCATCATGGTCGCCAGGATCGTCGTGAAGAGATCGTCCAACGCTTGCTCGTGAACTACCCGAAATTCTGCCAACAGGTGGTAGTCGACCGGCACCCCGCCCCGAATCCACCGGTACGCATCATGGGCCTCGCACAGCCGGGCCACATGCCGGGCACTGCCGATCCCGTCCTTGGTCGCCAACAGCCACAAAGCCAGCAGCACCTTGGGATCGCTGGCCGGTCGGCCCGGCCGGTCGGCTACAGCCTTGATGTCGGCATAGAAGGCGGACAGGTCCAATTGCTCCAGCACCGCCCAGATCGCTCGGGCCGGGTGGTCGGGGGGCAGGGCAGCGTCCAACTCGCGCGGAGCCCACTCGATCTGGTTGCGCACCGGCCGCACCAGGCGCGCCTCACTCAGCCGCGTCGGTCGCGCGGCTCCAGGCTCGGTCGGCTCGGGCATGGCCGGCAGGAGCGTCTGATCCATCATGAGCATTCCACCTGTACCCGGAGGGTGATTCTCGTCACCCCCGTTCTACCGGAAAGGGCCACCTGTCCGGTAGAGACCATGCGTTCTAATCTCATTGCCGAGTCGGCATTTGTTCACAAGCTCTCAG
>ORMF012295938.1_pt1 | contig 33293 bp, 32 predicted proteins | sample 1779871 | NCBI WGS metagenome assembly ORMF01 (sample SAMEA104232316, study PRJEB22302) | groundwater metagenome | biome: forest; feature: aquifer; material: groundwater | place: USA | collected 2011-08-07 | depth 5.4 m | reverse complement strand
GGCTTCGGCCATTGACACGGCAGGGCACCCGGCGGCTCGACTCTGCCTCGCGGTGAGCAAGGCAAGCTGCCCACTGCCCAAGCATTCATGCTTGCCGAAAGGGACAAATCTATGTCCGAAGAAAAAGGGGGCTTGGCGATGAACTGGCTAAAATTCTTCGAACTGGCCTACACGGGCCTTATCGGTTTTGAGTTTGCCTTTATCGTCGATTTGCTTCACCAGTTGCTGAAATAGGCAAAAGAGGGCGGCCACCCGATGGCGGTCTGCCCTCAGTTTTTTTGTTCGCCGGAGAAAATGTAGGCCCCAGGAGCAGTTCAGGGCGGGCGAATTGCCAAAAGCATTGGCAATTCGCCCGCTCCTAAGCTGAAATCTCCTAACTTGGAAGGAAGCGTAACTTACCAAAAGCAGACTTGGGGACAACCGGCCCGATTCACTTCTACAGGTTGGGCGTTACACGTCAAGTGGAAGGTGCCGAATTCAATGCCAAACCGAAGTCGACCGAAGAATCGAGGTCAGGACTAGTCGCCTAGGACTACGCCGAGGAGGCCGCTTTGAACCGTCAGCTCGCCACTGCTATTGTAATTGATAAAACCACGCTTCTTAAATTTATTCATGAATTGGCTGACCCGTGACCGGGTTGTGCCGACCATCTGTGCCAAGTGTTCCTGGCTGATTCCGGGAAAGACAGTTTCGCCCCTGCTTTCCTCTCCAAAATGGGACAGCAATAATAGAATCCGAGCCAGGCGCTTCTCGCTGTTGTTGAAAAGCTGGTCAACCAGATCCCCTTCAAATCGGATGTTGCGTGAAAGCAGATGGGCGATAAACAATTCCGAGATTTCGTGCTGGTCGTGCAGCATGCGAGACATTACCGGCTTCGATATCCTCATCAAAGTACAATCTGTCACCGCGGTAGACGTTGCGCTTCGCAACGGCTGACCAGCGAGGCATCCCTCGCCGAAGAAATTGCCGTTGCCTAGAATGGCGATGATCGCTTCCTTGCCTTGTTCGGATGTAACTGAGAGCTTTACTTTGCCTCGCCGGAGGTAGAATACTGAATCGGCAGGCTGTCCTTGCATGAAGATGTTGCGGTCCGCGCCGTATTCCAGAATGGATTTCCCGCCCGGGATGCCAGCAATGAGCGCTTCCCAGTCGACAGGGTGATCTTTCTCGTTCGCTCCATCAGACGCCTTAAAGTTATCGACTGGCGATAGATTCCTACTACGATCCATAAAAACATTATTTTTTCTCACAACAAATCTTTCTTTTTGCCGAAGGCGGGAAGGAGCTTCAAAAGCAATGATTTTTCGGGTGGCGTCGTAGCACCGCTTTCTGCACTCCCCTAAAACTTTTTCTTCCAAGGAACCCGCCAAGGGACCGCTTCTAACACCCTATTTATAGCGTTAAAGTGATTCGCGGGTCTATCCACTATCGCACTCGCTCCTGGTCAATATGGCTCAGTTCGGATATGCAACGACGCAAGCCAACGCATTTTGTCCTAGACAAGAAAAGGTTGGAGCCCGCCTAAAATTTGTTTATACACGGAAAAGTTTGCTTCGCAGAGGGAGAGTGGTTTTGGTTTAAAGAAGCGGCTGGTACCTCCTTCCTTTTGGTCACCATATTTGATTAATCGACTCATTACTCCCGCATAGTTGGCTTCTCGTAGAAGTGGTCTCACCAAGCTCCTGAGATTCGGTGTTTTGGGAAGGTGGCTCGGTCTACAGGGCTTCGCTCGGATTTCTAACACCCTCTGAAAATCGCTTCCTGTCACCCGCGCCCTCCATCGCAAAGTTTCTTCACAGACCGCAGAATTCCTGCTATGATTCCTACAAGTTAATCTTAGGGAAGCACAGAATTTCCAAAGGTCGAAGCACAAATTCAAATTCATTAAGCGTATGCCCGCTACCCCCATCACCCTGAAAGTCTCCACCGTTTATGTTGCCTTCTCCCCTGAGCTGGGCCTGGTTTCGTATGGGGGCTGTCGCGATGAAGCCCTCAACAACCTACAGGATGCGTTGCGAGAGCGAAAAAGACCAACGGACCAGGGCACTGGCTACGAGAATAAATAATTATGCCCTCATCTGATCGTCCATTCCGTTGTGCAGTCTGTCGCCGCCGGTTCCATTCCCACAGCAGCCTTGAAAACCACATGAACGAGCACGCTTCACCTCGGCGCTGCCAGAATTGCGCCAAGCAACTCCGCGATAACGAATACCACCGCTGCTGATAACGAATCGCTTACACTCCTTGCCAAAATCGGCCTGACGGCTATACTACCCGCACAGGCAAGTGAATCGCTGCCTTTCCCAAAACACAATTGAAGGAGGAAACCAATGCGCGAAGGTACGTCTACGCTTGCAACCCAGCATATTCCGATCAGGCGTTTGCCAAGAATCATCATTGCAGTTCGGGGAGGCGTGGTGTCTCTGCCCATCACGGCGGATACCGACGACCTGGAAATTTACCTGATTGACTATGACAATCTGGGGGCAGCCAAGGGAAATCCCCAAGAATTCGAAAACGCAATCGAAGATGCTCTTGACCCACTGAGGCCAGAGAAAACGGACGATTTTCAGGCGGCGCTCGATGCCGCAATCAACTGTATGAAAGAAGAGCCATGCCGCGCTCTCCCGAAGAGATCATTCGATTCATGCGTGCCTGGGTGAACGGCGACAGCAGTTATTTCGGAACGGTCCCTTGCCAAATCGAGCATGACGACGGGCCGATTTCGCTAATTCTCATCGAGGCCGGCGAACTGGAATTATTAGCTCTCGTTCGCCAACTCGCCCCGCAACGACGCGAACAACTCGAATGGCGCCTTCGCGCCGAAAGGGAAGCGCGCCGCCTCATTTTCCACAACTTGTTAAGGAGGAAACCTATGACCGCATCTACATCTACGCTTCTGTCTTACAGCAGCAAGTTGCTCAGAGAGCAACTGGCTCTTGTGCCGACGCCGCCAGGAACCGCAACGCACCGGCCCATTCCACATGCCGAGGTTATCGAGGCTCTAATCGAAACTCTGGGCTTTCGGCACATCGGCGTGGTAAAGGATGAATACGCAGTGTCGAAGGACGGGATGAAACTGTTCGGTGTGATTGATCTGGAGACCGGAATGCACGGCTGCCGGTTTTCCATCGGCATCCGCAATGCCCATGATAAAAGCATGCGGCTTGCGATGACCGTCGGGTATCGAGTCTTCGTCTGCGAGAACATGGCCTTTTCGGGCGACTTTCAGCCCGTTTTGGCCAAACACTCCAAGAACTTCTCGTTGACGGCGGCGCTGTCGGTCGGCGTCGATGAAATGCAGCGCAACTTCGATGCGATGCGGATGCAAGTGGACGCGTGGCGGGAATCCCAGCTCTCGGATGTGCAAGCAAAGTTGGTCATTTACCGCGCGTTCATCGAATCCGACCTGGAGGTACCCAGGCACTTGGCCCGCCCAGTTCACGACCTGTACTTCAATCCAAAGCACGAAGAATTCCAGCCACGGACGCTGTGGAGCCTCTCGAACGCGTTTACATCAGCGTTCAAAGATCTGGAGCCCATTCCACAGTTTCGGGCCACAGCCAAGCTGGCAGGCTTCCTAGAAGCGGCTGCGCAGTAAACGAACCAATCCCTCGCGATCTTGCCTTGATCGCAACTCGATCCATCACGCACGGATCGAGTTTTTATTAGCCCAAGGTACACCAAAACCGAAAACCAGTTAATGCGATTTCCTTGTTGCCGTCAACGAAATGGAGGATCAGTTGATCTGGAGCTTTCCATAAAACTCTGGTGAGGAGATATGAGGGTCTAAGTGCAAGCTTTCGAGAACAGCCTGATAAACACTCTCTTCGTATCTAGTGCCAACTGCTGACATTCCGCAGCCAGTTGCAATTTTATCGAACACTTTGGCGAGCCATTTTGAGAACTCCTTGATTGCGGCATCGGCTACAGCTGGCTCTGTTGGAGAAGTGAAGCTACGCCTTCCTATTAATAGCGCCTTGATTATCACCTGGGCCACACTGCGAGGATAAAGGCCCTCAATCAAGATGTCGTCTGATCCATCACGAACTGAAAGCATGGCCTGATCCATCAGGGGGCCACATTCAATCACCAGCCTGCTCGCACGGCCGAAATCGAATGGCTGGGTTGTGGCGCCGGAGCGAACAAAAGACTCTGGAAATCTATTGGACTCAATCAGAGGACGCACGGTCTCTGCGATACTATTTGCAACTGTTGTGATATTAATTTGCAGTCCCTGCTTGGTTTGGATATCCTTATCCTCAGCGACAGCAAGGCGTGCGTGAAGGGTTTCTAATATATCGGAATAAACCCGATCTAATTTGACTTTCGTGCCCATCCCCGTTAGGAACCATTGATCGAGATCTTGAACCTCTTGGGGCGGCCTTTCGGTAGCGCACCAATCGACAGGTTTCGTTTTTTTCCAGACAGTTTCCGCAAGGGACACAAGTTCCTTCTTAGCTCCTGCATCGTTGATGTCTCGAATGTCAACGACCTTCACCTTATGAATCTTGGTTGTCGGAAGTTCGAGAGCACCCGCTCCCATACTCGTTGATCCGTAAGACTCGGCTGAAAGAGCGAAAAGACTAGAAGTAAGAACCGCTGCCACTAATTGCCAGCCAATACCCTCATGTGGTTGAACGTAATTGCACCTCTGATCAACTGCGCCAGCAGTTTCAAATATGAATGGGCTGTAAATGCAATTGAACGCTTTTCTCAGCCAGATATTCGCCGGATGAAGCTTTGCTTTCGGTGTGTACCAATCACCTCCGCTCTGTGCTTCAAGAGCTTTCCTTATTGACTGGTGTTTTCCTGTTTGCTTTTTCTCTACGGCAGGTACATTTGCCATTGCGCGGATGTAACGAATTGCTCCAGTCCCGTGAAGGTCTTGCTCCTTCTCTTTGCAGTAAAAGACTTGCTGAACAGCCTTCCTTTTTTGCTTGAATTCATTCGCATTCAGATCTTTGAGTTGGAAAATGGGTCTGAGGTAAGTGTTTTCAATCTTGTATGCAAGTTTGGTTTTCTTCGAGACATAGAAGAACTGATTCTGCAGCGACTTGAAGCCGAGGCCGACGCTAGCTATATCGTCTAAGTTGCAGACCCCAAGCTTCATTGAATCGCTCCGAACAGCTCGAAATAGCTCAGGGGAGCTCTGAGATAAACGGACCAGTTACGGACTTTCGAAGGTTCATTTTCCAATGCAGCCCTTTCGGGCTCAGCTGGAATTACGGTTAACCGGAAGTTGTCGTTCTCCGCAGATTCTGTCGTCAGTTCTATCGTATCGGCGATGTCCTGAACTTTATCCCAATAGTCGTTCGTGTGGGGACCGAGTAGCTCTTCAAGCTTTTTCTTCAGCGTTACGAACCTGATTATCTCACCGGAATTCAGTTTCTCTTCCTTCCTTCGTTCGGCGATGATGAGAACCGTGTTGACGTCAACTTGCGAGAAGAAAGACTCCACACGAGAACCGATCACAGCGAGTAATTGCAGACGATTAAGCAGCACTCGCTGCAGCGATGAGCCGAAATCGGACGTAAGCCAGCTAGAGCTGACCACAAACGCTAGACGTCCACCAGGTTTCATAAATTCCAAAGCTTTGAACATGAAGAATGCAAACAAATCCGTCTTTGCGGCAGCGGCAACGCCGTTCTTTGCTGCGGCGTCGAACAGGGTCCGCTTGTACTTCGGGTTCAGGTCGTCCTGATTCTGCGAGCGCAGATAAGGGGGATTTGCGACGATGGCGCTAAACTGGGGGATCTCAATGACGATCTTTTCCTGCCCTCCGGCACGGGCTGGGGGGAACGGAATTTCCTCTCCGACGAAGTGCTGGAAGAAGTTTCCTGAAATAATGCGTGGAAAGTTGTCAAACGCGGCCATGTTTTGGCGGAATAGATTGATAGAAGCAAGCTCCGTAGCAAAGGCACTGATATCGAAGCCCCAGAGTCTGGAAAGGAGGGCTCCATGCGTTTCCGAAGTTCTTTCCTTGAGGTAATCGTACGCGCGCATGACAAATGTGCCGCTTCCACAACCTGGGTCGAGGACTTCGGCATTCTCTGACTCTACCGCCAGCGCCACGAGCAAGTCGGCAACCCTGGTAGGCGTGTAAAATTGCCCCAAGAGGACCTGCTCTGATCTGGGAATCAGGTTTTCAAATACAGAACCCAAGACATCATCGCGCAAGTTGCTCCAGTCGTATCGACTCAGTTCCGCGATGATCTGACGTACCACAGCCGCCACCGGGCTGGGAAATGGAACCAACTCATCCAGTTCGCTTTCTTTGAATAGTGCCTCGTAATCAAACCTACGTACGTCGTTCCAGAAAGGCCGGAGTGCAGAGGGAAGGGATGCGGAACCAGAAATTTGAAGTGGCTTTAGACTAGGTTGTTTGCGCCTGAGAGCAAAATAGAATAGTATCTGCCCAATGAGGCGGTACGCGTACTGTCCGGCGATAGCTTCATCGACGTTTTCTACGAATCCCGCGAATCCTTGTTCTGCCGCTAGTTCCTTTAATCTTCGTCGTACAGCTCCATTCTTCAAAGCTTTCGCGGTCAAGGCGGGCAGGAGATATGAGCGGAGCTGATGGAGTCTTGCTCCAAGCTTGTCCACGAATATTGAGGCTTCAATCTCGACCGTTTGTTCGGATTTGACGACGAACTTTTCCCAAGCAGTGTCGAGAATAGTAATCGCATCCGCCTTCAGAGAAATGGCCTTCTTTGGATCTAACCAATCGTCGATTGTGCTAATGAGGGAATTCAGTGCGAATTCATGAACGCGATCAGCGGGGGTTGCAACGCCGGTGGCTGGTGTCCTGTAAAGCTCGGCCATTTGCATATTCCAGATAGCGAAACAGGGGGCTTCCCACCGTCTGGCTTTCTCTGAGGCATCCGAAAGTAGCTCGGGGTCGGTGATTGGGAGGGCAGGTGTTTTCAATTCAATGGTGAAGAAAGCAGAATTCGCAACCCGATTCCACCAAACTACGAGGTCGCTTCTCTTTGGCGTGATCTTGGAGGGCTCCTGGGTAGCCTTATCCAAACCGAGGCCGGGTCTGCGCGCAATCTGATCATTTATCCAGGTCAACACCTCGCCCTGGAATTCCCACTCGTTGGTCTTGTGCTTTGCCATCGGAACTCTGAACGGTAGAACAGATGCATTCGCCGAACATGTGGCCTGTCCGGATAATTGCTCTTTTCAAAATCGGCCCGTCGAATGACTGCTCCAACAGCTCCAGGATTTTTTCTTGCCGGAAGCCCATTTTGGCAGTTCGATAACTATTTTAAAAGTCGCACTCTGATAGGTTCAGCGACCAACTTTCGAGTTGTTTGTGCCATGGGACTTCTCCCGTTTTGGATATTAAATCATTTTCACCCTATAAAGCCATCGCAAGCCCTGTGGATAAACGATCTTGATTCTTTTCCGTGACGGAGTAACATAAAGGACGTTATGATACGCCAGTTGCCCCCGAGGCGGAACCGGCAAATTTAGCACTTCTGCGATCAGCCGATTTGACACCCACACAAAGAGTGTGTAAGATTCCTTCAGTAAACATTAACGGAAGAGCACCCTATGAGCAAACGAGTCAACTTCATGCTGCCGGACACGACAATAGCTGTATTAGACCGAGTGGCCCCTCGCGGCAGGCGCAGCAGCTTCGTCTCTCAAGCGGTATTGCACTACGTCAAGACACGCAGCAAGCAAAACCTCAGAGAGCGCCTCAAACAGGAAGCCCTGGCCAATGCCGAGCGCGACCTGGAGATTGCACAGGAGTGGTTTCCACTTGAGGAAGAAGCATGGCAACTAGCTTTCGGCAAAAAGGCCAAAAGGAAATAGGCTTCCCCAAGCGCGGGGAAATTTATCTGGTGGCGTTTGATCCCACCGTCGGGCACGAAATCCAAAAGACCCGACCGGCGTTGGTCATTCAGAACGATGTCAGCAACCGCTTCAGTCCCCTGACCATTGTGGCGGCGATCAGTTCCCGATTCGCTTCTCCTCCTCACCCACGGGAAGTAGTAATCGAGCCAACCGAAAGCGGCTTGCTGAAATCTTCCGCCGTGTTGGTCAACCAAATTCGGACAGTGGACCGCCAGCGCCTCCTCAAACGCCTGGGCTTCCTCAGCACTGCGCGTATGCGACAAGTCGATCACGCGCTCAAGATCAGTCTGTCCCTCATTGAAATTTAAGTTCTTCGCGGTTTCCTAATCAGCTTCTATGACAACTCAAATAGTTCCCATCCCCCGCCGGGAGCTCGGGCGCGCCGGGTTCGAAAAACTTCCAGGTCCGATTGTCGCGGGCGGCGACAAGGCTGCTTGGCGATTCGTTGAATTCTTCACGGCGACAATCCGAAACAAGAATTCCCGCGCGGCCTATGCCCAGGCTGTGTCGCAGTTTTTCGCTTGGTGCGAGGGGTGCCATATTCAGGAACTCGGTCAAATTAATCCAGTGGTAATCGCCGCATATATAGAGCAACATCCCGCCGCCCCGCCGAGCGTCAAACAGCACCTTGCGGCGATACGGATGCTTTTCGATTTTCTCGTCATCGGCCAAATCGTTCCCATGAACCCTGCATCATCAGTTCGAGGGCCGAAGCACGTGGTGAAGCGCGGCAAGACGCCGGTTTTGAAAGCTGACGAGGCGCGACAGCTACTCGATTCGATAAACACCGAATCAATTGTCGGGCTGAGAGACCGCGCCATTATCGGACTCATGTGCTACACGTTCGCACGCGTTTCGGCGATGGTCCATGTGCGCGTCGAAGATTATTATCAGAATGGCAAACGATGGTGGGTCCGATTGTATGAAAAAGGCGGCAAGCGGCACGAGGTGCCAGCCCACCACAACGCTGAGGCATATTTGGACGCCTATCTGGATGCAGCGGGGATCTGGGAAGAGAAAAAAGGCCCGCTATTCCGCAGCGTGGACAAACACCGGAGGCTCACGGTAAATCCCATGACCCGCACCGACGTGTTTCGGATGGTCAAACGCCGCGCTGAGGATGCAGGACTCCCCTCTTCGACCTGCTGCCATACTTTTCGAGCGACCGGCATTACGGCGTATCTGGAAAACGGCGGCACCATCGAGAACGCACAGGCCATAGCCGCCCACGAATCCCCTCGAACGACCAAGCTTTATGATCGGACAGCGGATGACATTTCTCTCGATGAAATCGAACGGATTGCAATTTGAGTGATGCAAACCACACCGCGTATAGCAATCCCACGGTTCTCCCAAGAATTTCTTCATTTTCGGATGAGGTCGGCTTCAACGCGCTTTAGCAGCTCTGACGCCGGAATCTCCAGCACCTTGGCGACTTTCATTATAGTGCGCAATGAAGGACTCTTTTTCCCGCGCTCCAATTGGCCGATGTACGTGGGGTGATATCCGCTCTCGAAGGCGAGGGCTTCCTGTGATAACCCTTTGGCCTTGCGAATTTCTCGAAGAACTTTGCCAAAACACACTTCGGCGGTGGCGGCGGGACTACGTCGGTTTCGATGTTGCATACGTAGTCCGATTCTGCTAGGATGAAGACTATAGTTCCAGAGACTATAGTACAGACTCGCTGATTAGGAGGTTGCGATGAACTACGCTAGATGCTGTTTTCGTGGTGATGACGGTCGTGGCGGTGGAGGCGGTGGTGGTGGCGGCCGATAACGTTCCGTTGATTTAGCCTCTTCACTGTCAATAAATCAGTAACCAACCGCACGCCTTGGAGCTCCGCGTCCGGCCGGCCAGAGGACGGCTTGGCGCGGCGCTCCAAGCACCGAATGATCTAAACCCCGCGCATCTTCCGCAGCTAACTCCTTCTCAAGACCGTGATCTGGGCCGTGCCCCAGAGATACCCACCTTTTCGTTTTTAGCAAAACTATTTTATTCGTCGATGGATTCATTCAAAGAGTCATTTGCGTTCTGGGCGACGATATTGGGAACGGTCGTCGCCTTGTTCGGCATTATTCAATCTTCCGGCTGGCTCATAGGTATTGCCGTACTTCTTATCAGTGTTTCGATCATCGCGATCCTCTATGCAAGGAGGCAGCGCCAAATCGTTCAATTGGCAACAATCACGGTCGAGGGACGAAGCATCGATTCTCTCAATGTTGCAAATCTTAGACGGAGACTTAACCGTTCCCTCGTGATTCAAGACGCTCAACAGTTCGCTCGCATCGAGGGAGAAGACTTGGGAATTATCTGGGAATATGCAGGATATTGTCAGGCAGACCGGGAAACCGCGATTGAATTCAGTATAGACAGCGACAACAACGTGCCGTTCGATGATCTGACCTGCTTTGCGTACGATCTAATAAATGACCCAGGCAAAAATCACAAGATACGGCCTATCCTCGTCGGTCCGGATGGAACATCGAAGAAAATTGAGGTGCCGTTTCTGCAGGAGCTTACCGCGAGGCAGCCATTCAGAGTGCTGCTGACGTGCGAGTTGCCCGGATGCATGAAAACAGGATTGGAATACTACTCGGCAACGCTCTCTTTTTCGCAAAAGCAAGTGCAACACCATTCTGTCCGATTGGTTTTTGCCGGTCATCGTCCGCAGTGGCTGCGAGTATATGAATGTGATCCCTCTGGTGGAACGACACTGCTAAAAGACCTGCAACCTGTACGTGAGGGGCAGGAAGTGACGGAATATCTAGATACTGCTGAAAATATTGTCGCGCAATCGGCAAGAATCTATTTGTTTCGACGGCGAGGTATTACATTATAAAATGAGCCCGCGGTAAGAAGGCGGCAAGCGCCACGAAGTCCCCGCGCACCACAATGCGGAGGCGTTTTTGGAAAATGGAGGCACCATCGAGAACGACCAGAAAATCCGCCTCTTAGTCCTAATGGAGTTTATAATATTCCGTGTAAAAAGGTTTAAATTAACTTTTGAAATTAGCCCCCGATGATCCAAGATGAACCATCTACTCTAGCGAATTGCTTCGCCACCGCGGTTATACACACAAAAGAAAAGCGCCTGGACATTTGTCCAAGCGCTCCAAAAACGTGCCCACGCCGTGTGATCCAATTCAGCAGGATTAAAATTCGAGATTCCTTTCTTCTGCACTCGGTTCAGTTTGGGTCCGTGCGGGCTCCAACTCCTGAATATAAACGTGCAGAGTCCATAACACTGATCGCAGTTCTCCGAGCTTCATGGATGCTGTCACGCTATCCCCCACCCGGATAGCCTGTTCTACATCCGTTATGAGGTCAAACGTGGCGTCTTCGTGAGCGAATTTAAGATATTCCTGTAGCGGGGATTTTTCCATGCAACAGCCCTCCTTTTGGTGTGAATAGAAGAACACAACGATGTTGGGTGGCGTCCTTCATGGGCACGCCAACAGGGCTTTGAATTGTACATTACTGGCGGATTCCGTCAAGGAGGCTCCTGTGCTTTTCGAAACGGTCAACAGTAGAGAGATTTTTGAGCAGGCGATACGCGATCCATCTGCTACACTCCGCCGCCGTCTTGCGATTTTCCCAGAACGTATTAAGAAGAAGCAAAAAGAAATTGACGAGCTCAAAAACGGACTGCTCAATGATCAGCGCGACTCCCGGCAACGTCGCCGCCAACAGGCGAAAAGACCTCCGGCAGGCTTCTGGACGAGACTCATTGGGCCAGAACCAATGCCGAAACCGGGTGGATTCATGGAAAAGCTTGAGAAGGAATTGGAAAGTTCGGAGAAAACTCGTGATCAGGATAAGGAAGTGTATATTCGTACGAAGGAGATAGAGCTCGACCAGCTACACGAGGTGAACCAGGAACTTACGGCCGCTCCGTATGCTGCGAAGAATTGGGACTTGCTCGGAATTGAGTGGGAGATTTTGGACATTCGAAAGAAGCTCTTGGTATTGTTGGCGGCAATTCCCACTGAACCAATGGCCACCACTGGTTCGCCACAACGACCTATCCCCTCTTCCGAGCCGGTCGGCATGTTCGAACGCTTGGCCAAGCTCGATAGCTTGCCCAAAGGGGAAGGCTTGCCCAAAGACCAAGGCTTTGCAAAGTTGCTTCTTGATATCGCGACCGCTGCCATCAAGCATGCTGGAGCTCTCCAGGTCGCCGACGTGTTCGAGATCGAGATGCTTCGGATTTGTAAACTGACCATGGACTTGCAATATCTTCAGAACCAACGCAGGCCTTTGGCGGTTGAGTTCCTGCGCGAGATACAGAGTTGGACCCTGGATCAGATGAGTTTCGAATTGGCTAAACGTATCCGCGACAGAGATGAGGTGTCCGCGGAGCTGACAGAAAAATATCTCAACGATCTTGGAGCGCTGAGGATTCCGTTTGAAGCCGAGCGACGGTTTATCGAGGATATTATTTTCAGTTTGGAAGGCCAGCTCCGAGGCAAAATGTCAACCCCGATCATTAATAAGATCACACAGCTTACCAATCTTCTGAAGGACAGGGTTGCTTGGAAGCAACAATGTGAGGATCTAAAGAGCCAATTTCCTCCCGAGTACCACACCTTCATCGACTGGCAGTGCCGCAAACAACTCGACAAAACAACGTAAGAACCATGGAACCAATATTCATAGGCAAGAACGCTGTCGGCAAGCCCATATCACTCACGCCAGACATCCGAGAGAGCACCCACATGCATGTTATAGGCGGCTCCGGCACCGGCAAGAGCAAATTTCTGCAACACCTCATCCGGCAGGATACCCAAGAAGGCCATGGCGTCTGCCTCATTGACTGGCACGGGACTCTCTATAAGGATGTTTTAGCTGATTGTGCTCAATTCGACATCGGATTGTTTAACGATTTCCGGAGCCTCATCCTCGTGAACCCCTCCCAGCCGGGGTTCGTCACCGGATTCAATCCTTTCGTCAATCCGGGTGAGGACATTTCCACACAGGTAAGCAACTGGATTGACGCCACTATCAAACCATGGGGTGTCAGCAATACCAATGAGACGCCCACTCTGGCACGCATCGCTCGCATTCTCTACACCTTCATGGCTCAAATTCGGCAGACACTCCCCAACGCCGCTACGTTGCTCGAATTCGATCGGCCGCAGTTGCGCCAGTATGCAGCTCAGATCGTCACTGATCACTGGGTGAAGGCGCAATGGCGTAGCTTACAATCCATTAAGAGCCACAAGGATTGGCAACACGAGGTCCTATCTACTGATAACCGTTTGGCCCGCTTTATCGGCTCCACCGGTGTCCGCCGCTACATGGGCCTCGATTTCAACAATCTAGACCTGCTGGACATAATGGACAGCGGCAAGGTACTGCTAGTTAACCTCGGGGACTCTGAGTTCTTGGACCGGGAAGCCGCTCGCGTCTTCGCCTCGCTGTTTCTGCGGGAATTTTTCCGCACCGCGATGTTGCGCGCAAGTCGCGCCGAAAGCAGTGGCCAAAAACCTAAGCACTACATTTTCTATTTAGATGAATTCCAAGAATACATTACTGACGATATTGCTGCCATGCTCGATCAAGTGCGCAAGGGCGGATTGCATATGGTTCTGGCCCACCAGCACTTGGGACATTTTGCTGACAATCCCAAGCTGAAAAAATCGGTTTTCACTAATGCCCGCATTCGCGCGGTTTTCGGTGGACTTGACTACGAAGATGCTTGCATCCTCGGCAATGAAATGTTCCTGCCTGATCTGAATACCCGCCAGATCAAAAAGGCCTACTATCACACCATCCACCTCTACCGGGAGGAAACTCGTACCGTTCGATCCAAATCGACCGGCCGCAGTTCCTCGACTGCCCATGGCACAAGCTTAGGAAGCGGCAGCAGCGCGAGCGCTGGCTCCGTTGTTGGCCGTTCCACCGGGTATTCTGCCCCCGGTCTGGGTGGTGCTCCCCTATCCGTGGAAGGGTGGTTTAGCGAGGGAGAATCGAGCAGCGATATTTCCACGAATGCCTCCTCGGATTTCTCTAGTTCCAGCGAAAGCCGCAGCGAGAGTGAAACAGAAACTCATGGTGAATCAGTCGTGCCCGTGTGGGTTCCTATCCCTACAGAGGAGCTTGGCAGTGAAACTGAATGGAGCCGAGAAGAGAAGCTCAGCAAGGTGGCCCAGATGCTTAAGGAGCAGATGCAGCGTCACTGTTTCATCAAACTGGACACAGAAAAAACACAGCCGCTCTGTGTGCCATTCGTCAAAGACCCTGGACTGTCTCCGCAATTCTTGGCAGAATACGAGGGCGAAGTCTATAAGGCCCAAGGCGCTCTTCCCGCACCTGAGGTTGACCGGCTTATCGAAGAAAGTCGCCAAAAGTTTTTAGCGACAGCCGAAGCCACGGTGATTGACGCCAGATCCGAGGCCACCCAGGAACGAACCGCTGATTCCAAGTCAAAGCTAACGCCTAAGGCCATCTGGGGAGACTGGCGCACGAACGTGGGCGGCTCCACAAAAACGGCCGGCACCAGACAGCATAAAGATGCCTCTCGTCGGCAGCCCGGCCCCCCAGCAGATGTGGAGAACCATGCGAAGGTGGCAAAAATCGTCAGGAAATATGGCACCGGCAACGAATGGAGAACGGAAAAGAACTTAGAGGAGATCTGCGCTGAACTAGACCGGCAGGGAGTGCCGGTTCCCAAGCCATGGCCCAAGCGTAAAATGGGTGCATCACGTTCTTGGAAGCGTGCTCTGGGAAATATTCCCGACTTGGTACCCAAGGCGATCATGGACCGAATAAAGATGGCTAAGAAGTTCGGCCTCTGGCCTGGTTTGTAACTTCCGCAACTTCCGCAGCGACCCCGGAACTTCCGCCACAGCACCTCTAAAGAATTTGTTGTAACTATATTCTGCCTATTTTCAGACACTTACCCCATCTCTAGCAAAATCGCAATCGCGGAAGTTTGGCGGAAATTATCGAAGACATACTCTGCTGCCGATGGTTGCGCATCTCAATTTGCCACCGGCACAGCAGACCCGAACTGGAGGGCTCGGAACCGGCAACCGCTCCCCCAATTGTGGTACGCTGGTCCCCGAGCAAATCCGCAACGAGCCAACGCCGCAAGGAGGCGGTTTTGAAAAAATGGCTCGTAGACGGTATCAGAAACCTGCGCCGAAGAGGCGCGGGGAGCAGTGGACCATCCTTGTCCGTGAAGATGAGGTGGTAAGTGGGAAGAGAAAACGGAGGGTTAAGCGGGTGTCACTGGGTCCGGCCACTCTTGTCCGAGCAGAAGTTGAACGGTTGCGGGATGATTATCTCGCGGCCGTCAACCATCCCAACATCGGGATTGGCGGGGCCTGTCTGTTTAGGGACTTTGTGCGGGTCTATGAACGGGATATTCTTCCCACCATGGCCAGTACCACAAGGGAGCGAAGTTTGAGCGTGCTCAAGAATTATCTCAACCCGGAACTTGGCAATTTAATGCTTAGGGAGATCACGCTGGAGCCGATCCAAGGTTACTTCACCCGTTTTCAGCACTCCGAATTGTCTTTTGAGAGCATTGACAAAATTAGAGACGTTCTGTCGGCAGTGCTCCGCACCGCAGTGGAGTACGGCCGACTACTTAGCAACCCGGCTGCGAAGGTGCGGCTCAGAAGGCGCACGAAGGGAGGTAAACCTTTTCTTAAAATCGACCAATTCTATAAGTTGCTTCACGCGATTGCTGAGCCCTACTCCAGCATGGTTTATGTGGCGGTGTTCACAGGTCTACGGGTTAGCGAACTAGCTGGCCTGAAATGGCGGAATATACATGAGAGCTCGATCACTATACAGGAGCGGTATTCCCGTGGAGACTGGGATCAGCCGAAATCGGAAGCGAGCCGGGCGACGATACCCGTGGATCAGCACGTGATCGCTAGGATCGAACGGCTCAAATCGTTGGAGGTTTCGGTTAGAGCTGGACGGGCGTGGCGACGGTATAAAGCTGTCAAGCTGGCGGGACCGGATAATTTGGTGTTTCAGTCGGTAGTAAAAGGAGCGCCCATGCGGGACAATAACATCCTCTGCCGACACATCAAACCAGCCGGACGCAAACTGAACATGGATTTCGTAAACTGGCAGGTGCTGCGGCGGTCTTGTGCGACCTGGTTGCAGCAAGCTGGTGTGGATGTCAAAGATGCTCAGGGTCTACTGCGCCACAGCCGGGCAAGTACGACTCAAGACGTGTATCAACAACTCGTGCCGGAATCTCAACAAAGGGCAGTTCGCAAGCTCACTTTTTACGCTGAAACTTGCAATACCGTCCAATAAAAGTTCCGGTCAATTGCAACCATATGCAACCAATTGCAACCAAATCGAAAAACGGCGGCTTGCAAGTTATTGAAAATGGTGGCCAGGGACGGAATCGAACCGCCGACGCCAGCCTTTTCAGGGCTGCGCTCTACCGACTGAGCTACCTGGCCACCCGCTTGTGATTCTACTGTTGCGCTTCGGTTGCTGTCAATTCGCGGGGGGAGGGAGTTGGAACAAAAGACACCGCTCCAATGTAACCGCTCCCTTTCGGTCGCCCGGCGTCCGTAGCCCCGGCCCGCCCTCCGACTCCCGCTCTGCGGGATTAGGAGGGCCCGCCGCCCGTAGGCGCAAGGCGCGGCTCGGTTTTCGTTCTCTGTTCCATTAATTCACGCGCTTCACCTGTCCGGTCCAATATTTTTGGCGCAACACTTTTTTCAGGATCTTGCCGGTGCCGCCTTTCGGCAATTCGGAGACGAATTCGAATGTGCGGGGAATTTTATATTTGGTCAGGCGATCTTTCAGGAAGGCGGTCAGATCTTCCTCCGTTGCCTTGCAATTCGGTTTGAGAACGACAAAGGCTTTGGGGACCTCGCCCCACAATGTGTCGGGGACGGAGATTACGGCGCATTCGTAGATGGCGGGATGGGCGATGAGGGCCCTCTCGACCTCGAGCGACGAAATGTTTTCTCCGCCGCTGATGATGATCTCCTTCTTGCGGTCGACGATCAGGAGATAGCCCTCCTGATCCCAGACCGCCATGTCTCCCGTGAGGAACCAGCCGTTGCGGAAGGCGGCTTGAGTTGCCTTTGGGTCGTGCCAGTATCCGTCCATGACGCCGTCGCCGCGCACCGCGATTTCTCCCATCGTCTCGCCGTCTTTCGGTACGTCGCGGCCTGCTTCATCGACGACGCGCAACTCCACGCCCAACTCGGGGGTTCCCGTTGATGCCTGAAAGCGCAACTGTTGCTCGGGACTCGCCGAACGCAGGGAGTCTCTCAGGAACGCGCAGCTCAGCAGCGGCGAGGTCTCCGTGAGACCGTAACCGACATAGCACTTGCAGCCCAGCTTCCGCTCCACCTGCTGAATCAGCTCCGGCGAAGCAGCGGCTCCGCCGATCAACACAAAATTCAGGCTCTTGAGGTCGTAGCGAGCGGGGCTGGGATCGTTGATCAGCACGTTAGCCATCGTGGGAACCAACGAGAACGAGGTGACCTTCTCCTGCTCCACCAACTGGAGCACCCGCTGCGGGTCGAATTTTCGGATCAGGACATGCGTCCCGCACGCTCCGGTGATCGAGTGGGCGCAGCCCCAGCCGTTGGCGTGAAACAGCGGAATGGTGTGCATCTGAACGGCGCAATCGTTGGTGCGCTGCGCGACGACCACCGTCAGCCCGTGCAGGTAGACGGTGCGATGACTCAGCATGACGCCCTTGGGGTCGCCGCTCGTGCCGCTGGTGTAAAACAGTTCGGCGAGCGAATTATCGTCGACCTGCATGAAATCGAAGGGGGCCGGGGAAGCTTCGGCGAGCAATTCGTCGTAGGTGTTTGGCTTGATCCAGGAAGGCGCCGGAGCGGCAGGCGCATCGAGCAGGACGAAGTTCACGTCCGGCAGTTGCGTTCGGATGGCATCGATCAGCGGGAGAAAATCCGGGTCCACAAAAACGACCCGCGCCTCGGAGTCTTTCAGGATGAAGGCGATCTCGCCGGGAGCGAGGCGGATATTGAGCGGCAGCAAAACCGCCCCGGCTTGCAATACGCCGTAATAAGCTTCCAGCAGCCGGTGGCAATTGTAGGAAAGGAATGCGACGCGGTCTCCCGACTTCACGCCCAGCTTCGCCAAAGCCGCCGCGAGCCGGCAGCAACGCTCAAAAAACTCAGCGTAGGTGAATCGCGCCGTGCCGCAAACGATGCCGGTCTTTCTTCCGGAGAGTCTTTGCGCCCGTTCCAGAAACCGCAACGGAGTGAGGGGCAAAATCATAGTTCGGTCCTTCCCAGTGTAGCGAGTCCATTTGCCGGTTCCCATATTATCTCAAAGACGGGCCGGCCCGCGGACGCAGAAACTCGAGTGATAGTATTCAGCGGTTGGGATATGTAACTTTGAAGGGACCGACAAGAAAAAGGGGGGTAGGAGAGGGGGGAAAAGCGGAAACGTTTAGAAGATTGATGCTATGAGTTTGTGGAACAATTCTCCGATGTCGTCATTCCGATTCAGCAGCGCGGGAGAAGAATTCATAAAGTGTGGCGAAGTTGAGACAAAAGCGGATTCTTCTCCCGCGCTGCTGAATCGGAATGACAGCCTTTTATATAGTGATCAAAAACCCGTTAAAGGATTTGCATCAACCGCTAAATTTAATTCCTGCCGGCGTGGCAAGGCCGTTGGGAATGTACTCCGCCGTATGCCGTAAATCGGATCAAGAATCGGTCAACGCAAGCTGGCCCAGGAATCCGGAACGTTAGGCGCAGCGGCATGAGTGCGTGTCCTGGGCCGTTCCACCGCCGGTTTTTCGATCACACTCAGGCATCCATTGCACAACCATACCAGGACCGTGTGCCCCAGGATATATTTCTGGCACTCGGAAACTTTCTGACACTTCCAGCAGACATCCAGAGCCTGCACGGCGCGCCGAATATTGTTCCGCATTTTGATGAATTCTTCTCGGGCTAGAACGTAGGTCATCCGATTATCCTTCCTGATACGTTGTTCACAATCACCCATGCACGGGGGCGATCCGCTTCGCATGCCGGTCCCATCCAACGGGGATCCAATCCGCCAACTACAAGACCAAGAATAAACTCACCGGTCGGTACCAAACAATGGCTCAAAGGTCACTATTTGGAATGGGACTCCCCTACTATAACCAGGCGGCGTAGAGGCCACGGGTTGCAAAGCGGCCGTGATTCATGCAGACCCAAATTCTCTATCGGCATGCGGGTGGAAGCCAATAGCAGCCCTGCTCCGCTATGGCACGGAGCGAATCCGGATTTCTCACCACGGCCCAGCGCCGGAGGCGCGAAAGATTCTAGCCCAGGGTGTGAGCCCTGGGAAACGAGGAATCTGCACAGTCAGCCCCGGCAGGGGCGAAAGAAAGAATTCGACAGGGTGTAATGTCCCGGTTTCTGTCGCCCCTTCCGGGGCTTGCCTGTTGGTTGTTCCGGTACCCAGCGCTTACGCGCTGGGCTAGAATCTGCCGCCCCCTTCGGGGGCTCGACTGGTGAGAAATCCGGGCGAATCCCGCAGCGTTATTTTCGGAAGGGTTTGATGGCGGATCAGACCCAGAAGCGGCAGATTCTGGTGGCGATCGAACGAGCGGCCGCAAAGGAAAAAGAAGGGCGGCTCGGATGAAAAAACCTCCGAACCGCCCTGGGATCGTTCCAGAAGCGAACGCGGCCGCTTAACGGGGAGCGTAAGCGGCAAGCGTGGTGATTTTGGTAATGTCGGGATACAGCACGCCCAAGCCCGGATACTTCTGGCTGGAGCGGGGCGAGTACCAGATACCGCCTTCCCTGGTGAGGCGAATCTTCGGCATATCGGCTCGTTGCGGCCCGGGGAAATACGTGAACGTTTCGGTCTTCGGATCGAACTTGATGATGCATCCGCCCTGTCCGGCGTCGCTGAACCAGATCTGTCCATGGTCGGGCTGGAAGTCGTAGGGCTGCGAGACTTGGTGCGGTATCTTCCACTCGGTGAACTTTCCGGTGGTCGGATCGAGCCGGATGAGCTTGCCGCCGCTGAAATAACCCGACCAGATGGTCACGCCGTCGGAATCGACGTTCAGGCGGCGCATGAGCACCGGCTGCGTTGGCGGGTCGTATTCGGTGATCTTACCGGTCTTGGGTTCGAGCTTGGCCAGCTTGCTGCCGTGAAATTCCGCGGTCCAGATGTTGTCGAACTTGTCGGTCACGATGCCGTAGGGGAAGGAGTTGGGAGTGGGAAGCGCCCAAGTCGTAAACTTATGAGTCTCGCGGTCCCACTTGCCGAGACCTCCGCCCAGGATGAATACATTATAGATGTTTCCCTTGGAGTCGAGGGTGAGCGATTGGGCGTGTTTGAGCGTGCCATCGGGAATCACCTTGTTGGGATCCATCAGATACTCCTGCTCCCACTTTTCGGTTTTGATATTGAACGAACGCAGTTTCAGGTTGCCCTCCGGAATCCCTTCGTTCTCGGGCAGCCAGACGAGATTGGTCTTGCGGTCGACTTCCAGGTCGTGGACGCCGGCCTTCGGCTCCGGCGTGAGCCACTCCTTCATTTCGCCGGTGCGTGGATCGAGCTTGACGATGCGGTTGGGGACGCCGCGGTCGGTCACCCAGACGTTGCCGTCGGCATCGACTTGCGGGTCCTGGCCCATCCGCCTGCCCCCGGAAAAACCGCCGGTTTTGTATTTTGGATCGTTGACGCCCTGGCCCGGAGCATCGGTCGGGAAATAATACTCGATGTACTCGGCCTTTCCGACTTTGGCTTCCTCGACGGGGAGATCGACATCGACCCTTACGGCGCGGGCAGTGCTGGTGGGTCCAAAGTTCTTCACGAGGTACTCGACGATGTCCGTGCGGTTCTGCTCGGTCATTTCCTTGGGCTGGATCATGGCGCCCTGACGGCCTTTCTTCCCGGCCATGAAGTCGATCGCGTCATTCCACTGCTTGGCGTCCATGTGCTTGTTGGGGAGGAAGTCCTGACCGTGGCAGTAGACGCAGGTCCTCATGGCGACGTCCCGCCCCGTTCCGGGCGGATAGACCTCGTCGAACTTCAGGTAGGTCACGTCCTTCTTCAAGTCCGACTCGGACGATTCGTGAAGGGAGAGGTTCACCGGAGGATTCTGTCCTGCCTTCAGCGTCACCTTGGACACGCCGGAGTCGAGGCCCTTGGCCTGGACGCTGACTTCGTAGTTGCCGGGGAAAAGCTGCATGGCCGTGTAATGGCCTCCCACGGTATAGACCATGTAGAGCATCCGTTTGTCCGGGTTGCGGAAAAACACCTTCGCGGCCTTGAACGGCTTCGAGGCATCCACCGTGCCGGAAACGGTCGCCGTGCCGGGAACGGAAGCCGCTACGGCAGTCTTCGGACCGCCCGAGGCAAGATAGATGGCAATCGCCAGTGCCCCCAGGCTTGTAGCGATCAAAAGTCGAATTGTGCGCTTCATTGCCGATTCTCCTATTTCCAAAAGTTTCAGCGGAAGCCATGATTGCCGCTCACCGCTTTTGCCGTGAGTTGTGATCCTTCGTCCCGCTATCCTTTGCTGAAGGTTTCCGCTATTAACTATTGTACTTTAGATGGCGATAGAAAGCCTTTTCTTGCCGATTCATTTTTCTTGCGACAAAAAAATGACGGGAGGAAACATCGAAGGCATTCCTCAACAAGCTGAAGCAGCGGAACGCTAGCACTACGGCGCCGAACTGCTAAATTGCCCCGTTGACACTGGGGAGGGAGACGGGGGTTGTGTGCCCGGCGGGAGTGAACCGTTATTTATGGCAGTATTTACTGCTATCTGCTCCATCGTTTGCACCGCCGTCGCAGCCTGCGTTGGAGTCAGCGGGGTGGTCGAACCCGGCGGAGTGAATTGGATACTCACTTGAGTGCCAGTTTGAGTGGTGGATGTAACTCCACTTACCGTGGCTCCGATTAGCACTCCAGTGGTGGCTGTGATCGTGGCCGTCGTACCATTGGGTAGGGTGACCGTCGTTGTAATGCTCGCGACTGTAAAACCGGTAACCTGGCCTGATGAATTGAGCACAGGCGTGAGGTTGATCGTCAAACCGCTGGGGGTGATAATCGACGTTCCGCTTGCACCTGCTGCCGCCCCGGGACCGCCGGCAGCCAGAACGAATGTGCCCGTCATGGCGAAGGAGTCAGGCATCATAAACCCCACCTGCCGCGACGGCGAGCTTCGGTAGACTACGGCTTCAGAAAGAGGGCCGGTTACGCGGTTGATAGCCGGGCCGCCCGCTGGAAGCGCATTATCGAGAATCTGGTTGATCGTCTCGCCCTTGCTGTTCGTCACCCGAAGTTTAGAAGTGGGCACCAGGTCATAGGTTGCAGAACCCTTCAGGATTCGAACCGACGGCTGACCCGGTTGGCCTTGAATTTGCAATTCCGATTCCGGCTGCAGGACGACGTTACTGCCGTCCCGAAATTGAACGAACGCCGCACCCGATTGCGTGACGACGTCGTCGCCGACGGCAACCGGAACGAGTGTACGAGCCGGCGTGCGAATGCCGTCCACGTCGATGGGGGCCGTGCCCATTACGCTGGCTACAGGCGGCGCCGCGGCGAATGAAGTCATCGCGCAGGCGGCAAACAACAACAGGCTCTTTGTAATCCTCGTGAACATCTGCATGGAAGCTCCCTTTTTGATTTGTCCGGCTGTCGGTGTAACACAATTCCTTTAAACGAAAATTTCCTTGCTGAACTCCCGGTCGAAAATTATACCACCAACGGTTTCGATTTACCCAGATTTTTTGAGATGCATGCCTCCAGTCCTCCCAGGGACACCCATTCCTGCCTTTTCCAGGTATGGAAGAACTGTCAAGCACCAAGCCGGTGCATCGAGAAACGCTCCATAAATTGAGAACGAAATCCGATTCCCAATCGGCGCCATCGCGGGTAAAATCTTTCTGCACCCTTCACGATAGAATCAGGGACCCGAATCGGGGACCGCCAGGAAGGCTCGATTGTGGAGGACAGCTGCTGGAAAAGGAGAGGCGCATGGGAACTCGTCCGACGAGGCGTGAATTGCTGGTGGGCGTCTGCGCCACGGCGGCGCTGGCGGTGAAACCAGCTATCGGTCAACACTATGGTCCGCCGGCGCACCCGAAAGGACCGCTCGTCTTCCTCGATTACGATCAAGTGGAACTCGACGCGGCGTACGATCAAAACGTTTACGAGCCGAACCTGGACCAAATCCGCGCGCGGTTCGCATCGAACAGCGCAGCGATGCGCGCGCGGATGGGGCAGCCGGAACGCGCTGCCTACGGTCCGTCGGAGATCGAAAAGCTGGATATTTACCGGACCAAGCGCGCGAAGGCGCCGGTGTTCGTCTACATCCACGGCGGCAGGTGGCTGAGCGGTCTTGCGAAGGACTACGCCTTCCCGGCCGAGGTGTTCGTCAACGCGGGCGCGCATTACGTGGTTCCAGACTTCATCTGGGTGCAGGATGCGGGCGGGAGCCTCCTGCCGATGGCCGATCAGGTCCGCCGCGCGATCGCATGGGTTTACGGGAACGCCGCAAAGTTCGACGGCGACCCGGATCGCATTTATGTAGCGGGCCACTCTTCCGGCGGGCATCTGGCGGCTGTCGCTCTGACAACCGACTGGAAAGCGAGCTTCGGCCTTCCGCCGGACGTGATCAAAGGCGGCGTGTGTATCAGCGGAATGTACGATCTGAAGCCGGTGCGGCTCTCGGCGCGCAGCTCCTACGTAAAGTTCGACGATGAAACCGAACAGGCGCTCAGCCCGCAACGCCACCTTGCGAACCTGCATACACCGCTGATCGTCGCATATGGAACGCTGGAAACTCCCGAGTTCCAGCGGCAAGCGAGAGATTTTGCAGCCGCCGTGAAGGCAGCCGGCAAGCCCGTCGAGTTGATCGTGGGGGAAAACTATGCCCACATGGAGATGGGGGAAAGCCTCGGCAATCCCTACGGACTGATGGGGCGCGCCGTTCTCCGGCAGATGAAGCTTTCGCAGAGTTGAAGCACACGGTTACAAGAAACTTTTGCAAAACCCGTTTTGACGTATTGTAAGGGCACGGTTTTAACCGTGCCGAACCGAGGCACTCTGGAGTGCGGCTTCAGCCGCTGAGGGCAAACGGCGCGCCTCAGGGGCTAAAGCCCACCTCCTTGCCATCCTATGATCGGCACGACTGAAGTCGTGCCCTTTCGAGGCTCCGGGGAGATCATGTAGTACTTGCAAGGGAGAAATCGCTCATGCGCTTATTCCGATTTTTGGCGGGAGCTGTCCCGCTTCTGGTTTTTTCGGCATTCCTCCCCGGTATGGCGGCGAAGCAAGCGGCGCCGCCGAAGGCGGACACTCCGGCGGAAAAGCATCTGCGCAACGTCCGGCAGCTTACCTTTGGCGGAGAAAATGCCGAGGCTTATTTCTCCGCCGACGAACGCTGGATCATCTATCAGTCGCATCCCGGCGCGCTCGATAACGATGCCACCTGCGATCAGATCTATGTCATGGACATAGATGGCAAGAACCGGCATTTGGTCTCGACTGGCAAGGGCCGCACCACTTGCGGATATTTCTTACCCAACGGAAAGCGCATTTTGTTTTCATCGACGCACGTGGACCTGCCGTCCTGCCCGCCCCGGCCCGACTACTCGAAGGGCTACGTCTGGCAGGTGCATAAAGAATACGAGATCTTCACGGCGAAGCCCGACGGCAGCGACCTGAAGCGGCTGACCACCATGCCGGGTTACGATGCGGAGGCGACCATCTCACGAGACGGCAGGATCGCCTTCACGTCGCAGCGCGACGGCGACCTGGACATCTATACCATGGATGGAAACGGCAAAAACGTGAAGCGGCTCACCAATGAAGTGGGCTACGACGGCGGGCCGTTCTGGTCGCCGGACGGCAAGCACATTGTTTATCGCGCCCATCATCCCACCGAGGCGGCCGAGATCGCCGACTTCCGGTCGCTCCTCAACGATGGCTTGGTGCGGCCGCTGTTGATGGATCTTTACTTAATGGATGCCGACGGCTCGAACAAACGCCAGATCACGCATCTGGCCGGAGCGAGCTTTGCGCCCTACGTCCTGCCGGATGAGCGACGCATTATTTTTTCGTCCAACAAGGAAAACCCAAAGGGTCCCAATTTCGAACTATACCTCATAAACACGGACGGAACCGGCCTGGAGCAGATCACCTACAGCGGCGGCTTCACAGCATTCTCCATGTTTTCCCACGACGGCAAGCGGCTGATCTTCATCTCGGACCGTAACGCCAAACAGCGTGGAGAGTTCAATGTGTTTTTGGCGGATTGGGTAGAGTAAATAAGCAGGAGTCAGAAGCCTGGAGTCAGAATGAAGAACAATGCGGATTTTTCCTAAGAAATGACCCGGAACCGGCGCGCAGCATAATCAACTCTCGATGGCCGCAATTGTCGTTGCTTGGATTCTGTGGATTCGCTATTGGGATATTGATCATTGTTCGCAATAATGAGAACATAGGAGCGTGGAAGGTTGGCCCGCACTCAAATCTACTTTTACAGAGGAGAAGACGGATCAATTCCGCTACTCCTGTGGCTTGACGAGATACCGAAGAAGGCGCGCCTCAAGTGCACCAGTAAGGTCAACCGGCTTGCCGATCTCGGAAACGAACTCCGCCGGCCCGAAGCGGACTACTTAAGAGATGGAATTTATGAACTCCGGGCGAATTGTCGGGGAGTCCAGTACCGACTCCTCTATTTCTTCGCGGGTCAGGCAGTTGTTGTGCTGTCACATGGAATCACGAAACAGCGAGAGGTCCCGGATAAGGAGATAGACCGTGCCATCAAACGAAAAGAACAAGTCGAAGCCAATTTCAAGCGGTATGCACACAAGCCGTAACAGCGTCCATCCAAGCAAAAGAAGGAAGTTCGCCTCCAGCGCGGTTCAGTTCCTCTACGACCGTTACGTCGGAAACGATCCAGAAGAGATTGAGGCGTTTGAGCAGGAGGTCATCAACGCCGAGATCGCCCAAAAGATTTACGACCTTCGGAGCAAAGCGGGGCTGTCGCAAAGGGAATTGGCAAAGAAGGTGGGCACCACAGCCTCGGCTATCTGCCGGCTAGAGGACGCCGACTACGAGGGGCACTCGCTCTCCATGCTGAAGCGCATAGCAGAAGCGCTCGATAAGCGCCTGGAAATTCGGTTTGTCTCTAACAAGAAGATGCGCGTCGCGTAAGCCAGCCCGACGATTGATCTTCATCTCCGACCGCAACGCCAAACAGCGCGGAGAGTTCAATGTGTTTTTGGCCGATTGGGTGGAGTGAGGAAGCAGAAGTTAGAAGCTAGAATAGACGCTCTGTAAACATATTATGTCGAACCTTTCAGAAAGCTTATCGCGAAGATCGTTCATGAAAACTGCTCTGGCTGGAACCGCGGGTTCGCTAGTGCTTTCTTCCACGCTCGCCGAAGCGACTGCGCCGCAGGTGAAATCGCCGGGGAACGGGCAGAGTGACGAACTGACGAAGCTGAGCCTGCGCGACGCTGCGGAACTGGTACGGAAGAAAAAGGTCTCGCCAGTGGAGCTGACCAAAGCCAGCCTCGCGCGCATCGAAAGGCTTCAGCCGGCTCTGAACGCTTTCATCACGATTACGGCGGACTCGGCGCTAGCCGAGGCGCGGGCCGCAGAATCTGAGGTGCAACGCGGGAAGTGGCGCGGGCCGCTGCATGGCATCCCCATCGCGCTGAAGGATCTATTCGACACGGCGGGCGTGCGGACGACCGCGGGCAGCGCGTTGTTCAAGGACCGCATCCCTAAGGAAGACGCCGAGGTGGTGCGGCGGCTGAAGACGGGGGGGGCGATCCTCGTTGGCAAAGCCAACATGCATGAGTTCGCTTTCGGCGGCAGTTCGATCGTCACCGCCTTCGGCGCGGTACACAATCCCTGGGAATTAGGACACATCGCCGGCGGCTCGTCCGGCGGGTCCGCGGCAGGATTGGCTGCCGAACTTTTTTACGGGGCGCTCGGGTCGGACACCGGAGGCTCCGTCAGAAATCCAGCAGCGTTCTGTAGCGTTGTGGGCCTCAAGCCCACCTATGGACTGGTGAGCACGCGCGGCGTGATTCCGCTTTCCTGGTCGCTCGACCACGTTGGGCCGATGGCGCGGACCGTCGCCGACGCCGCGGTTCTGCTGCAAGCAATCGCAGGTTACGATCCCGCCGAGACCACCAGCGAGCGGATGAACGTTCCGGATTACATCGCTGCCCTGCGATTGAAAACGTCCGCGTTGCGGTTGGGAGTCGCCCGCGAGTTCTTCTTCGCCGGGCTCGACCCGGAGATTGAGGACGCGATGAACCAGGCGCTCTCGGTGCTGGAGAAACTGGTTGCGAGCCGCAAAGACATCGCAGTATCGGCCAGCGGGCAGGAGCGCCTGCGGGCCGCCGTGAGAGCCGCCGAAGCATACGCCTACCACGCGGAATACGTTGCGAAGACTCCAGAGCTGTATCAACCCGAGACTCTGTTCCGGATACGCATGGGCGCCGATATCAAGACCGGGGATTACATCCAGGCCCGGCGCGATCTAGCCCAAACCCGGCGGGAGATTGGGCGCGCGTTTGAGACCGTGGACGTGCTGATCACCCCAACAACTCCGGTCAATCCTCCTACGATCGCCGAGATGAGCGTGGACGTGGCGACCTCCATCGAGATCGGCAATCGCGGAATTCGCAATACTTCGCCATTCGACGTATATGGGATTCCAACCATTTCCGTGCCCTGTGGCTTTACGCGGGCGGGCCTGCCCATCGGCTTACAGATCAGCGGACCGCTGGGCGGCGACGCCGTGGTTCTGCAGCTTGCCCATGCGTTCGAACAGGCGACGGAGTGGCACAAGCGGCGGCCGGCAATGGTCGAGAGCAGTCGAAAGGTTTGAGAGAGATTCGTATTCTTATCGCCGACTGCGTCGAGTAATATATAGCCATTCAAAGTAAGGCGGCTTGGACCCGAAGACCGGAGAGATTACCTAATATCCGATGCCGTTCCCGGAAAATTACATGAAGGAATTCTTCCTCGACGCGCAGGGGAGAATGTGGTACGGGACGCCGCCGAATAACAAGGTGGGGTACATTGCCGTGTCGGACGGGAACGGAGGGTAGGAGACGGAGAAATCCGCAGATGGCGCAGATTTCACAGAATTGAAGAATCTGCGAAATCGGCGGATGGGTTGGATTGAAGAAGACCGCTCCCTCCCGGTCGCGGCTCTGATTACTTCACTGGCACTTTCTGCTTCAGCTCTTCAAACCAGTTGAGACCACATGGATTTGCGCGGCGCTGGATTGCTGCGCGCTGGGTTTGACCATGATGAAATGCTGGCCGTCCGGCATCACGTCGTAGTTGGAGCCCACTCCGCCGCCGGTCATTGCTCGGGACTCATGTAGGCGGGAGTGCCGAGGATCGTGCCTAGCACCGTGGGGGCGGCGCTGATTGTCGGTGCTTCCGACGCCGGAACGGAATCGGCTTCGGCGTTATAAGCTTTGGCCAAGCCGAAGTCGAGCACCTTTATTTTGCCCTCGGGTGTGAGCTTTACGTTGGCGGGCTTGAGGTCGCGATGGACGATGGCTTTTTCGTGGGCGTGCTCCAGGGCCTCGGCGATTTGCTTGCAGATGTTGAGGGCTTCCTCGACAGAAAGGCCGGAGGTTTGGGAGCCACTCGGAGCGGGGCCGCTCCCTCCCGGTCGCGGCTCGGATTGGGACGCTTGGCGCATGAGGCGGTCGCGAAGCGTCTCACCGGGTACCAACTCCAGCACCAGGAAATGGACGTTTTTGTCCTGCTCGACGCTATAGATGGCGGCGATGTTGGGATGATTGAGCTGCGCGAGCAATTGCGCTTCGCGTCGGAAGCGGGCCACGCGCTCGGCGTTGCGCGAGAAGGCTTCGGGTAGGACCTTCAACGCAGCTTCGCGGTTGAGGCGCGTGTCCAGGGCGCAATAGACCTCGCCCATGCCGCCGACACCGATCTGACTCTGGACTTCGTATTGTCCCAGACGAGTGCCCGCGGCAATGGCCATGCGCCTGTCCTCCGGCGAATCGAAAACTGGGGGTAGAGTACAATGGCGGTGTCGGGAAAGCAATAAAAACGAGGAGGGAGAACTCGGCGCTAACCCTGATTATTCATGAAATTCCGATCTGGTAGCCCCATCAGAGGGGCGATAGATTCTGTCCCACGACGTAAGTCGTGGGACAGCCAAACGCAATGGAGACCAGCCCCGGAAGGGGCGACAGAATATTATCGGATGCTTCGATGCACCCGCCAGCAGAGTCTTCTGTCGCCCCTCCGGGGCTTCTCCGTATATCAGGCGCTGGACCCTGGGCTGACGCCCAGGGCTAGAATCCGCCGCCCCTCCGGGGCTGTGGAGCCGATGCTTCATGAATAATCCGCGCGAAGGCCGCCCACTCCTTTCCGAAACTCTCCGGTCATGCTACTATCCACAAAGATAAGAACTTAGTAACCGCACAAGAAAGGTATTTCACAGCTAGACAAAAAAGCACTCTACATGGAAGAACGACACCGTATCGCAGTATTCATCGACTTTGACAACATTGAAATTGGCGTTAAGAACACGCTCGGAAGAGTCTTCGACGTTTCGCCCGTCCTGGATGCAATGAAGGAGCGCGGCGAGGTGCTGACCAAGATCGCCTACGCCGACTGGACGCGGCACGGCGAGATGAGCCGCAGCTTCAGCCAGCACGGCGTGCAGATGGTGCAGCGGCATCCGGGTCCGCGCGGCGACAAGAACGGCGCCGACATCAACCTGGCGCTCGATGCGCTGGAGATGGCGCTGACCAAGCCGCACATCGACGCCTTTGCCATCGTCTCGGGCGACAGCGATTTTATTTCGCTCGTCGAAAAACTGAAGCAATACAACAAGACCGTCTTCGTGGTCGGGGGACGGGCCTTCACCTCGACCATTCTCCAGAAGAACTGCCGCGAGTTCATCAGCTACGAAAGTTTGCTGTCGCAGAATGAGCCGGTTCCGCATCGGCAAGCGCCGGGACGCGGGACGCAGCGGGCCGCTCCGCGAGGGCCGGCGGCGCAAGCTTCCTTGCCGCTGACCAACATCACGCCGCTGCTGCACCGGGCGCTCGAGGTGATGGGGCGGCGCGAAGTGCAGCCGCAACTGGGCCTGCTCAAGAGCACCATGCTGCAACTCGATTCGTCGTTTACGGAGCGGGACTACGGAGCGTCTTCCTTCCGCCTGTTTGTCGAGATGCTGGCCAAAGCGCACCTGGTCGAGATCAACAAGGTCAGCGGGCATTATCTGGTCGAGATTCCGCGTGCGGGAGAATCGGCCAAGGCCGGCGAGGCCGTTCCCAACCGCGAGGACGCGCTGCCGGCGCTTCACAAGGCGCTGCGGATCATCGATGAGAACGATCTGTGGGGGCAGCTCGATAGCAATGCCGTCAAGCAATACGTGCAGCGAGTGGAGCCGGATTTCGACGAGAAACGCTACGGCTTCGGACAGTTCGCCGAGGTACTGAACTACGCTCAGGACCTGGGGCTGGTGCGGATGGAGCCGGATGCGGAATCGGTCCTGCGAATCAATCCGGGCACGGATTTCACGCACGGGCGGTCCAAAGCCGCGGTTGCGCCGATGTCCCTTCCTACCCCCAGAAAGACCATATTGTCGCCGGACCGCGGAAGCGCGGTGGAGGCGAGCCGGCGGGCAGGACGATATTCGGCGGCGCTGTTCTCCGAGACGGCCGCCGAGACGGCTGTGGAGATGCAAGAAGCGGTTTCCGCCGATCCAGCGGCCGAAGCGCTGGGGGCCGAAGCGCTGGCAGCCGAATCCCTGGAATCCGAAGTCCTGACAGCCGAGCCGGCCGAGGAGATTCCAGCAGCCGCACCCGACACAGCCGCCGAAGGCCCCGCCGAGACGGCTACCGAACCCGCTCCGAAGCGAAAACGAACCTACCGCCGGCGTACGCCAACCGGGCGCAGGCCCTCGGGCGGAGGGCGCAAGCCAACGGCAGGAAAAAGCTAGAAGCTTCCTTATCAATGGGAAAAAATGGGCACGATTCAACAGCAAAGACATACCTCAGGGGCTGAAGCCCTTGTTTTGTGGACTTTCTAGCGGCACGGCTGAAGCCGTGCCCTGACGTAGAATCGAGGTTTTCACGCACACTCTGAAGCCGTGCCCTTCCGGTTGACGCAAGAAGTCTATCGATAAGACAGCTTCTAGAACGCGCCAGTAGCGATACGGGTAACCGCTGTTGCAGATTCGTTATCGAGCCGAATACATCGCCGGCTGGGTGGTCCTCAAAAAACTGGGCCTTCTTCCCCGCCCCCTCGCCCGGCTTTCCGCGGCGCTCCTCGGACGAATCCTCTATTGGATCACACCGCGCTTGCGCCGCGTCGCCGATCAAAACCTCCGGATGGCGTTGCCTCGCGTGACGGCTTCCGAGCGGCAGGCGATCTGTTCCGGCGTCTACCGGAGCCTGGGGCGTTTGCTCGCCGAATGCGCTCAATTTCCCCGGCTGAATTCCACAAACGTAAAAACAATCGTCGGCTACGAGGGACTGGAGCACTATCAGGCTGCGGTCGCTCGGAAGCGCGGCGTGCTGTTCCTGACGGCGCATTTGGGAGCATGGGAACTGGGAGCGTTTGCGCACGCCCTGAACGGCTATCCGCTCGAAGTCGTCTATCGGCCGCTCGACAATCCGTTCCTCAACCGTTTTGTAAATCATTACCGGTCGCTCTCCGGAAACAAGCTGATCGACAAGAACGAGTCGGCGCGCGGAATTCTGGCGGCGCTTGCGCGCAACGAAACCGTGGGAATCCTGGCCGACCAAAACACGCTCCCGGAAGAAGGCGTGTTCGTGGATTTCTTCGGCATCCCGGCCTCGACGACCGCCGGCATCGCCAAGATCGCGCTGCGTACCGGCGCGGCGGTGGTTCCGGCTTTTTGCGTCTGGGAGGAACGCGAGAAGAAGTTTTGCATCCACTTCCATCCGGCACTGGAGCTGGAGACCAGCGGAGATGCCCAACGCGACGTGCAATCCGCCACGCAGCAGATGACAGGCGTCATCGAACAGTTCGTTAGGAGATACCCGGACCAGTGGCTGTGGATTCATCGGCGGTGGAAGACGAGGCCGACGGGGGAGCCGGGGCTTTATTGACAGCAGAGACGAGGGCGAAGATGACTAAATCGAGATGACCTCAGCCAATACATTCTTCCCGATATTCGGCTTTAAGGCGTTGCGCGACACAAGGTCAACAGGGATGCCCAGCACTTCCCCCAAATACTCTTCCAACTCCAGAAATGTGAACATCCCGATTGGCTGCTCGAAATCCACCAGAACGTCCAGATCGCTCCCCTGCCTTTCTTCGCCCCTTACAAAGGAGCCGAAAATACCGATCTCCTTGACCCAGAACCGCCGCCGCAACTCTTCCTTGTGCCCTGCCAGCAGTTGCTTGATCTCCTCAATGGATTTCATCTCCTACCCCTTGCGACCATTATGCAGGAAAAACGTACTTTCGATTCCCCGTTTTCCGAACCCACGGCACAGAAAATGTACCATGGCTACTCCTCATTCTGGCTCCTGACTTCTGTCTCCTGACTTCTGTCTTTCCCGGCAGATGCCGCGTTTGGAGCCGCGGATGAACTCGACGAAATGGCGGGCCTCCTCCGTCGGGATTTCGCGTTCGATGCGCTGGAGCGCATCTTCGAGCGGCAGGTGCGAACGGTATAGGAGGCGGTAGGCCAGCTTGAGCTGGCGGATAGCATCATTGCCGATTCCGGCGCGGCGCAGTCCCACCAGGTTCAGGCCCTTGGCATTGATCTTGAAGTCCGAGGTCAGCAGATACGGCGGCACATCGAGGTTGACGCGCGTGTTGCCGCTGATCATCGCCAGGCGGCCGATCTTCGAAAACTGGTGGACTAAGACGCCGGCCGAGAGAAACGCGCCGTCTTCGATCTCGACGTACCCACCGAGCGAGCAGTTGTTGCAGATGACAATGTCGCTTCCCAGCCGGCAGTTGTGCGCCACGTGGACGCCGATCATGATGTAGTTGTTGTCTCCGATCACAGTGACGGAGTCAAGCGGCGTACCGCGGCTGGCCGAGGAATACTCGCGGAAAGTGTTTCCGTTGCCGATCTGCAGGTACGAACGGTTGCCCGAAAAGTTCTTGTCCTCCGGGTCGCTGCCGAGAAGGACGCCCATGTGGAGATGGTTATTCTCGCTCAGCGTGGTGTACCGCTTGACGACCACGTGAGAATCGAGGACCGAGCCCGCGCCGATCTCGACGCCGTCTTCGACAATGCAGAATGGTCCAATCTTTACGTCTGCTGCCAGCTTCGCTTGCGGGCTGATGATTGCCGTCGCGTGAATCTCCATGGAAACGCTCCGCTCCTTTTTCTGATGCGACATCTCGCGCTATACTGAAATTTACTGGTCGCGGCGCATTGGCTTTTGGCCGGTGTGGGGGGCCGTCCCCACCTTGCTCGCGGGCGGGCC
>ORMF011116101.1_pt1 | contig 33293 bp, 31 predicted proteins | sample 1779871 | NCBI WGS metagenome assembly ORMF01 (sample SAMEA104232316, study PRJEB22302) | groundwater metagenome | biome: forest; feature: aquifer; material: groundwater | place: USA | collected 2011-08-07 | depth 5.4 m | reverse complement strand
CATTGCATCTTGCGGACCCCGATTCCATGGCGTGTCCTTGCGCAACCGCGTGACCTGAAGAGAGAAGCTCATTCACAAGGCACCCGAGGTTGCATAGATTCTTGCGCCCATGTTAGGAGTCCTGAATCTACACTGCCATCCCCGCCAGTACAGCCCTCAAAAAAGCTTGACAGCCTGAGGGAAAGAGTATACAAGATACCTGCCAACACCGCCGGACCCGGTAGAACTCTAATGAGCAGGACGATTCAAGCGCCTTGATTCAAAAGGATAAAAAGCTAGCACCGCGCAACAGACTGCAGTGAGCGTTGCCAATGAAGCGTCGATTTACTGTATTTCTTATCTACTGGACGGCAATACTTCTGCCACTGTTCTCGGCTTCGTTAGCATTCGCTCTCCCCAACCTGACGCCCTACCAGCCCTCGGGCTGGTCGGACAAGATCGTGGTCTCCACCACCACCGGGACGAACACCGACAGCAGCCCCCTGACCCCCACGGACACCCTGTACGTGGACTGGGCGGTGGTGAACAACGGCAGCGAGGCAACGGCGGCGCGCTTCTACACAGAGCTCTCCGTGGACGGGGTAGTGCGGCAGTCCTGGTTCACCGACCCGCCCATGAACGCCACCTTCTACACATTTGTCCAGGACTACTCGATCGGTACGCTGAGCGCCGGGACGCACACGATCAAGATCAGGACCGACTCTACGGGGGCCATCGCAGAGAGCAACGAAGGCGACAACGAGTACACCAAGACGATCACGGTGGCGGGCACCCCCAATCCCCCTCCGACCATTTCGCCGACTGCGCTTGTAGCACTCAATGGGGCAGCGTTTCGCACGGGCCAGACGATCACCTATCAGGCAACGCTTACCCCCGGGTCGACTCCCACCCAGGTGGACATCTACCTTGGGACCCTCCTGCCCGACGGCCGCACGTTCCTCTCCCTCGTTTCGTCCCATTATGGGATCATCTACACCGCCCTTGGCCCCGCCCCCACCCCCTTCTTGGCGAACGTACCGCTCACGCAGACCGTTGTGCCATTCTCGTATACCTTCACCGGCGGTGAGCCAGTCGGCACCTACCTGACCCATGCGATCATCGCGACTGCCGGGAGCGATCCGCTCCAACCCGGAAACCAACTAAGCCGCGATGTCAAAACGTTCCAGTTTGCCGTAGGAGGCGCACTGAACATCACCTCGCTGAGTACTAACTCGGCAGTGCCGGCTCAGTTATTGACAATCGTGGGGTCTGGATTTGACCCCACCGGCGATCTTCGTGCCCGATTCTCTAGTTCCTCCTCTGGCTTGCACATGGATGCTCTTCCGACGGATGTCACCCCCATCTCCATTACTGTCTCTGTTCCACCTTTAGGCGGTGCGAATGGGCCAGTAACAGATGTTAGTGTTTCGGTTGTCCAAGAGACAGGAACTGCGGAGTTAATCTCGAACTCCATTGGCGGGTTCAGGATTGCTTCACTTCCATCCCTAACTGTTGCGCCTGGGACTGTTACAATCCGCATATTGGAGGTCTTCACGTTTCTTCTCCCAGAACTTAAGACGCAACTTCGTGGATTGAAAACCGCCTCCGGAGGCGCGATCGATACTGCCGAATTACGATCAGCCCTCGACGATTTGGCTACAGATGAGGGGGCACTGCTAGATGTGATTGTGGCGGCAATGCATGATCCGACAAGGGCTGACAACGTCGGCACTTTTCGTGGCATACCCCTGACCTTGGACCAAAGTGCACTACGCGCTATGGATCAGCTATTAGGTGCTTATTTTCTGGCGCTCGGCCCGACGCTCTCGCCACCTCTTCCAGGAGCTAGTCATGCTGCCTTGATAATGGAAGAGCCTTTGCTGCCCAGTCAATCACAAACCAACACGTGTGACGACATCCCGGCTCGAGCTCAGCAGATGATCAGCGAAGATTTGGGCGACCCGGTGTTCGGGCAGGTGACGGCCGCGTCACACTTTTATCAAGCCGTTGGTTCTTGCAAAACTAGCGGGCCGCTACTCAAGGTGGCGACGGTAGCAGGAGGAGCAGGCGCCGTAGTCGGTCTGGCAGCGATATCCGGAGGGGTTTCACTCACTCCTCCGGTCATTGCTGTTCTTGTGTATCCCCAAATTGTGGCTTACACCTTTGTGATGATCAATACGGCCAATGCCTTCTCTCTAGGTCATGGTACGCGACAGGACGCGGAGAATGCAGCTAAGGCATTAGACTCGTTCCTCCATAAAATCTTTGACACGACTTTGGGGGGAGTTATTCAATTCTTGTCGCCACAGTCAGGGCGTCTCTTCAGCATTCTTAGTAAATTGAACTCAGTCCGTAAGGCAACAGGGGTGCTTTTAGACCAGCTGGAGGGATCTGCGCCTCCGCCGCCGCCCACCCCTCCCGTCCTCTCGGTTACCCCTCCCGCTCTCGACTTTGGCAGCGTCACAATTGGAAGTTCAGCGGATCGAACCTTTACCGTCCAGAATACCAGCAGCGGCACCCTGAGCGGGACGGCCAGTACCAGCGGTGCTCCCTTCAGCATTGTTTCGGGCGGCACTTACAACCTGACCGCCGGCCAGACCCAAACGGTGACCGTCCGCTTTAGCCCAACCTCAGTCGGAACGTCTGTCGGCAACGTGACGTTTACCGGGGGCGGCGGGGCTACTCGCGCAGTCAGTGGAGTGGGGACTGCCGGTTTGACTCTCACCTGCCCTGCGAGCGTGCGGGTAGGGAAGACCGACACCTGCACAATTACGACAAACTTGCTCCAAAACATCACCACGGTGCCCTTGAGCAGCAGCGATGCCGGGGTTCTGGCGATACCGTCCTCTGTGACGCTGTTCCTGGGGAACCAGAACACTTCCACCTTCACGATTACCGGCGTCACGAAGGGGACGGCCACGATTACGGCCGGCCCCGTGAGCGGTGCTACAGTAACGGCGACGGTCTCGGTAACCGATGCGGATTTCACCCTGGCCTGCCCCGGCAGCCTCCAGGTAGGACAGTCCGGCGCCTGCACGATCACGCTCAATTCGGCCCAGACCACCCCCACCACGGTGCCTCTGAGCAGCAGCGTCCCCGGCATCCTCGGGGTACCGAACTCCGTGTCGGTGCCGGCGAACCAGACGAGCGCCACGTTCACAGTGACCGGCGTGGCAAAGGGGACGGCCACCATTACAGCCGGCCCCGTGAACGGTATCACGAAGGTCGCGTCGATCACAGTAGTGGAGGGATCTGCGCCCCCGCCGCCGCCGCCTCCCAGCGGTAGCCCGACGATCACGATTACGTCAGCAACGTGCACGGTCTTCAATCCTTATCTGGCGCAGATAACAGTGACCGGGCTCGTCTCCGGCCCAGTCGGGACAAAACTCTGGGATGTCAACACCAACAACAGCTTAGTCGGTTTGGGATCGTGCTCATCATGGCACGTTGGTAGCTTCTGCGAACGCGAAAACGGGGACCCCGCAACAAGTACTTTTAGCGGAAGCACCTACCTCCTCGGATTCGAAAGCCGCACATCCAGCTTTAAACTAGTGGCGTCCGTAGACGTTAATCTTGTTCCCGTACAAACAAGTGCCGTCGGCAGCGTCACCTGTCCACCTACATTCTGAGCAGAGCCCACCGCTTGCTTGGTATCCCAAAGAGATCGGGTCCGATTTGCACCGAGCCAGTGCTGTCGCATGGCGAGCGTATGATCCCCTCTGACCCGCGACTCAGGCGGTTGGCCGTCGTGGGGCTCGTGCTGGCGGACTTGCTCGGGTCGGCCAAGACCGCCGCGCCGCAGCAAACGTTCACGTTCACTGACGCGCCGTTGGCCGCGCAGGTCACATCCGCCAAGGTCGCGCACATCACGGAGCTGCACCAGGCATCGCGACCCTTAGGTCGCTCCGCGGGCTCGCATCGTTTACCTACACTGACCCCAGTTGACTCCCCACGTGACACCCGTCCGCGCCGCCCACGTAACCGACTTGCGGGCAGCGTTGAATGAGGTCTTCGATGACGCTGGCCGCCCGCGCCCGACTTACACAGATCCGACCATCGCGGCGTGGCCCGGCCGCAGGGGGGCGGCCAATGGGGTGTTGCTCGCGGCGCGTCATCTGGGCATCAAGGCGGTGGTGGGCTAGTATGGCGTGTACGATCTGCGCACCCTCCCGCAGACGCGGGGCAAGAGCTACCCCCCATGCTGGTAGACGTCGCGGCGGAGCTCGGCGCGCCGGTCCTCCTCCACGGGGAGTGGGACGAGGAGACCCCGCTGCGACAGGCCGAATCGATGCGGGACGCGTTCCTCAAGGCCGGGGAGGTCGTCGAACTCGTCGGCTACTCGAAAGCGTACCACCACTTCGGCCGGGGTCCGGCCTCCCGGACGAGGAGTGAGAGGACCCGCAAGGGGTTCACCTCTCGCCTCGACGAGAAGGCAAAGCAGGATGCCTGGAACCCGCACCCTCGCATGGTTCAGGAAGTACCTCCCCGCGGTCCCCTAACACTCGCCACCGAAACTGCAGATTAACCAGAAAGCAGGTCTGCGACGACGCCCACCAGGTCGTCCGGCCTCCGGGAGAGTCGGGGTACCAATCGAATCGCCGACCTTTGCCCGACTCGGCCCCCCATCCTACCACATCGCTTTCCTCCTGAGGTCGGTGGGCGGTGGCCCATGGACATTACACCCCCGTAATCTGCACTTCGTACCCCTCTCCTCAAGCAGCTGCCCCCTCCTCTCAACGGATAGCTCTCTCCTGACATCCCGATAGCACCGCCCATCTAACGGTGAGGCAGCTCTCACCGTACTCTACCTGCAAGTCGCCATGCCGAATGACGGGTGGGGACGGGATCTCATGAGCGTGGGGCTCGTGAGAACTGAGGAGATCGGAGCGGACATTGCTACAATGTCGCGGCTATTTCACGAGGGCTGCCTGCAACCCATTTCCACAGATCAATCCGGATAGCCGAAAATACCTTTATGCGCCAGCTCGGGAAGACCTTTCGAAGAGGATATCACCCGATCGGCGTAGTCCTCTACCTACCAACTGAACCAGCTCTATGCCGCGTGGACTTTTATAACCCAACCCTCGCCGCGCTGCCTGATCCCGGCGAGGCACTCCAGATCGTCAGCCTCCGGCTGCGTCGGGCCATTTCCAACATCCCCTGTCAGCCGGCTCAAAAACAGCCTGCCGATGGCGGGCAAGCACATGCCGTCCCCTCTGCCATTTCGGTCCACCGGAGAGAGCAAAACGATCGCAGGCCACGCGTGCCGAGTGTATCGCGGCGAGCTGAACGACATCACGGCTGAAGCCTGCGTCACGCGCGAGTTTGCGACCCTAGAACGACTCCAGGCGCTTCCAGGAATGCGCCCAGAGGTCCCAGGGATCCCGCTCGAACTGATTGTGACCGTGCGACAGCCCGGGAAGGACCGGGTGACATTCACGTAGCGCCAGCTGGCAAGCGGTAAGCGCGAGGAGCTCCTGGGCCACCGGACACTGCTGAGAACGGACACGACGATTCAAACCACAATGATCTGGATTTCACGACGACCACAGGGCAGTTGATGTTCCACCTGCCCGCCGCGTTCGCCCAGCTTGAACGGAAGCTCATTCGGGAGCGGGTCCGGGCCGGCCTGGCGAACGCCAGGGCGAAGGGGAAGCGGCTGGGGCGGCCGCGTCGGGTGCGTGATTCTGAGGCGCTCCGGATGATGCGAGCCCGGGGGATGAGTCTGCGGGCCATCGCCGCAGCCGCCGGCTGCTCCAGGAGCACTGTTCACGAGGCCCTCCTCGAACTCGCCTCGTCAGTCCGCGTCGCGAAGCGCGTTGACTTTCACGCCACATCTGGTATGGTGAAAGCCGTGATCGGTCACAAGGAGAAGGTTCTGAAGGATGCGACTCGATGAAGGTCACCCGCTACGTGTACCTGCTGACCCTGAACGACCGCAGGCGGCATGAGCACGTCACCGAACGAGGCATGGTGATCCGTTTCATGGTGCAGTACGAGACCTTCATCGAAGGGGAATGGCGTCCTGTCATCCGCTACGATACCGCCCATGGCTTTCCCCACGTGGACAGAATCAGACCCGATGGCACGGTGGAGAAGATCCCTCTTCTCACCAGGGACATGGGAGAGGCCTTGACTGTCGCCGATCAGGACATCGAAGAGAATTGGGAACGCTACAAGGAGGCGTACATGAAGGGAAGACGGCGATGACAGAGAAGGAGCTGTTGACGAAGAACCTCAAGCTGTCGACGGAGTTCGACCTCTACCTGTTCGAGCATCCTGAGGCCGCCGAGCAGATCCCGGAGAACGCCCTGATCGTCCTGCTGCCCGAGGAGGACCCAGAGCTCTGCAAAAGGAACCTGGAGCTGGCCAAGGCGCGCCGGGAACCCGCCCAGCCCATCGTCTATGTTCGCATCGAAAAGGTCGTTCCGCCCCGGTCGCGGCTGGTGAATCCCAGAGTGGAGGTGGCTGCCTAACGGTTTTGTTGCCTCCCTCTCTGCGGTCGTCACATCACGCTGAACACCCCGAAGCCCGGGCGATACACCTGCGGCCGTTACCACACCCACCGGCGATTTCACGAGCCCTGCCCACACAACCCTCCGGAATGCGACTCCGTCAGTGCGCGTTACATCGCGCACCCCGAGGAGTATTTTCACCGTCTTAGAAACAGGTGTGTTCCAGCCTTTGGTCAGGCCGGACAATGACTGCTACGCTTGACCGGCGTGGTGTCAGGCGATTGTCACTTCGAGACGCTTGCCGAGGGCGCGGGCGACCTTCTCCAGCGTCGAGAGCTTGATATCCTCGGCATGATTTTCGATTCGGGAAATCGCGGTCTTCTTTGTCTTCAGCCTCCGAGCCAGTTCTTCCTGGGTGAGCCGTGCTGACTCGCGGGCCTGTTTGAGCACCACGCCGATCTTGAACTGCTGATAGCCCTCGTCATACCCTTCAGCAAAGCGTGTATCCCTCTGCTTCCTCTCATGGACATATTTCTTCAGCTCACTCATGGCATGACCCTCCTCTGCACATACTCTCTCCTGTACGCCTCGGCCCTCTCAATCTCCCGCTGAGGTGTCTTCTGCGTCTTCTTCATCAGCCCGTGGGTGAGGACGACAACATTGTGACCAGCGAAGAAGCAAAAGAGCCGGTAGGCCTGTGAGCCACACGATATCCGGCATTCCCAGATCTCTTCGGTGCCGACCAGTTTCTTCAAGTACGTCGACGACACCACATCGAGATCTTCGAGAAGCTGTAGGACCCAGGTGACCTTCTGCGCGACCTTCCCAGATAGCGAATCGAGGAACTCCTGCACCGGGCATGTGCCGTCGACAGTCTTGTAGAAGATGACTGTTTTCCCCGCAGCGATATGTTAACGAGTCTGTAGAAAAACCCCATTCCGAAGTTGGGTGCCTGCCCCCGGAAGCAAGTGGAAGGTCGGAGGAGGAATGACCTTATCGCTTCGGCCCGATCCTGCTGACCATCCGCATCAATCCACTGCGTCCAGCTGTTTGGCCGCGGGGGGTCATGCGAAGCCCGGCCCAAACTGGTGGACCTTGAACAAGTTATGCATCAGACAATAGAGACGCCACTGGGTGTTGACCTTGGTCTTTCCGCGCAGCGTGAACCGATGTAGCCCTTTTGCATGTCGCAGGTGCGCAAATGGCGGCTCGGCGGTGGCCAGCCGCTGCCGATACGTCAGTTTCCCCAGCACGGAATCGATCTTGTGCTGCATCTTCGCGGTGAAGGTCTCGGGGGCGTGAGGACTGCGGCCAGTGAAGAACACGCCCTGCCGCACCGGGGTCTTCTCCTGGCGCTTCAGGCACTGCGCGCGCAGGACACAGGGCCCGCACACGGACTGGGCACCGGTGAACTTCACCCCGGTGAAGCCCCGGATCGTAAGATGCGACCCGTTCTTATGGAGACGCTGACCGGCCGGGCAGACACAGGTCTGCTGCTGCGCATCGTGCTGGAAGTCCGCGGGGGTGAATAACCGGATGTGGCCGCCCCGCAGTTGACGTTCCTTGCGATACCGCACCTTGTGCCGGTCGGCGTCGGCAAAGCGCGGATCGCGTTGCCGCATGTGCCGGTCGGCGATATAGGCGTCGATCCCTTCCTCAAAGACGGAGCGCATGTTGGCTTCGGTATGGTAGCCCGCATCGGCGGTGAGCTTCGCCGTCGTGAAGATATTGTCGTCGTGGGCCATCGCTCGAAACGTCTCGCGCACCGCTTCGACCGTCGGCTGGAGCAGCCCATGCTCCTGCCCCTCGCCATGGGCCTCGGCATGCACGATTACCTGGTGCTTGGCATCCACCGCCGCCACGCCCGTGTAGCCTTGCAGTACCCCGTGAGACGTCTTCATCTTGGCGCTCTCGGAGTCGGTGACATTGCTCTGGCGGATGGTCCCCTTGGGACTGACATTCTCCGGCTGGGTGGCCAGAAATTCCTTGATCTTGGTCACCTGCCAGCGGACCGTGGTGAGATACTGCTCGTCGCGCTCCCGTCCGTGCGCCTCGACGCCGCGGGCATCTTCGTCGCGGTGGCGGTCGAGCATCACCTGGATTGCCTGCTCGATTTTCTGCTGCTTCTTCTTGAGGTCGGCGTGGGTCCCGCTCCATTCCTTGGCGGCGTTCGAGGAGAGCTTGCATCCGTCGATCGCGAAGAGCTCCTTGCCCAGGAGCCCCAGGGTATCGCACACGAGAAGGACCTCGCGGAACAGGACCGCAATCGCCTCGTGCCGGGTACTGATGAAGTCCGCGATCGTGGTCCAGTGTGGGCAGGTATCGACCGGCCGACAACGCCATGAAGACCACGTTCTCCCGGCAGGCCTGCTCGATCCGCCGGCTGGTAAAGATTCCGCGTGAGTAGGCGAAGAGTACGATCTTCAACAGAATGCGCGGATCGTAGGCCGGCGCGCCGGTGTCGTCGTTCTGGTAGTGCCCATCGAACGCCGACAGGTCCACATTGTGGTCGATGAGATGGTTGAGCGTGTATTCGAAGGTACCGGGGAGGATCTGGCGCGTGAACGAGACGGGCAGCAGCTTACTTTGTTCGTAGAAGTAGTCCTTGTATCGCGCCATCCGCACCTCCTTCGCCGCTTCAGCGGTCTTCGTGATGTGGGGGCACCAGCCCGATGCGGTATTATAACGGTTTTCGGACTTTTTCTACAGACTCAACGGCTATGTTAACCGCTGTCAAGGGGCCGTTCTTTTTCGCCCGTGACTCTTTTTGCGGTGGGCTGTTCTCTTGTGATAGAGTTCCGTAAGGGCTTTCGACGCTGCGCTTGAAATTGCGCCTGTGACAATCCAATTCTATCCGCGCAGCTGTGGTGTGAGCTGCAAAGAAAGGAATATCATGACCGGTATTCAATTTGTGACTGACGAGAAGGGCCGCAAGGTGGCCGTGCAGATCGACCTTCGCAAGCACGGGGCGCTATGGGAGGATTTCTACGACGGGCTTGTCTCGGAACAGCGGCGCAAGGAGAAAGGCGTTCCCTTCGAAACCGTCAAGGCCGATTTGATGAAGCGCGGGCGGCTGCGTGGGTAAATACTCCCTCGACATCAAGCCGTCCGCCCGGAAAGAGCTGGAGAACCTGAGCGACACCCTCATCGCACGGCTGGTGCCGAAGATCGAGGGTTTGGCCACCGATCCAAGACCGACTGGCTGCAGGAAACTGCGTGGATACAAGGATCTCTGGCGCATCCGCGTCGGGGATTACCGCATTGCGTACATTATCGATGATGACCGCAAGGTGGTGAGCATCACCCGTATCGCTCACCGCAGGAATATCTACGAATAAGGGCTTTCGACGCTGCGCTTGAAATTGCACCTGCAATAACCTCATTCTACCTGAGTCTCTATGGGAGTACCCGTGAGCTCCGGTGGTTTTTCAGCCCTTCTCGCCACTGCTTCATGTCACAAAAACTCTCCGAAAAGCTGCTGCGTAACCTCGCGTTTGTTTGTCTCCGGTTTCGTCAATTTTCCTGTAACGAAAACAGGTGGGTTACGAATGCGATAGGCGCCCACGACGATCGCATGCTGGGTCGAACTTAGGTCGTTGTCCTAGTCTTTAAACGCTGACACTCCAAGATGGCAGCTCGATGGTAATACCAGCGAGCGTGAATGAACTCGTACCCAAGTCTTCGACTGTCCTGCTGGTTTCCTCTGAGAGGCGCCTTTGATATGCGTCGATTGCGTCGAAGATAGACCTGCCTGCGAATCTCGAAAGAAGAAGATAGCCCGAGTCTACCACTGCAATGTCCTCAGGAATAGCGAGGTAATCGCTTCCCGCAAAGCCGTTCCCAATCACCGCGAATTGAATCCTGGGAGGCATAGAGCACAAAGGCACCTTCAGGGCCGCGCCCCAGGCATTTACTTCGAGCTTCTCCAACCACCGGCGTACGCGACTCGCTTGGTTTAACCCTTCCTCGAGGGCTTGGTTTGCTCGAACCACTTCCTCAACAGTATCGGGAACGACGAAAGCTTTAGCCTGTGCGATGAGAAGTCGATTGCTTCCCGACTCGTACACCACAAGATCGATGTCCCCGCGATCATCTTCCCCGGAGTAGAGCAGATTGGTGTTGATCGTCACTCCATTTGCGCGGAAGTGATTCCTCAGCTTATCCAAGAGATGCGCCGCAATGTCCTTGGCATAAGCATCAAGCCCCGGTCCTCGATGGACTGCTAGCCGAGGTATACAAGCCGCGGGATTCCCGAAGATGAAACCTGGCGCTACAGCCATAACCGATGATGTTGTCACCGGAACCAGGGGGCAGTGAAACAAGGTGAGCGCAGCGGATCCCTTACGGTCAAAGGTTACCAAAGAAACAAATCTCTCCGCTTCGGAGGCGTTGAGATCTGCTGCTCCCTCTGCCATTGCAACAATAGCGTCCCTTTCCGTGACGGAGCACTTACCGGTCAACCAATCCCGAGAGAAGTGCAAAGCCAAACCCATCCAAGCGGAGACGAACTGTGCGGAGGTCAAACCACCGAGAGGTAACTGGGGGTAAATCTCAACTCTCTCCTCAAGCAGCCGTTGAGTGGACGCTATGAGGGGAGGTGTGAAAGATCGCCCCTGCTCCCCCTTAATCTCTTGGCCAATGATCTGCTCAGCACGATCCCGCGTACCCCCCCAATCTGGTGCGTCAACAAAACGCAGAACATTCTCTGCGGGGCTTTCAATCTCATACCCTCCCCAGGCATACGTTAAGAACGCATCCCGCACGTATCCGTAGGCGGCCATTTGGGTTACCGCGTCGAAAGCTCGGGAACCATCCTCTCCCCTCAAGGAGTCAACAATCAAGTCCTCGACGAACCTTCCTTGCGGAGCATCCCCCTCGAGATCTGATAACGCGAATTGGAGCCCAAAGAGTTTGCCCCTGGTATACATCTCAAGATTCGAGGCTCCGTGTGGCATCAGTCGCCCTGATTGGTAACCAATGGCATAGCAAGTCGTCGACACAAGTAAGTAGATGGCGATGTCTAGGCGGGGATGCACACGTAATAGGAGAGAATCTCTCCACTGCTCGATCTGCTTCTCGGCTTCCAGCATCCGCGGGGGAAGGCTTCGTTTGTTCTTTAGCACAGACGCCTCTTGGCTAATACCTCAAGATTGAGTCTTATTCGGGCTACGGAGCGCCTCAATACACTCTGGAGTGTCATGGGCCGGGTTGTCCACTAAGGTGCTCACTGGGTAGCACTCCTCAGCCGGGTACGGCACGAGGAGCGGGAGCAGCGTTGGGGGGGGCCTGGATCGTCGGGTTGAGCCAGACCGCCTCGGCCTCTCGGGTCAGAATGACCGGCATCCGATCGTGGACCGACTTGAGTAGTTCGTTAGCGTCGGTGGTGATGATCGTGCAGCTCTTGATCTCCCCGCCGTCGGGAGAGGCCCAGGTATCCCAGAGGCCCGCGAACCCGAAGGGCTCCCGGCTCTTCAGCACAATGTAGTAAGGCTGCTTCCCTCAGCCACACTGCTGCCACTCGTAGAACCCATCGGCGACCACGAGGTAACGTCGCTTGCGGAAAGCCACTCGGGAAACTGGCTTGGTTGCCACGGTCCCCGCCCGGGCGTTGATTGTCCGGTTGCCGACCGCGAGATCTGTCGCCCACGACGGGATGAAGCCACACCGCATCTCGGCGAGGTAGCGGGTCCCGTCATCCCCGATCACAACCATGGCAGCGCCTAACCATTAGGATTTGGTATCACCACGGTTTCTCACGAGGGAACACTAAAAATAGTTATCGAGCTTAACAGGGTCCAAAAAAACATCAAACAGGGTCGAGTCTTCAAAGAGTCTTAGAAGCGTTAGGCGCAAAAGAATCTCCGTACATTCAAGAAGCTGATAGGCGTATCCCGATTCGGGACTTCCCGTCGAGAGCCATTGTCCTTGGATTGGAAGGCCATGCATGAAAGCGTTGCGCAATCGAAAAATGTCTCCCGCAATGTCCTTCAAACAATGATCGGGCCGCTGGTTTGTCTGGTGAATAGGGATCGTAACAGTGTCGGCTTTATATGGTCGGAAACCTGCGCCCCAGAGCGTTTGAAGTCTCTGTGAGATCGTCATAGCACCCCGCTTATGCCTATCTCTCTTCGACGCGAAGAGACAATCTAGCCCTGCCGCCCAAAGTGGCTGGGGCAGCACCTCTAGGTCTACAGAATAACCTTGGGAGAAAAATACCACCGCACGGTGGATCGGACCACAGGGATGCGTCCAAGAGCTGTGACCCAACTCCTGTGCTCGTGAGACTTGGGGTAAGAACTTGATTGCTCGCTCCACGTCATCCGGCAAGATCGTGTGGTATTGCTGATACGCCAGGTGATAAGTCGGCGTACGAACGGCCACGGACTGAGTTGGGATGCTAAAACCGATCCTGCCATCAGGGTGGATTTGGACCCAGTGCTCGCAAAAGCTGTCTGTCGGCTTCACGAGTTGAAACCCCGTGGCAACTACTTTCAAATGGTGATCGACCTCAACGGGAGTCAACGCGATAGCGGCTGGATCATATTCGCAGGACAGGGCGAGGAATTGGTTAAGAGCCTGAACGTTCTCTAGTGACAGAAGTTGGGTGGCCCGGCCGTCAACCGGTAGGTGAGGCCGAAGCAAGTAGACTGGTGGATCAACGAGACATCGGATTGGCCCATCATTTCCTATTTTTTGCTTCAGTTCAGTGGACGCCGACAGCAGGTATAGAAGATGTGTTCTCATCATCGTTGTGATCGTTCAAGGCGTCCCAGTGCCCTCCAGGTCGATGCGCCGCCATAGGAGCCGCATGACCAGTCGATCATGGTACTCCTGATGCTCTACGCGCTCGTCTGCGATCAACATTGGGTCAAACTTAACCATCTTCCGCCGCTCATGATGGAAGAAACGTTGCCGCTTGAGGCTGGCGATCTGCTCGGCGCAATCCTCTGGGGTCATGGTTCTTTTGGTGAGGTGACGACTGGGGCAATTCTTCTCGATTTGCAAGGACTTGTCAAGGTCCACCGGAACCCTCCGCATTCACTTGACAATGGGGGTATCGCCTAGAGAGAGCCTCTGAAGAAGAGTCTCCTCAAGGTCCTGCTCACTCCTCCGACCGCGCCAACAGGCACACAGGAGAGGACAACCACACCCACGCTCCTTCCCTCCTGTAAAAGCACTCCTTTCTTCATCGCTATAGCTTGCTCGGTATGGCTCCGCCATCCTCTGGTGGACTCTCGCCTGCAGAAACGTGCCCTTGCGCCACTCACATCCCACAAAGAGAATGCCTCCATGCGCCAATCCTTTCCTGTCGACATCGACGCCCGGACGCGCCAGTTCGGACGGACCTTCCGAGAAGGGTATCACCCAATCGGCATCATCTCATACACACCACCCGAGCCGGCTCCGTCGCGAACCGCGGAGACGGGCCACTGAAGAGATGTGCGACTTGATGGGACCGTTAACCAGACACCATCCGTTAAAAGGAGAAAATCACCATGCTTAAATTGCTCGTGTATTGGCAGGGGATCCTGCTCACGGTTGTGCTGCTCGTCGCCTTCGCCGAGTTCTGCCTGCGGGCCCTGTGGATCGGCCGCTGGCATCCGGAAATCAAAGACTGCCCATGGTCCAACGTGCCGCGGATTCTCTGGTATGCCATGACGGAGAACAGGATTCACCTGTTTGACGTGTTGGCGCGCCCGGGCGGGCGGCCCCCAAGAGGTCCTTTGGCGTCCATCATGATTCTCACACTGTCACTCTGCGCTATCGGGACACGCGTCGGCGCGGACGGCCTCGCGCCCGTCGCCCCGCCCGAACGTTTTGGGCCCGTCTGGCCCATCGTAGAAACAGACATCCGGGACACCATCCGCGAACGACTCACCGCCCGCCTGCCCGAACTCAAGGCGACCCTCAAAGACAGCCTTGCAACCTACCGCGCGCCAGCCACCACGCGGCCGACCACCGACACGGCGCGCACGCTCCAGATCGATCCGACGATCACCCTGGCCGCCGACCTGGTCAGCCACGACGGCCGGGTGCTGGCCCCGTCAGGACAGCGCATCAACCCGTTGAGCGTCGTGCCCATGCGCCGCACGTACCTCGTCGTCAATGGCGCAGACCGGCGGCAAGTCACCTGGGCCAAGCGGCAGCTTGATGCCCGCAAGGACCGCTCCATCACGCTGCTCCTGAACGATGGCTCGCTCGACGACACGCGCCGGGCGCTCCCACCAGGCACCCGAATCTTCCCGGCGCCGCCCGCGCTCTTCACCCGTTTCTCGATCGACAGCGTGCCCGCCAGAGTCAGTCGCCATGGCAACACGGTCCAAGTCGATCTCATTGCCGAGGCGGACCTCAAATCGCCACAACCGCGCACAGAAGGACACTAACACGCGCATGCCACTTACAGCTGAGCGCACGGCGGGCGGCCTTCGGGGCCCACGGCGTCGGAGGGTATCAACAGTGCGATGGGTGCTGACCTGTTGCGCAATCATGCTCGCAGCGTTCCTTTACGCCCCGCAGCCAGCCCAAGCCGCCTGTCCCAAAAAACCCATTCTCGAAACCATGTTTACGGACATCTGCTGGACCTGCATCTTTCCAATGCGGATTGGGGGATACGAGATCCTCGGTTTCAACATGGAGGACACTGGTCACCCTGTCACACAGACGCTGTGCAACTGCCCGGACAGCATCATTCCAGGCATTACCCTCTCGTTTTGGGAGCCGATCCGGCTCATGGAGATCGTCCGCGAGCCCTACTGTTTCCCCTCCCTCAACGGACTCGAGCTGTCACGAGACACCATCGCGCACGCCGGCACCTACGACGAAAGTCCGCCGGATTCGCGCCACGCAGAGGCCTTTTACCAGGTCCACTACCTGGCGTTCCCCGTCTGGCAGATCATCGGCCTCACCGTCGCGCTCATTCAGCAACCGCTCAAGGCCACCACGATGGGGCTCTTCCCCGACATGTCCAAATGTTTCAGCGTCGGCGGGTTTGACATGACCGACATGGGCATCCTCTATATGACCGAACTCGACCCACTCTGGAACGACGACGAACTGGGGGTGCTCCTGAACCCGGAGGCCGTGCTATTCGCCAACCCCATCGCCCAGGCGGTCTGCGCGGCCGATTGCGTGGCGGCCTCAGCCGGGTTCCCGCTCGATCCGCTCTTTTGGTGCGCGGGATGTTGGGGAAGCATCTATCCATTCAGCGGGACCGTCTCCGACCCGTCCGGAGAGCTGAACACCGCGTCGCTTCTCGCCGCGCGATCCCTGGCGAAATTCAACCGGGAATTCCTGGAAGCGCTCACGACCACCAGTGCCGCGCTCTGTGGCAAGCAGTACACCGGATTCATCAAGAAGAGCCAATACAAACTCCAACTGCTCTACCCGATTCCCATGACGACAGGCGTGCAAGACTCCAAACAGTCGCCACCCGATTCGTCAACGCCCAAGACCAAGGCCTTTTGCTGCAACCCCATCGGCCGCAGCACGTTGATCTGGGGCGCGGGCAAGAGTTTCCCCGTCAAAGGCGAAGACTTTGTCTTTCTGGTCTTTCGCAAAAAGGAGTGCTGCGCGCGATGAAACAACTCACTGCTCTCGCCATCATCGTCACGCTGGCCCTGTCCCATCCATCAGCCGCGGAAGAGCCAGTTGACGCCTCGGCCCGCAAGGCCGCCGACGCCATACAGCGGCGGGTTGAGCCGGTCGCCCCGGCGGGTGACACCGCAACGCCTCAAGCCGGTGGTTCCCCCAAGGGCCTCTATGTCTTCATCTCTTCAAGCATGCCGCAGCCCGCGTTGCTCGAGATCGCTACGGACGCCGCCCGCCTGCGAACGCCGATCATCTTGCGTGGACTGGCCGGCGAGTCGCTGCAGGACACGCTGGCCACAATGCACCCCCTCACCACAGCCGGCGCCGCCCTGGAGATCGACCCGCTGTTGTTCGAGGCCTACAAGGTCGAGCGGGTGCCCGCCGTGGTCCTCACGTGCGGGGCGCGCGGCGAAGGACCCTATGCCGTGGTCTACGGGATCGGGCCGTCGAAGGCGCTCCCGATTCTCCGAAAGGCGCTGCGATGCCCGTAAGGCTGCTCGCGTCGTTGCTCCTCCTCGCCACCCTGCTCCGCGTCAACCCGGCGCAGGCCGCCTGGCCGTCCGACTGGCTGTTCTTAAGAACCGAGGAGGGATGGTTTTTCTACAAAGAGCCTCCGGCGCCTCCAGAGTTGATGAGCATGCCGGACGCGCCGTCACTCCCCGTAGAACCGCAGGAGACGGAGTCGAAGGTCCCCATCGAGCCTCCCAGAGCAGAGGAACGAACGGACGCCGGCAGCGTCCCGATGGTTACGAAGACGACCCCTGGCGAGCTCCGGATCGCCCCGGTCAGCGGACCGCACATGGAGGCCTGGCTGCTCGCCGTGTCCGACCGGGACCTTGAGCGGCTGGTCTCCACTGCCCCAGCCGGCGCGATCCGCGCCTGGATCCCGGTCCTCCTCGATCAGGCGCTGACGGCGCTCGACCGGACCGCCGTCCGGAAATATCTCTTAGTCCAGCGAGAGAGCCTGCGACGCTCGGAGCGGTTCTCGAAGCTCTGGCAAGAGGTCATCTGGACCGACTCCACCTTCGATCGCCCAGATCATATGCCGACCGGCGCGATGGCCCAGGCTATCTACCAACAGCAGACATCATCCAAGCACGCAACCGCCCTCTCGGCGCTCCGAGCGCGCGTCAGCCTGCTCGTCGTGGTGGGGCCGGAGTGCGCCGCCTGCGAGGCCCAGTGGAAAATCCTGCAAAGCTGGTCGGCGGAGTCCGGGTTCACCGTCCGTCCGATCGCAAAAGAGCTGGTCACGCTCGGCGACAGCGCCCTGGCGCTGCCTTACCCGGGCGTCATCGACCACCTCGCCGTCACGCAGCTCCCCAGCCTCTATCTTATCGAGCCGACCAGCGGCTCTCTGACCCGTCTGGGCAGCGGGCTCCTGTCCGAAGATGAGATTGTCACCCGCTTGCTCCAATTGGTCCCCACAGACAACCCCCAACCGAAGGGAGATCTCCAACATGTCAGATTGTCAGCCTCACCGCCGCCCCCTGGAACGGCACGTCCCCAAGACGAGTAGTTGCGCTCTTCTCTGCCTCCTGGCCGGCCTCTCCATCGCCGGGTGCGCCTCGACAAACACCCTGTCGGCGCAAACGCTTCCAAATGACGTTCCCGCTGATCTTCGATCCCCTTCGGGCGTGAGCGCCCCTGAGACCGCCAGGACGCCCGCTCCTGCGCCCCCAGCGGAGGACGCGCGCATCCGGCAGATCGACGATCACTATGCGACCGCGACCGCCGAGATCAGACAACGGATCCAGGACGCGCTCGCCGCAGTCAAACAGGCCCCCACCGCCTCCGAGGTCGCCGCGCTGAAGGCCACGATAAGCCGGCTGGAGGCCCAGGTCACCCGATTGACCGCAGCGACCACGCGTACAGAAGGCGTGCTCGCCGGGCTTACGGCCCGGATCGAAGTGGCCGAGCGAGCCCAAACGGAGCGGGCAGCCAAGGAAGCCGCTGCGGCGTCCCCGTCGTCACCAGGAGCGATCCAGAAGACCGACAAGTCCGAGAAACCGGTCGATCCGGCCGACACCAGCTTCAACGAGGCTCTCGCAGGGCTCCACGGCCCCGTGGAGACGACCGAACCGATCCGGAGGTGGCTCGAACTCCATCCGACCCATCCAGAGGCCGCCGAGGGCTACCTGCAGCTCGGGGTCTCTCTCGTGGACCGGCGTCAGCCGGTGATGGCCGCCTATTATCTGAAGCACCTCATCGCCGCCTACCCCATGAACCTGCAAGCGCAGGAGGCGAAAAGCATCTTGTCGGGCCTCTCGCTCGCGGATGCGCCCAAACCCAAGATCTCGCCAAAGAAGACCGCCAAGCCATCCAAAACGGTCAGCCCATCTCCGAAAGACGGCAAAGCCCTCTCGAAGAGTGAGGTCACCACGCCAATAGCAGCGCCGACCACCGACCTGCCAGCGCTCACGCGTCACGAGGCGGAGAAGCTCGGGCCTGCCTCCTCTACCACGCCCTCACCCGTCGTCCCGGGCGTCGCAAGCAAGCACACTGAGGGGCCGATCACGGCGCCATTCTTTGCGCCGCCACCGTTCGATCTGCCGCTCAAGCCCGTTGTCCCAACGCGTTGAGATGTTGATGAGACATCCTCACGTTCGCCTCGTCACCGCGCTGGTCGTGAGCACCGCGTGCCTGCTGGCAGTCCTGGCGCCCTGGAACGCCGCGCAGGCGCTCGCCGACGAGTCTGCTGGGTGTCTTGATCGCGCAGCGGAATGGGCCGAAGTCCACCCGACGCTGCTTCGCGCCATCGCGTGGGTCGAGAGCCGAGGCAACCCCCAGGCTCTCAACTGGAACCGCAACGGTAGCTACGACGTGGGGCTCATGCAGATCAATTCCAACTGGTACCACCGCGGCCTCAAGCCCTGGTGGAAGCAGCTCGGACAGCCATGCGCGAACGTCGCCGCCGGCGCGTGGGTCTTGCGTCAGTGCACCGAGACGTACCGTTACACCTGGAACGCCGTGGGCTGCTACCACGCGGGACACGGCTGGGAGCGAGGGGGAAAGCGGGCGGTCGGGCAACGCTACATCAGGCGGGTTCAACAGACCATCGCGGGCCACATCAGGCCCAAATAGCAGAAACGTGCTCTTGCCAGCGATTCCACTTCAAAGGGATGATCGCCTCACGTTACGCGTTGCCGTTGTCGCTTCGCCAACGAAGCCATTGAGGAGAGTGAGTAGCCATGTCAGCCACGCGCACGTGTCGTCCACCTCGCAGGAACTCATTGTCGGCAATCCATCGGCTTGCGCTAGGAGCTGCGGGGCTCCTCATGCTGCTGACCCACACGGAGGCATTAGCCAGGGTCGCCACCACCTCTGTCAGCCCGACCAGCGCTTCATACATGGCCTCCACGACCATCACCGTCACTGGCAGCGGCTTCTGCCCGGGAAATGGGGTTCAGCTTTACAGTAACACCTACCACAGCTTTATGGGCAACGGCTATCCCGCCACTTTTATTAACTCAACGACACTCACAGCTACTATTAGCTTTACAGAGCCACCCGATAGTACTCCTTATACGCTTGTGGCAGTGGACGGCCAAGGTACTTGTGGTGGCACCGTATGGCCGGGTGGGGTGCCTTTTAGCCTCTTCATGCCCGCTCCGACCCTTGGTACCATCGTCCCGTCGTCGGCAACGGCCGGCGACCCCGCCCTTACTCTCACGGTCTACGGCACGAACTTCTTTAACTACTACACCGCGGTCAATTGGAACGGCTCGTCGCGCACGACGACCTTCGTCAACAGCACGCAAATCACCGCCTCGATCCCGGCCAGCGATCTCACCACTAGCGGCATCGCGACGATCACCGTGTCCAGTCCCGGAGGGACCTCTGGAGGCCTGACGTTCGCGATCAATAAAGCAAATCAAACCATCACCTTCGGGGCCCTCCCGAACAAGCTGGTCACGGACCCGCCATTCACCGTCAGCGCGACAGCCTCCTCCGGCCTCGCGGTGAGCTTCAGCGCAACAGGAGTCTGTACGGTCTCCGGCAGCGCGGTCACCCTCAACGGGGCGGCTGGGACCTGCACCGTCACCGCTTCGCAAGCTGGTAACGCCACCTACAACGCCGCCCCGAACGTCTCTCAGAGCTTCAGCGTCAATAAGCTGGGCCAGACCATCACCTTCGGGGCCCTCAGCGATAAACTACGAGATGATCCCGCCTTCACCGTGAGCGCGACGGCCGACTCCGGACTCAGCGTGATCTTTACCGCCAGCGGATCCTGCTTCGTCTCCGGGAGCACTGCCACGCTTATCGGCACCGGCACGTGTACGGTCACTGCCAGCCAAAGCGGTAACGCGACCTACAACGCGGCCGCCAACGTGTCGCAGAGCTTCATGGTGAACAACCCTGTCCCGGCCACAACCAGTCTTAGCCCGGCGTCTAGCGCGCCTGGAGTGGCGGGGTTCACTCTTACGGTAACCGGATCGCGTTTCGTGCAGACCTCGACCGTGCAGTGGAACGGGACAGCGCTCGCCACGACCTATGTGAGCGCGGCGCAGCTCACGGCCTCGATCCCCGCGTCCGATGTCGCGATCGCCGGGACGGCCACCGTCACCGTCGTCAATGGCGCGCCGGGCGGCGGAACGTCCAACCCCCAGACCTTCACCATCACCTATCTTGCTCCGACATTGACGAGTCTCAGCCAACCCTCCGCGCCCATGGGAAGCGCATCCACCCAAGTCACGGTAACCGGCGCGAATTTCTACAGCGGGGCCTCCACTGTGCAATGGAACGGCGTGGCGCTCACGACAACCTACATGAGCCCGACGCAACTGAGCGCCACCATCCCCGCCGCGAATCTCGTCACTCCCGATAGCGCCACCGTCACCGTCGTCACAACCTCCCCAGGTGGAGGGACGTCGACCGGGCTGCCGTTCATCATCCTCCCTGTGGTCCAAGTCGGCGCACTCCAACAGAACGGCTGGAACGTGACCGCCGGCGTCACGTGGCCCACGGCCGCCACGGTGACCGCCCAGACGCTTGACTGCGGGACCACGCCAGCCCAGGTCCTCTCGGGCCCCGCCGTCACCTGTGTCTACTCACAAGCCGGGACCTACACCCTCAGAGTCACGTCGACTGTGGGAGGAACTCCTGGCGTCCAGAGCCCGACCCAGACCGTGACAGTGCCTCTGCTCGCGCCCACGCAGGCAACGCTGACACCGACCATTGACGGCCGCCTGGCTGTCCCAGGCGTCGATACCTACACGCTGCCAGTGCCGCTGAGCGTGGCGGTGGCACTCACCCGGCCTGTCGGGGTTGGGATCGCCGATCCGCTGAACCTCAACGCCTCCACCGTCAAGGTCCAGCTTGGCGCCGGCGCCCCGCTGAACGCAACCACCACCAGCGCCGACCCGCTCACTTACACCGCCAGCCGCTCGCTCTCGGACGCAGGAACCTATACCATCACGCTCCAGGGCGTCACGGCCGGCGGCGCAGCGATCTCGGCCTCGACCACAACGACGCTGACCATGCCCACCGTCTCGCTTCAGATCGGTCCCCTCACCCAGAATAATTTCAACGTCGATGTCCCGATCAGCTGGCCGGCCGGGGCAGTCACGGTGAACGTGGACTGCGGCACGATCACGACCCAAACCTTCACCGGCGCCTCCGGCGCCTGCACCTATGGCAAGTCGGGACCGTTCTCGGTGGTCGGTCGGTATATTGAGCCGTACCACGGCGCTACCGTCCAAACAACGGCCGCCATCAACATCCCCCTGCTCGTTCCCACCACCGCGACCCTCGCGGCAACGGTCAACGGGCTGCAGCCTGCGGCGGACGGGACGATCTCTCCGTTCCGTTTCCCGGCATCGGCCTCCACCGCCATCACGTTGGTCCGGCCTGCTGGCATCGGCATCGTCGATCCGTTGGACCTGAACGCCTCACGCCTGGCCATCACCCCTGCCGGTGGCACACCATCGAACGTCTTCGTCAGGGCCGGCGCCGACGTGCTGCAGACCACGGCCACCGGGCAGCTTGACGCCGCGGCGACGTATACCCTGCAGCTCAACGGGCAAACCATCGGCGGCGGCGCCGTCACCGGATCCCTCACGCTCATCGTCGCCCAAGGATCCCCCGTGCTGATCCTCGGCGGCTTGGTTCAGGACGGTTTCAACGTCCTCATGACGGTCAGTTGGCCGAATGACCTGCAGGGCGCTGTGCCAGTGAGCATCGACTGCGGGACACCCGCCACACAATTCCTCACGGGGACCACCGGCGTCTGCCGGTATACCACCGCCGACACCTTCCAGCTTCGTGGAAGCTATAAGAGTCCGGAGACCGGCGCGCCGACGCTCCAGACGACGCTCCAGCCCGTCACGATCCCATTGCGGGTGCCAACCGGCGCGAATCTGGCTTTTGCAGTCAACACGGTAGCCGTGACTGGTTCCAGTATCACGGCATATCGCTTCCCGGCCATCGTCAAGAGTACCGCCACGCTGACGCTCCCAGTGCAGATCGGGATCATCGACCCGCTGGACGTGGGCCCCTCTCGGCTCAAGATTGGGCGAGCCGGCGGCTCTCTTACCGCCTACCGGCTCAGCCTTGGGACAGACCAGACGCTCACGACCAGCCTCAGTTCGTTCGACGCGCCCGGCGACTACACCATCAGCCTGACCGGGCAGACGGTCCGCGGGACCGCTGTGACGGCTACGCAGACCCTGACGGTCACGGCGGCCAACGTGTCGCTGATCCTCGGTAACTTGGTACAAGACGGGGCAAACGTCGCTGTGAGCGTCACCTGGCCGGACGGGATCACCCCGATGGCCGTCAGTTGCGGCACGTCATCGCTGCAGACCTTCACGGGCCCGGCCGGCGCGTGCAGCTACACCCGCCCAGGCAGTTTCCAGATCACCGGGACTTTCAAGAACCCGGAGGACGCCAGCAACTTCTCGGCCACTCCAGCCACCGTGACCATCCCGGCCATCGCGCCGGTCAACCCCCAGATCGCGCTGCAGGTCAACAGCCAGCCGGTGACCGCCAGCGCGTCCAGCTATCGGCTCCCCTCCAACTTGACCGCCATCATCACGCTGACGCGGCCTGACGGCATCGGCATCCTCGACCAGCTCGATACGCAGAACTCCACGCTCTCCATCACCCCTGACGGCCTGCCGTCGACGCGCTATCGCCCGGTCGTGCGGGACAACCCGCTGTCGGCGACCGTCAACGGAGAGGTCCGGCGCATCGGCGCCTACGCCATCGTCTTTCAAGGCAAGACCCTCACCGGGCAAACGCTCAGCGCCAGCGCGGCCCTGACCATCGACCTCGGGAAGGCAACCCTCCTGGCCGACCCGCCCGCCCAGGATGGCAACGCGGTGATCGTGCGGGTCAGATGGCCGGACAGCGGACCCACCGGCGCGATCAACTGCGGCTTCATGTCCCAGACGCTCACCGCTCCAAGCGGAACCTGCCGGTACACCCGAGCGGGCAGCTACCAGATCGTCGGCTTCTTCCCCGACCCGGCGCGCGGCGCGACCGTGCTGACCGACCCGATTCCCGTCGTGATCCCTCTCTTGGCGCCGATCAACGCCTCGCTCAGCATCGCGTCCGTCAACAGCGCCGGCGTTTCGGCCGACGCCACCGGCCCGGTCCCCGTCTTCACCACGATACAGCCGCAGAGCTATCCGGTCGGCGTCCGGCTCGCCCTCGCGTTCCAGCGGCCCGACGGCATCGGCATCCTCGACGTCATCGACCGCAGCCACTCCAGCCTGACCGCGGCAGCGGCCGCTGACGGCGCCACCCCCATCCCGTTGGCGCTGAGCTCCAGCAGCGGTCCCTTGGAGCTGACGGCGCTCGCGACCCTGCGGAGCTTCCCGCCCGACCCGGCGGACCCCAGCCGCTGGCGCTACCGGTTCACCTTCACCGGCCACGCGCTCGGTGGAAGCGCTTACTCGGCCCAGGCGGACCTCGCCGGGTTGATTGGACAGCTCACCCCCCTCACGCTGCAGGTCTCCCGCGCGGCCCCGGCCGCCCCGTACGCGCCGGCCACCTACCAGTACTCGCTTACGTCCGCGCACAGCGCGACGCTGGGAGAACCGATCGCCGCGACCTGGACCGTGACGGCCGACGGCCAGCCGCCGGGCCAGAGCGTCCAGAACAGCCGCATGGCCGTGACCTTCCAGGGCCCGGGGAGGTACCAGGTCAGCCTCGCGGTCACCGGGCCCTTCAGTGGGACCTCGACCTGGTCCGACACCGTCACGGTCCCGGGGCTGCCGGACATCAGCGCGCCGACCATCGTCGCACGGGCCCCGGATCACAACCGGCCGCCGGCCGATTATCGCTTCACGGTGACGACCCCGCCCATGCCTGACCCGCGCGAGCGGATCGGCGTCCCCACCTGGACCGCCGAGGGGACCAACGTGACCGGTCCGGTGTTCGTGACTACCTTCACCACCGCCGGGGAGCACCAGGTCGGCGTGAGCCTCCCCACCTCCTATGGGCGGACGCTGGAGGCCCACACCACCGTCAGTATCAACCCGAACCAGCCGCCCGTCGGCACGGTCGACTGTTCCCGCTCCACCTACCGGACCCTGACCAAGAAGTACACCCTCTCCTGCCGCGCCACCGCCGCCGACCCGGACGGCCGGATCAGCAGTCTCAAGTGGGTGATTCCGGAACTACAGATCGAGCGGGCCGACATCATCAACCTGACCCTTGAAGCCGATCACCCTGCGGCGGTCACCGTGGAGCTCCACATCACCGACAACTCGAGCGCCGAAACCGTCGTGTCGGTCCCGATCGACATGGCGCAGCTCCCCGTCCAATAGGAGATCACAAGACATGTTCACACGCCTCGCTGTCATCGTCGCGCTCGCGCTCAGCGCACACGCCTCTGCAGAAGCGGCCTCCCTCATCGAGCGAGCTCAACCGCTCTTTCCCCAGGCCAAGATCGACGCGGTGGAGCCGACGCCCATCCCGGGCGTGTACGAAGTCCGGTCCGGCAAGACGATCCTCTATATGGACGAAGGCGGACGGTACGTCCTGCTCGGCGAGCTGTATGACTTCCAGGGACGCAAGAACCTGACGGCCGAGCGGATCCTCGCTATGCGCGCCACCCGTTTCGACGAGCTGCCGCTGCAGCACGCCATCCGCCTGGGGCCTGAACATGGCGCTCGCAGGCTCGCCATGTTCGACGACGTGGACTGCCCGTTCTGCCGCCGGTTCCACGAGGAGACGCTGCCGGCGCTCCTGCGGGACGGCGTGACGGTCTATGTGTTCCTCTTCCCGCTGGAACGGCTGCACCCGCAGGCCAAGGCGAAGAGCGAGGCCGTCTGGTGCAGCGCCGACCGGGCGCAGGCCTTGGAGGCCGCTGTCCGCAATCCCGACGGCGGCATGACCCAGGTCCCAGCCAAGACGTGCGAGACGCCACTCGCCACCATCCAAACGCTTGCCACCCAGCTCGGCGTCACGGGCACCCCTACCCTCGTACTCGACACCGGCGAGATCGTCGAGGGGTTCGTGACGAAAGACGCCCTGCATGCCAAGTGGCAGCAACGCAAAGGAGGTGATGCACACAAGTAACCAACGCGTCACCAGCACGACCGCGTCAACACGTTCGGCAATCCACACTTATCATACAGAAAGGACATTGCACATGAACACCATAACACGCTTCTTCAGCGCGGCACGGCGTGTGGCCCAGCGGTACCGGACCGTCCTCATCACGATCGCGGTCATGGGAACCCTGCTGACGATCCGAACCACCGCCGCCCACGCGGGCACCGACGCGACCTTCGACGATCTGAACCTCCTGATTGAGGGGTGGACCAAGGGCTCGCTCGGCAAGTCGCTGTCCCTCATCGCCCTGGTCCTGGGCATCGGGACCGCCGCGGCGAAGCACTCGTTCGCCGCGCTCTTCGCCGGGGTCGGCGTCGCCGCCGGCGCGAGCATCGGGCCTGGCGTGATCAACCAGGTGATCACCGCGACCTTCTAGGCCGCGCCAGTCACCGCCCATGCCATCCACACGGCAATTCTCCATGCGCGCAGGGAGGGGCTGTCCTCACCGTCCACGCCCGATCCAGAGATGGACGGAGCAGCCCCTCCTCGCCCTCATCCTCTGTTGTGCGCTCGCGTGCGGCGCGCTCCTCGCCGGCAGCCTCCTCGTCCACCCGCCGGAGGCCGCCGCCAGCGCAGGGTCGGAACTCGACAATTTCCTGAACGAATGGGAGACGCAGCTGTCCACCACGAAGCCCGGCTTTTACGAAGGGCAGCGCCGCGGATTCGTCGCCGGCGGCGCGGCCGACCTCCGCTTCCCGAACCGGAGCTTCACGCCGCTCACCTTCTCGCTCCCGAGCCTCAAGGCCGGCTGCGGCGGCATCAGCTTCTTCGGAGGCGCGTTCAGCTACATCAACGGGGACGAGTTTGTTCAATTCCTCCAGCAGATCGCGCAGAACGCCGTGGGGGTGGCCTTCGATATGGCGCTGCGCACGCTCTGTCCCCAATGCGCCACCGTGCTGTCGAACATGGAATCCGTGGTGCGCAGCATGACCGGCAACCTCAAGGGCTCGTGTCAAGCCGCCAAGGCCCTGTTGCGAGTGGCAGCGCCAGACAACCTGCAGGAGACCGCCCGCAACAATTGCACAAACATCAACACCATGTTAGGGGTTACCGAGGACACCTGGGGAGGCACCTTCAAGTGCAAGGACGACCCCGCGCTGAAGGCGGTCGACCTGAAAGCGGCGGCCGATGACGCCCTCCACCCCGGGCAAACCCCCAAACGAATCTCGCAGAACGTGTTCTGGTCGGCCTACAGCAACCTGCTCGGGCTCAACCCCTACTGGGACGCCGACTATGGGGAATACCTGATGTCGCTCTTTGGCACCCTGATCGTCCGCTACGACGGGGATTCGGCAACACCTACCTCGAAGCTCATCCGCGCCTCCGAGTTTGAGATAGACCGACTGCTCGGTGGATGGCAAGCCGGAGAACAAAAAATCCTGCACTGTACGGACGGAACAGGCAGTTGCCTCGACGTGGTGTCATACGACGCCCCGGCGTTCGCCGGGATTGAGCAAAAGATCGAGGAGAAGCTGACCGCATTCGCGGGACAGCTGGAATTCCGTCAACGCGCCGCCCCTGAACCAATCCTCCAAGTCAACGTGGCCGGCATGCCGGTCGTCAGGCTCCTCACGATGGTCAGCGGCGTGCCGGGCGGCCAGGAATACGTCATCTCCACCACAAAGCGGACGATCGCCGTCAACCTGGTCCACGCCATGGTCAAAGAGTCGCTGAAGCTGATCCGCGCCGAGATCGGCCGCCTCAACGACGTCGGTCTGACCCAGGAGTACCTCGAGATATTGAAAGAACGGAACACCGAGATCGACCGGCGGTTTGCGAAGTATATCGCTGATATGGCGAACGCCAACAGCAACCTCCGGGTCATCATCGATATGGCCCGCGAAGCCCAGGGCCACGGTTCGCCAACCCTCATGGGCAATCTGGGCTTCGCCACCCGCAACGCCAACCCGCTGACTTCGCGATAAGGAAATCCACCATGGCCCAACGGCGCTGGCGCTTCGACCTGATCACGCGGCGGTCTCGTCTCGCTACCGCCGTGCCGTTCATCACGATATCCATGTGTCTCCCGGCGTCGGCCTTCGCGGCCCAGCTCTGGGAGATCGATACCTACGGCAACGGCGCCATGCTCGAGGCGGTGTTCAAAGGCCTCGCCCTCTTCGCCGGTCCCGGCGGCGGGCTGCCTGGCGCGCTCAAGCTCGCAGGGCTCATCGGGCTACTGGCCCTGCTGGTCGCCATGGCGGGCACCGCTCTCGGAGGCGGACAAATGGCCGCCTCGTTCCCCTACGTGGCCATCGTTGCCGGCACGGTCGCCACCCTGTCCACCTCACACGTCCCCGTCGCAGTCGTCGACAAGATCGCCGCCACCTCCACGGTCATCGACGGCATCCCGCTGCCCATCGCCATCATCGGCTACTTTACCTCGACCCTCGGGTCGCGCATCACCGAGCAGGTGGAACAGGCCATTCTCCCGGTCGATGTCGAGCGCTTCATGACGCACGGTCTCGGGTGGGGGCCGCGGGTCATGCAAGCCACGGTGGAGGCGCAGATCCAAGACCCGGCACTCCGGCAGGACCTCGACATGTATATTCAAATTTGCGTCTCGGAAAACTTCAACTCCGGCCATAAGACCGCGAAAGACCTGACCCAGGGGACCACCGTCGAGCAGGTCCTGGGCGACACCAATCCGGCCATCCCGTTCGTCCTTCCCAGCCAGTATCTGGCCTCCCCGCCGAACCAGACCTGCCTGGACGCCTGGACGGGCGTCCTGAGCCCCGCGCTGAGCGCCCACGCCACGTCACCGGAGGTCCTCGGGTTCCTCGCGATGCAGCTTGGCCTGCCGTCGTACAGCGACGTGCTGCCGGCGATCACCGACATCAGCGGAGACCTCCTGAAGGTCAGCGAGAGCGCGAGCGAGCTGCTGAAGCTCCGCTTCGGGGTCAACCAGCTCCTGCCGTCTCTGCAAGCGATGAGCGCGGTAGGGAACCAGAGCGGCATGGTGACCGCCTGGGCGCTGGCCGAGGCCCAGGCCCAGCAGACCAGCTCGTGGCTGACCACCGGGCTGCTGCTGCAGCAGGTCCTGCCGGTGTTCCACGCGGCGCTGGAGTTTTTGTTTTACGGGTTCCTGCTCCTGGGGCTGCCGCTGCTCATGGTCATGCCGCGGATGAGCTTGCAGATCCTGCAGACGGCGCTGTTCCTCCAGTTGTGGCCGGTCGCTTACGTGTTCGGCAACCTGTTCCTCTACACGCAGGTCTCCAAGGTGTCGTTTCTCACCGGCGACGCGACGCAGGGCCTGGGCCTCTCGTTAGCCGCGACCCCGGCGATCCAAGGGAGCATCCAGAACGCCTACGCCGCCTCCGGGTTCCCGATCCTGATCGGCGTGATGATGCTCGCCGGCATGATCTTCGGCGGGGGCTTTGCCATGCAGAAGGTGATCTCAAGCGGACCGTTCAATCTGGGAGGCGCCTCCGGCGTCGGCCTGGGCAATATCGGCATGGGCAACGTCAGCGCCGAACAGCGCAACGTGGTCCCCACGACCACGGAATTTGGATTCGGCCCTGGCGGCGAACCAGCGATCGTCCGCTCCGCCGGATTCCGGGACCACCCGCTCACCCAGGAGTTCACCCTCCCCGGCCTCGGACAGCTTGAGCTCCAGGGGCCCCGAGGCGCCCCCAACAGTAGCGTCGCCTTCACGACCCCCGGCAACACCGCGCAAGTCACTGCCGGCCCGGCCGGGGGGACCGTGTCCGACAGCCAGTTCAGCGCCCGAGGCACGCGCCAGGCCACCGCGTCGCGGGAACAGGCCTTTGCCGCCGCCCAGGCCAACACTGAGCGGTCCGAGCAGCGCGTCGGACAGGCTTTGAGCGACAGCACCAGCCGCGCGCTCAACCTCACCGCGGGGGCCTCACTTCAACAAGGGAACGAAGAGGTGACAGCCAGACGCGACGAGCTACAACACGGGGTCGGTCAGGCCGCGGAGAACGCACTACGCGAGTCCCACACCTTCGACAACGCCCTCCAACAGGCGAACCAGCATGGCGTCACCTTCGATGCCGGTGGCAGCGCCGGCGGCGGACTCCTGGGAGTTCTCAGCATCAAAGCGGGAGCAAACGGCCAGATCAGCGCTCGAGACCTTCGCACCAACCAGGAAATCTTCCAGATCTCGGGTAATGACGCCAAGAAGTTCACCGAGAGCTTCAACCGCAACATGGCCAGAAGCGACACCGTGCAGCGCAGCCTTACCGGCCTGGAGAGCGCCGCGCGACAGAAGGGGCTGGGTATCGACCTGAGTAATGTGCGACGGGAAGAACAGGCGTTCGCGAAAGCCCAGGAGACATCAACCCGGGCAAGCGACAGCCTGCGGGACACGCAGAGCGCCGGGCAGCTCGTCGAGCGGAACCAACTTTTCGCGTTCGATAGCTTCACCTTCGATCGGAACGATCCACAGGCCTTTGGGAGGGCACTGCTCAGCGACAACCCCACCGAGCGTTCAGCGGCAATGGACCACTTCACCAAACAAACCAAGATCAACCGGGAAGGCGGGCCCGAGTTCCGGGAAGATTTCGACGCGTTCCAGAAGGCGAACCCCAGCCAAGAGACTCAGGAGACCCAGAAAGGGATCCAGGTAGGAAAGGCAAGCATCGAAGGGGTGTCGCAGGCGTCACAAGGTCCACGGACCCTCGGACAGTTCCAGAAGGACGTCTTCGGTCAGGACCCCGTTGGGCCAAGCACTCAGAGGACCCAGTTCCTCAAAGACAGAGTCATCCTAGGAACCACCGACAAGGAGTTCAAGACCATCCAAGGAAAGACGGACGAAGCGCAGCAACAGGTAGGACAGGCGCCCAGCGCGGAGACTCTACACAATCGACTCGAAAAGGGAGAGACTAGGAAGCCGTCCGCCTTGCAGGAACGGACAATGATACTACAGGGCGGGGAGGTGACGAGGGAAGCGGCTAATCAAGTCGTCACGCCTATAAAACAAGCAGCGGACGCCATCGGGAAAGCCATTAAAGGTGACCAAGCGCCTGGGCCGACGCCCCAAGCGCAGTAATCGGGCACAACCGCTCACCTCACGCATCGCAACGGACATGTTCGATCGCCCGACGTTTCTCGCTACAGCATCAATGTTCATCAAGCAGTTTTAGACTGAGATACAAAGCCCGTCCCTCGAAACTCTCTGGTCCGCTAACCACGCCGGTCATAGAGCCCAAGGAAAAGCTATCGCCAGGATCGCGACGAAAGCACCAGACATCTTCAGGTGCCGGCTGCCACCCAAACACCACCCAGTGCCACAGGACGAACACAGCAAACAGCGCTATGCCAACCTCGAGATGTCCGACGTAGGCTGACCAGAAAAGCACATTCACCACAATCACCGCCAACACCCTCTGCCGCCCCCGGGTCATCCTCATCTGCCCTCGCTGCACCAACTCGGGCTCAATAGGCCCTTGACCCTGCTGCTGACCAGGTATGTCAAACCTCGAATCCAGCGTTCCCTTCGGCTGATCGGTCATGGCTGGCTCCTCTTTTCTCGACAGCGCCAACAGCGCCCATCTAGGCAACCTGGTAGATGGCCGGCCGAAACGATGGGGGTGGGATAGGCTTTCGCGCCGCTTTCGCTGCTTTGAGCCATACTTCCTTCGCCCTGAGAACCTCGCCGAGCGCCTCTTCCGGCGTCGTCCCAAACGCCGAGCAGTGCTGAAGATCAGGGATATCGGCAATGTAGCCCTGGTCCTCCTCGCTGAAAAAGATGTTGATGTGGTAGTCCTTCATTCGTCGTCCTCCAAGCAGAGATCATACCGCTCGATCAACCGGAGCAACTGTCTGACCTGGTAGGGTATCGCCTCGCCCTTCACCTCTTGAAAATTGAGCAGCTCGGAAAGATCTGGATGCGTCAGGATGTGGTGACTGCCCTCGGTTCTCGCGACCTGGAAGCCGAGCGCTTCCGCCAACCCGAGGAGATCGCCAAACCGCACGTTGTGTGGGGCCACAACGATTCGCTTAAGCAGCTTTCGCGGTCTCATCAGACGAGAAATTCGGAGCGCTCTGTATCTACCCTAGCGGGCAAGGGTTGCATCCCTTCGCTCATCGATAAAGAGGCATACAACCGCTCCCTCCATCCCCAGCCTCCCCTTACCGCCCATTATACGGCTCCGTTAGAGGCTCTCGGGCCACTTGCGGGCCGCATGGAGGACACGGAGAATCTGGACCACTTCGTCTTTGACCCGGTAGGCCACGATGTACCGTGAGACGACCAACTCTCTGCTACCCGGGACCCTTCCGGGTCGTCCAGAGGCGGGATAGTCTCCGAGGCGCGTCACGGCCTCCATAACTTTCCCCACCTCACTGCCGGCGGCCTCCGGGTTGTCCTGAGCGATATACCCATAGAGGTGCTTCAGATCGTCGGCAGCGCGGGACAGCCAACGGACCCTCACTCCGTTCCGCGCCTCTTGGCGATCAGCTTCTTGAGCGTGATCTGTACCTCCTCATGGTCATGGAATACCGCGTCCGGCGAGTCCGCCTCGCGGATGGCATGCTCAATGGCCTTGACTTGCCACTCCTGGACATCCAGGTACTCTTCAATAGCCCGGCTTGCAAGGTACGCTTTGGAGCGGTCCGTGGACTTGGCGAGCTTTTCGAGGCGAGCTTTCACTTGAGTGGGAAGCCTCACGGTCATGGTCGTGGTTTGGGGCATAATGATTACCTCCTGTGTTTATTATAACACCGGAGAGCACAATATACTACCATCTCTTGCGAGACGATCCCGCTTATGGAGGTGACTGTTATCCAGCCGACCTCTGTCCTTCGCGCGGCTCGAACCTGATCGCTGAACCTCCCCATGGCTAAAGCCAGGGGGTTCTGGGAAGATGGACGTACGCTCATCGCGCTCCTCCCGATGCATGGGCCATCGGTACGACATGCGCGCTCTCGCGTAGAGCATCGTATCCCTTCGACGGACGACCTGCTCTGACGCCGTGAACGGCGTGGGAGACGGCGATGCCGCCTCCACTCGCGGGTTGACTGACGTTCGATGCCGCCCGTCGCAGGAGCGGTTCCGCACCCGGCCAGGCAATGACCGCTTGGCGTGCATCGAGCTTGTCTTCGACAACGAAACGTGCGAGGAAGCCCGAGAACAGGTCTCGTTGTACGGGACCTACGCCGCAGTCGCAGCGGTGGACCCGCAGCGAGAGAGGTTTCCTCGCGATGCACCCGCAGAGGCACACTTGCGAGAGCCTGGTCGTCTGCGTGGGGAATTCATCGAGCCTGCCACCGGCGCTTTCAGCCTTGCGGCGAACAACCCTGACGAACATCCCCGGCGCTCGCACCTTCACGCTTCGTCCGAAATGCTTCTGGAAACTTCGATACGAAATCTTCTCGGTCTTGACGACGTTCCCGAGAGCGAGCACCTGGTTCGCCATCTCGCCATGGCTTCTCTCGCGTTCGGCTGCGAGACACCGCTCTGTCTCGCCGTGCTGGACCCGGAGTGTGCGATACCGCGAAGACTTGATCCACATGCGGGCGCCCTTTTTGACGGTGCCGTCGGCATTGTAGTGTTCCGGGTTCGTCGCCCTGCGGGACCGGTCCATGGCCCTCTGGATACGTCGGGCTTCCCGCCACGGCTGCTCGATGGTCGGGCAAAACTGAACGAGTGCCGCGTTGGTCTTCCCAACGATGGCGATCGTCGACGGTCCGATGTCGAGGCCGACGATCTCACGTCCAATCGCCTGCCGGGCTTTTCGAGGAGGCGTTCCT
>ORMF012104846.1_pt1 | contig 33315 bp, 33 predicted proteins | sample 1779871 | NCBI WGS metagenome assembly ORMF01 (sample SAMEA104232316, study PRJEB22302) | groundwater metagenome | biome: forest; feature: aquifer; material: groundwater | place: USA | collected 2011-08-07 | depth 5.4 m | reverse complement strand
TATTGTCTATTTTTTTATCTTTGATGCTCAATAATACATATGTTTTTGTTAATGGAAAGATAACAGTAAATAAAATAATTTTGTACTTTTTAATATATCTTTCAAGTATGTTGATAGGATTAATATTTTTATGGCCATTTACTTATTTTTTCAGCGATATAAATAAGTTTATGTCATCTTTGTTAAGTATTCCCATTACATTTTTGTGGAATTTTTTCTTTGTAAATAAATTATTATGTGAAAAGCACTGCAGAGTTAAAGAAAGGCAATAAATTTTAAAGATTATGGAGACGTTAATGGTAGGAGTAATCAATTTTTAATCAAATCTTATGAGTAAAACTTTAAAAATAATTTTTAGTTTGGTTTTATTTATCCTTGTGATAATGCCGTTGTACGTCCTTTGCTTATATGTTCATCCATCTACTGATGACTTTGGATTTGCTTTAGGTTCAAATATCTGGAAGGGCACAATAGCAATATATAAGTCAATGGATAATCGTTTGGCTGGCAACTTTTTAACGTTACTGTTTTGTAACACAAGAAATTTATTTTTATATAGATTGGATTTAGTGCTTTTTATTACATTGTTTTTTTTCTCCGTGTACATGTTTTTCCATACAATCAATCATTACTACATTAAGGCGTCCAAAAGTAATTTGTTTTTCTTATTTGCTGTATTTTCATTTTTGTTTATTGGATTTAATCCTTGTATCTCTGAATTATTCTATTGGTATCCTGGTATTGCTGTTTGGATATCAAGCATAGTATTCTTCAATATATTGGTAGTTTTGGCTATATGTTACAAACATACAGATAAAATAATCTATTTTGTCTTGGTATGCATATTAAGTTTTGTGATGACTTCACAGAATGAAATTGTATTTTTATTTTTAATTATTTTTGCTTTTCTTTTAATTTATCAAATATTGTTAGATAGGCACTGTACTCAAAGATTACCAAAAATCATTTTGTTAATAGTTATATTTATTGGGTCAGCTATTTTTATTTTTGGACCAGGAAACTATATCAGATTGGAATTTATTTCCACTTTTCAACCAGTGTCTATTAAACATGTAATACTTTCTAATATATTGTTATACAGAAAAATATTTTTATTATCTGATGTCGTAATATTCAACCTAATATTAATTCCGTTTTACATGCAATTTTCAATTAACATTAAACGATTTATTAATCCGTTGTACTTAGGAATAATATCCTTAATAATTTTAGGAGTAATGTTAATACCTTCTTTTGTTGCCAATCTATTATATTCATTTAGAACTCAGGATGTTATATACTACTTTGCAATTTTATTACTGACTATAAATATGATTAATTTGTCAATATTTCTGAGAGAAAAACATATTTTACAAATTAAATCCACCAGTCAAATATATTTGTATGCAATTATTTTTTTGTTGCTTTCATATGTTTCACAAAAAGAGAGTGTTTTTAGAACAATCTATAGCGATATATTGTCTGGAAAAGTTATAAAATATGATAAGGAACTTAGTTGTCGTCATTTCCTTATAAACAACAGTAAATCTGATGTAGTATATGTAGATCCAATAAAAAATAAGCCTAAGTCTATATGTATTTGTGACATCACAACAGATCCTAACGATTGGAAAAATGGAGTCCTAAGTGATTATTATGGCAAAAAGTCAATCATCTTGAAAAAGGAATAATTATTATTACAGAAGTATCTTTAAATCATCCTCTTGTATCTGTACTAGTAATCGCATTTAATCAAGAGAAAACTATAGCTCAGGCCATCGAAAGTATCCTTATGCAAAAAGGAGATTTTTCCCTGGAACTGATTATAGGAGAAGATGCAGGTAATGATAAAACGAAAAATATATGCATCGAATACCAGAAAAAATATCCAAACACTGTACGATTGTTATTGCAGATAGAGAATCAGGGAATTGTAAAAAATTATATTGATGTTATCCGCCTCTGCAGAGGGAAATATATAGCTCAATGTGCAGGTGATGATTATTGGATTGATGAATTTAAGCTTAGTAAACAAGTTGCTTTTCTTGAGGATAACCCTGAATACGGTGTTGTTAGTACTGACGGCTATAGGCTTTTAGTTAAGAAAAATAAATTTATAGAAGGCATACCACCTCTTACCCCAGTTCTAGATGGAAATGTGTTTGATTTAACATGGAAGGATGGTGTATACGCTATGCCTCTTTCTTTGATGTTTAGGGCAAGCTTGCTTGATTATATTAATTTTGATGAGTTTGTAAAAAGAAAGTTTTCTGTTGAGGATGTTCCAATGCAGGCTATAATGGCTAAATATAGTAAGTTTGGACATATTCCTGATTTAACCTGTGTTTATCGAGTACATAGTAGTTCAGCAACTTTTATTACGTTTAATAAATCTGGTTATCTATATTACCATGAGGGGTTAGTAGCTATTAGAAAATATCTTAATGAACTATTTCCAAATGACGTAATTTACAGCGAGCAATGGGCTCATGATTATATGGCATATCGAAGATTTTTGGTTAATTTATACAATCTGAATTATAAAGAGGCTTTAACTAATTTAAACTCAGTTATAAAAAATACTAAAAAAATTAAAAGAGCGAAATTTTTGTCAAAGACGTATGTGGGTTTTTTTATTTTTTCATTGATTAAAAGGATAAAATTGTATCTAAATGTTAGAAAATGTGAAATTAATTAAGCTGCCAAAGATTTTAGATGAACGTGGAAATCTTTCATTTGCAGAAGGGAATATTCATATTCCATTTGAGATAAAAAGAGCTTATTGGATTTATAATGTTCCAGGTGGTGTTTTTAGAGGTGCTCATGCTTTTAAAAAAACCGAAGAATTTATAATTTCACTTTCTGGTTCATTTGATGTTGTGCTAAATGATGGCAATAACGAAAAACGATATAACCTTAATCGTTCATATTACGGTCTGTACGTCCCAGCTATGATTTGGAGATCTTTAAGTAATTTTTCTACTAATTCGCTGGTGCTTGTGCTGGCATCTACAGATTACGATAAAAATGATTATATAAGGGAATATAGTGATATAGCTAAATATGATGAACTTTATTAATGCGACAGTTTACGATTGTAACGTGATTGAACTTAATGTGATTTCTGGGAAAAAAGGGGCAATTACTCCTGTTTCTGAATTTTATGGGCTTCCTTTCGCAATAAAAAGAGTTTATTACTTATATGATATTCCTGGTGGGTCTGAGCGTGGGGGGCATGCACATTATGAATTGCAGCAATATCTTGTAGCAGCCTCAGGTGCATTTGATGTCATATTGAAAGACGGAAAAAATGATAAGCTAATTCATATGAATAGGCCTTATCAAGCATTACATATTATCCCTGGAATTTGGCGGGAATTAGTAAATTTTTCCTATGGTTCGGTATGTCTTGTATTGGCGTCTCATTGTTATGATGAGGCTGATTATATTAGAGATTATGAAAAATTCAAAAAATCTAAGATGTCATGAACTATTTTATTCATCCTTTATCTGATGTTCATACCTCAAAAATAGGTAAAAACAGTTCGATTTGGCAGTATGTAGTAATATTGCCAAAAGCAATCATCGGTGAAAACTGCAATATTTGCAGCCATTCTTTTATTGAAAATGACGTTAATATAGGAAACAATGTAACTATAAAATGCGGTGTATATCTCTGGGATGGGATAACAATTGAAGATAATGTGCAAATTGGACCTAATGTAACTTTTACAAATGATAAATATCCAAGAGCAAAGCAGGCATTTATATTGCAGCGTACACTTATTAAGAAAGGAGCTTCAATTGGTGCTGGTTCCATAATATTAGGAGGCGTTGCTATTGGTGAAAACGCAATGGTAGGGGCAGGAACTGTAGTTACTAAAGATATACCAGATAATGAATTATGGCTTGGGAATCCTGCAAAGTTCGTAAGAAAACTTTATGATGAAAAAATTTAAAATAATTAACCACGAAATACTCGAAACAAACGAAAATTGATTGAATTAAAATCAATATAAAATAATTTTAACCACAGATGGCATGGATAAATATAAAAAAATAAGCAACAAAATAAATTCTATGCACCTCGGCAGCTCTGCGGGAGATAATAGTATTAATTATGAATATTAAGTTTTAAGGCAAATTAATTTGCCATTGATGTTTATTGGGTGCGAAAGCAGTGACTGTTCTTTATTGATTAGTGGTGGAATAAAATTTTGTATTCTCGGCAGCTCTGTGGGAGATAGTAGAATAAATGATAACTGCGTAAGGTCAGGTATATGATTAAATTTTTAGATCTTAAAAAACTGAATGATAGCTTTGAACCTGAATTATCAAATGCAATTAAAAGAGTTTTAGACTCAGGTTGGTACCTTCTAGGTAAAGAAGTAGAAGCCTTTGAAAAGGAATATTCAGAATATATTGGAGTAAAACACTGCATTAGTGTTGCTAACGGGCTTGATGCCTTGAGACTTATATTAAGAGCTTATAAAGAACTTGAATTAATGTCTGATGGTGATGAAGTGATTGTGCCGGCAAATACTTATATTGCTTCTATTCTCGCAATTACAGATAATAATCTAAAACCTGTCTTTGTAGAGCCAGATATAAATACTTATAATATTGATCCTTATAAAATTGAAGAAAAAATAACAAAAAATACAAAAGCTATAATGATTGTTCATCTTTATGGTCAAAATTCAATGCATCCAGAAATTGAGCGATTAGTAAAAAAATATAAATTGAAATTAATTGAAGATAATGCGCAGGCACATGGATGTTATTTTGTTAATAAAAGAACTGGTTCTTTGGGAGATGCTGCGGGGCACAGTTTTTATCCTGGAAAAAACCTTGGTGCTCTAGGTGATGCAGGTGCAGTTACTACTAATGATGACGTTTTGGCAGATGTAACAAGAAAGATTGCTAACTATGGTTCAATTGAAAAATATTTCAATGAATATAAAGGTTTGAATTCACGTTTAGATGAAATACAGGCCGCCGTGTTAAGAGTAAAATTAAAAAGATTAGATGAAGATAATCAAAAGCGTAGAGAGATAGCAACATATTATTGCGAACACATAAAAAATCCTGACATAATCCTCCCAATTCAACATCTACCATTGCCTGTCCACCATCAGTTTGATCATGTTTGGCACCTTTTTGTAGTACGATTTAATAAACGTGACCGCTTACAAAAATATTTAACTGAGTGTGGTATTCAATCTGTTATTCATTATCCAATTCCACCACATCGGCAGGTTGCTTATAGGGAATATAGTGGTTTAAATTTACCACTAACTGATAACATTAGTAATGATGTGTTGAGTTTGCCTATCAGCAGTGTATTTGAGGATAATGACATTAAATTTGTTGTAAAAGTTCTTAATGAATTTATTTAAATTGGATTATAGGATGCAAAAACCACTTCTTATCTGCTTAACATCGACTAGAAATTATGCTTGGGTTACTAAGGCTTTTTTAAAGGCTAATAGTATTTGGGCTGATTATATTATTATTGTTGATCAAATGTCAACCGACGGTACTAAAGAGTTAGCCTTGAGTTATCCTAATGTTATTTTGATCGAAAACGAAGATTTGACATATAGCGAAACAAAGCGTGTTGAATTGGCAGTTAATAGAGCAAGACAGATTAAAGGTGATAAAATTTTGTTTTATCTGGCAATTGATGAAGTATTATCGGCCAATTATGTTGAAACAAAAGATTGGGGGAGAATTTTAAATTCAGCTCCAAGAGATGTTTTTTGTTTAACTTGGGCTAATCTATTACCAGATAAAAAAAGTTATTTCCAAATGTGTAATTCTAGTTCAATACCCTCATGGATGGCTAGAGTATTTCATGATGATGGAATAACTCCTTATGATAATGAAGGTCTCGATATGCATACCCATTGTATACCTTACCCTAAAAAAGATTTTCATGAATATTTGGTCGCTGATTTTAAAATATTGCATTTTGCTTTTTTTAACGAGCAATGGGATAGAGCAAAACAGCGTTATTACCAGTTTGTAGATTTTGATAAAAATAAACGTACGGCTACTTCTTTAAGCAGAATGTATCACCAAAATATTGTTAGAGAAGCAAGGCCTATTCCATCTTCATGGCTATATCTGAAAACTATCCATGGATTTGATTTATTTGACGAAATAGATATGTCAATGTCGCCTTTCTTAGATTTAGAAACCTTAAATTTTATTAAAAAAAATGGAATGAGAAGATATAGGAAACTTGATGTTTGGGACAAACAGTTCTTGGAAAAGTTTGATTTGAAAGATCCGCGCAATAATTTTATTAAATTATTCCATTTTTATTTAAAATTAACAAGAAATTATTCTAAAACTAAGTTTGTGCGTATGATTGATAAAATATTGAAAGTTATTGGAGCATGATAGAGAAAATAATTGATAATTCTATTATACAAAACCCGATGGTTTCTGTTATAATTCCATCATTTAATAGAGAAAACTTAATTAAAGAATGCCTGGATTCTGTTTTGAGTCAAGAATGTAAATTTGGATTTGAAATTATCATAGGAGATGATTGCAGTTCAGACCATACTAGAGAGATATTAATCGAATATCAAAATAAACATCCAGATAAGATAATTTTGTTATTTCACGAAAAAAATATAGGTCTTGGGGCAAACTGGGCTGTTTGCGTAAAACATTGTCGTGGAAAATACATTGCAAACTGTGATTGCGATGATTATTGGCATAATAATAAAAAATTACAACTACAAGTTGATTTTCTGGAATCACATCCTGAATATGGAGTTTGCCATACAGATTATAGAAAACACCATAGATTAACAGGGAAAATTACCAATGAAAAAGCTTCAAATAGTATAGTCCCAAATGAATCTTTGCAAGAATCAATTATGCATGGGAATTTTAGGTGTTGCAATGCAACGGTAATGTATCGAAAAAGTGTAATTGATAATTATCTTAACCTTGATGATTATATTAAGCATCGCTTTACATTGCAGGATTGGAATACATGGATGATATTATCTCACTATGTACCTTTTTATTGTATGCCTGTTTCTACGGCTACATTTGGTATAGAAACTGAATCAATAACACGCCCAAATAGTTTTGAAAAACTGGAATTAAGGCTTAAAAAAGAAAAAAGCTGTTATAAATATATCTGCGACTTGTTCCCTAATAAATATCCTTACATTGAAGAAGAATATGATGAATATGTGAATAATGTGTTATTGAGTATGGCATATGAAAAGAATGACTTTTTAAAAGCTAAAGAAATTGGAAGTAAAATAAAAAACACTGGATTAAAAATAAAATGTTCACAAAATATTTTAATGTTTCAAATGTTTCGTTTAATTAAGAAACTCAAACTTAAATGAAATAAATGAATGTGTTACTAAAAAATATATATACCAAAGGTATCCCAAAAATTGGTTAATTTGCGATAAAACAGCTTCAATTTTCATATAAGTTTTTCTAAAACCAATTAGTTATGGGTATATTAAGGCTGTTTAAAAATACTTTAACCCTTCTCCTATTAAAATGGATTAAGTCTAAAACGAGTAAAAATTTTGTTCAGAACATCCTAAACTTTATTCAACTTTTAATGGGATTTTGAATATTAACAAGACAATCAAAAGGATATACTATAAATGACAATAGAAGAAAAAATTAGGACATTAGATTTGTCTTTGTTCGATGGTAAAGGCATTAATTGTCAGATTCATAATGATGATAAGCGAACCTTGCTTACTGTACAGAATGCTATTAGAAATCAAGTAGAGGCATATACATATCTTGAGATTGGTTCACACATGGGAGGATCAATTCAGCCACACTTGATCGATCCAAAGTGCGAATGCATTTATTCAATTGATTTACGCCCTGCTTCACAGCCCGATGACAGAGAAAAAGCATACATTGCATATTATGAAAATAATTCTACTGCACGGATGTTAGACTTATTATCAAATATTGATAAAGCCAGTGTCGTAAAAATAAAATGTTTTGATTCTGATGCGTCAAATGTCAATATCATGGAAATAGAAAAGAAACCTCAAATTGTTTTTATTGATGGTGAACATACAAAACGTGCCGTAATTTCTGATTTTAATTTTTGTATGCAGGTGATAGCCGATAATGGTGTAATTTTGTTCCATGATGCAGGGATTGTTTATCCAGGAATTCAAGCGATTATGCGATCATTAAAAAAAAATGGAAAAAAATTCGTGCCTGCACTTTTAGACGGTTTTATTTTTATGATTGCGTTTGATAAACAAGCTATTGAGCTTTATCCGCCATTAAATGAAATGTATCTTAGAAATTATAAATTTTTAAAACTTTTGCCCATTAAAAAATATTTCCCAAGATTTTTGATAAAATTTGGTCGGCATCTTCAGCGTTCTCGTTTTCGTATTGCAAATTTAAATTAATGTCAATATTTGAGTCTTCTAATGTGTAAGAAAATTATAAAAAAAATATTATCGCATAACCAGAAGTTATTCTTTAAAAAAATAATAAGTAAAATATTATTTTTAACCCCTGCTTTGCATAGCCTTAATATGTTAGCGTTAAAATATCAGACAGATAAATATGGACATGATTACCTTAAATATTATGAAAAATATTTTTCTCTAATAAGGAAGAAAAAATTAAATATTCTTGAGATTGGTGTAGGCGGTTATGATAATCCAACTTCTGGTGGATCATCGTTACGAATGTGGCAGGAATATTTCCCCAATAGTATGATTTATTCAATTGATATTTATGATAAAAAATTTCATGAAGACCAAAGGATAAAAATTTACAAGGGTAGTCAGAATGATCCTGATTTTTTAAAAAAAATAGCTAGTGAAATCGCTAAAATTGATATAATCATTGATGATGGGAGTCATATTAATGAACATGTAATAACATCATTCCGTACTTTGTTCCCATTTCTCAATGACAACGGAATGTATATTATCGAGGACTTGCAGACAGCATATGTTCCTGAATTTGGCGGTAACTGTTTCAATTTAAATAATTCTGTAACGTCTATCTCTATGCTTAAAAATCTAATTGATGGTATTTACTATCAATATATTCCAGACAGAAAGAATAGTAGTTTTGATGAAAATATTTCTTCAGTTCATTTTTATCCCAAAATAGCTTTTATTTTTAAACACAAAAATACCTTAATACTTTCTGAAGATGAAATTCAATCCTTTAACCGCTCAAAATCACTCATAAAATAAATAAATTAATACTTTAACCAGATGTTTTCCATTGTAATACCTCTTTATAATAAAGCTGACTATATAGCAAAAGCTGTTTATTCTGTTTTAAGTCAATCTTACAAAGAGTTTGAATTAATTATTGTTAATGACGGTTCCACAGACAACAGCTTAGAAATTGTAGAACAAATCACCAAATCATCAAATTCCCAAATCACCATTATTAATCAACTTAATAGTGGTGTTTCTGTTGCTAGAAATAATGGAGCAAAAGCTGCGAAGTATGATTATGTAGTTTTTTTAGATGCTGACGATTGGTGGGATAAAAACTTTCTATCAGAAATGAAATCATTAATCGAAGCATATCCTGACGCTGCTTTGTATTCATGCAACTATTACAAAGTAAAAAACAGCCAAAATATTCTAGCAAGAATTGGCATAGAAACAGGGTTTCAGAGAGGCTATATAAATTATTTTGAGGTATATTCAAACACTTTCTGGATGCCTGTTCATTCATCAAATACTATAATTAAAAAAGAGATTTTTCTTTTAATTACAGGTTTTAATGAAAAGCTGAAATTTGCTGAAGATTTTGATTTGTGGATTAGGATATCACTAAAAAATAAATTTGCATTTTTGAATAGAAATCTTTCTTATTACAATCAAGATGTGCCTGTTTCTATGAGAGCACTAGGTGAGAAGATTTGGAAAAAAGAAGAACATGCTGTTTTTAACTTTGGATATTTAAAAGAAGATGAAAAAAGTAATCCAGTGCTTAAAAAATTGCTTGATGGAATTAGAGTTCGTTCTTTGATGGAATATTATTTAAAAGGCATTTACAAAAGTGAGGTAAAGGATATACTTGAGCAGATTGAGATGTCTAAACAGCCTAAATATTTTCAAAGAGTATATTCATATCCTAAAATCATTGTGCGATTATATTTCCAATATAAAAAAATAGGTTCGTTTTTTAAGCAGTGGCTAATTAAGTACTATTTGGAGACCAAGCAATGCCAATAAAAATTTTAATTGATCCCGGCAGCAGTATTTCATATGGCAGCTTTTACATAAAGGGATTTAGAGAGTTATATGGAAGGAAAAATGTTAAATTTTCCAGTGCTCCTTTTAAAAGGTTAGAGCCTGTTGGAAATAATTTACGGTTTATATTAGCTAAAAATGAGAATTTACTAAAAATATATATTAATACTGATGACTCTTACCAAATCAAAATGGACATATATAATTGGTGTGATATTTATGGAAATGTGAATGCTAACTTTGAACATTATCCTAAAGATAAATACCCTAAACAAATATCCTTAGCCCCATCATTCGGCATTAATATTTTTAATTTATCAGAAACTATTTATTATTCACTATGTAATTTTTTAAGGTCATATAGAAAAGTTATAGAAACTATTACCTACAATAAATATTCCAAAAAATATCATAGATCATATTTTAAAAATATTAAAAGATATTTTTTGAATTACTTAAAAAATTATTTATATAGGCTTAAACTAGACGAATATTACTCGATGATAGAAGTGAAAGATAACTACATATTCTTTTTAAGCACTCTTTGGTATAACGATGAATATAATAAAAATGACGAAGGCGTGAACAAACGCCGATATGATTTTATTAAGGCATGCAAAGAAATAAAAGAAATAGATTTTGAAGGTGGCTTTTTAGTTGATGATACATCTTCATCTCAGTTATTTTCAGATATTGCAATGATAACAGAACCAGTAGATATTGCTGTATGGATTAATAAAACAAAACAATCTATGCTTGTATTCAATACTCCAGCTTTTTGGGGATGTCATGGATGGAAGCTTGGAGAATATTTAGCAATGGGGAAAGCTATAATTTCGACTCCGCTTTCGAATGATCTTCCGGCACCACTTGTTCATGGAGAACATATTCATATTATTAAGGATTATTCTATAGAAACGATAAAAGAGGCGATCACTTATATTATGCAGAATAAAGAATATAGGCTAAACTTACAAGCTAATGCTAAAAAATATTGGAAGGAATTTTGCACACCGCAAAGTTCACTAAAATTATTAAGCATAGTGAAAAGTGTGTAATAATTTCTATGTTTAAGTGATCTGTGAAGGAAGAGGAAAAACTTATTATTGAAGAGCAGGTAGCGGGCGATTATCAATCTATAATCAGCAATCAATTAGAGTATTCTTTAAAAAAAATAGCTAAGAATGCTGTTTATTTATATTTATTTATACTTATAGTTCTTGCCCTTTTATTTCCATCGAGTTTAATAACATCAGAAGGTTTTTTGTTTGGAATATTTTCTGTTTTTTTCTTTTTTAAGTTGTCGCCAAAATTAACCTTGAAGTGGGGATGTTTAACTGAAAAGCAATTTCTAAAAAAAATATTTTGGCTCTCCTTTAGTATTAGATTAATCTGGGTTTTTTTTAGTTATTACTATTTTACATGGATGACTGGACAGCCATTTGAATATTCTGCAGCTGATTCATTGGGATATCATGGAGAGGTTAATTGGATAATATCGCTATATAATTCAAATATGCTGGGATATTATTTTGCCAATCATCTTAAAGCTTGGTCCGATAACGGTTTTTTGATATATTTATTTCCATTATACTATATATTTGGAGATAATATTCTTATTCCTAGAATTGTTAATTCTTTTTTGGGAGCCTTAACTGTAATTCTAGTTTATAAATTGGCAAAACGAAATTTTGGTGAAAATACGGCTAAAATTGCAGCTATTTTTAGCATGTTGATGCCAAGTCTTGTTTTTTATTGCGGTCTGCATTTAAAAGAAGTTGTGATGACATTTTTGTTGGTATTTTTTATAGAAAGAGCAGATCGTATTATTCTTAAATCTTCCAAAAATATCATAATATTTCTTGAAGCAATTATTTTACTTTTTTGTTTATTTGGATTCAGAACCGTTTTGGCTGTGGCAGCTTTATTATCTATGTTTTTACATATATCTTTGTCCAAAAATAGTTTGTTAAGTAATCCTAAAAAAATACTTTTATTGTCAGTGTCTGTATTCCTTTGCTTTTGGATGATATCTTCAAATTTAGAAAAAGAGCTTATGAAGTATTATTCTGATAGAAATAGTAATTTATCCCAAAGAATGGACCATTATGCAGATGAAAAAAAGAAAAGTGGTGGAAATAGCCTTGCTAAATACGGTAAATTTTCGGTTTTTGCTCCAATCATATTTATAGCTCCATTCCCAACAGTAGTCGATACAAAGCAAGAGAAATTCGGCATGCTAAATGGGGCATTATTTATAAGAAACATTTTAGCGTTTTTTTGTTTGCTTGGATTGTTTGTGCTTTTTAAAAGAAAGCTGCTTCGCAGACACGTAATTTTAATAGCCATTTTAATTTTATACTTGCTTATTCTTGCAAAAAGTGGTTTTGCATTGTCAGAAAGGTTTCATTACCCTATACTGCCATTTTTGCTTATTTTTGCTGCTTATGGTGTTTCTGTGTTTAAAACAAATTATATGAAATACTATAATTTGTATTTATGCTTGGTTTTTTTGTTAATAGTTGGCTGGAATGTATTTAAACTTGCAGGCAGAGGGTTGATTAATTAATGTTGAAAAAATTTATTAAGAAAAAATTATTATTCGTTTTTGGGACAAGACCTGAAGCCATAAAAATGGCTTCTGTTATATTAAAGTTTAAAAAACATTCTGAAATTTTTGACACTTATATTTGTACTACAGGACAACATAAGGAGTTATTAGAACAAGTAATGAATGTATTTAACCTAAAAGCCGATTACAGCTTGTCCATAATGGAATTAAAGCAGGATTTATATGATGTTTTTAGCAAGGTATTAATTGGTATGCGTTCTATATTAGATGAAGTTTCACCTGATTATATATTTGTTCATGGAGATACTTCAACTTCAACAGCTTCAGCCTTAGCTGGATTTTATAAAAAGATACCTGTCTGTCATATTGAAGCAGGTTTGCGGACAAATAACATATATAGTCCGTGGCCTGAAGAAATGAATAGGCAGATAACTACTAGAATTTCTACTTTTCATTTTGCACCGACTGAGCAAGCAAAAATGAACTTAATTCGTGAAAATATTGATTCTATGTCTATTTTTGTAACAGGAAATACTGTCATTGATTCATTAAAGCTTGCAATAAATATTATTAAAGACAATAATGAATTGGAATCTACTATAATAAAAGAAATAAAAGAACAAGGCTATAATTTAGATAGTTTTAATAAAAGAAAAATTGTTCTTATCACAGGACATAGAAGAGAGAGTTTTGGAGAAGGCTTTGAAAATATATGTAATGCAATAAAATCTTCAGCTGATAATAATCCTGAAGTTGATTATGTGTATCCTGTTCATTTTAATCCACATGTAAGAAAGGCCGTTAATCATATCTTAAAAAATAGCACTAATAAGAATATATTTATTATCGAACCAATTGATTATTTTTCGTTTGTATATCTTATGAATAAATCATATATAATATTAACTGATAGTGGTGGCATTCAGGAGGAAGCACCATTTTTAAATAAACCAGTATTACTTATGAGAGATACGACAGAACGACCAGAAGCTGTTGACGTTGGAACTGTGAAATTGGTTGGAACAAGAAAATCTGTTATTGAAGAAAATCTACAAAAATTAATAGATGATTTTAAATTTTATTTAACCTTTAGTTCAAAAATTAATCCATATGGCGATGGTAATGCTGCAGAAAGAATCTTTGAATATATGAACTTTATCATTGACAAAAAGAGAGTATGATACCTAAAATTATACATTATTGTTGGTTTGGAAGGGGAGAAATGCCTTCTTTGGCTCAAAAATGCATTAAATCATGGAGATTTTTCCTTCCTAATTATGAGTTGATCTTGTGGAATGAAGATAACTTTGATGTCAACCAAAATCTTTATGTTAAAGAAGCATACGAGAATAAAAAATACGCCTTTGTAACAGATTTTGTCAGACTTTATGTTCTCCATCATATAGGCGGGATATATATGGATACAGATGTGGAGATTTTGAAAAACTTAGATAATTTGTTACATCTTAAAGCTTTTAGTGGATTTGAGAGTAATTTATACGTTCCTACTGGTATTATGGCCTCCGAAAAAGGTTGTAGATGGACAAAAGAATTATTAGATTATTATAACGATAGAAGTTTTATATTGTCTGATGGCAGTTTAGATATGAAAACTAACTGTTTCATTATATCTGAAATTTTGCAGAAAAGGGGAATAAATTTAAATAATAAATATCAAATATATAATGATGAGTTGCATCTTTTCCCTAATGATTACTTTTGTCCCAAAAGTAGCACAGGAGTTATAAATAAAACGGATAATACTTATTGTATACATCATTTTGCTGCATCATGGTGTAATTTTACTTTTAATGATAAAGTAAAACATTTTATTGCAAGAAAAATATTAAAGCCAAAGTTTACTAATTTTTTAATAAAAACAAAAAAAAAGCTATTTTAATATAAATACATCCATAACTAATTAGTTTTAGAAAAACTCACATCAAATCTGAAGCTGTTTTATGGTAAATTAACCAATTTTTGGAATAACTTCGGTATAATTATTTTATTTATGAGTGAAGATAATTTTAAAGTTTTAATTGTATGCAGCGGAAATTCTGAGAAACTTTCTCCATTCATTGAGGAGCAAGCTGGCTCTCTTTCCAAGCTAGGTCTAAAAATAGATTTCTTTAGAATAAGAGGAAAGGGAATATTTGGATATTTAAGGAATTATTTTAGATATATGACTAAAATACGAAAATTTAAACCTGATATCATTCATGCACATTATGGGTTGTCAGGTTTATTTGTCAATTTTCAAAGGAAAATTCCAGTCGTAACTACTTATCATGGGAGTGATTTGTTAATTGGTAGAATAAATAGGTTTTTGTCATTTGTATCAGTTATACTTTCAAAGCATTGCATTTATGTAAATGGGGCAATGAAGACTAATAAAGCTTTTGATAAAGGCAATGTTATCCCCTGCGGTGTTGATATAAACTTTTTTTGTAGTGTTGATAAAAATGACGCTAGGAAATCTTTAAACGATAAAATGACCTTTAATAATGGCGTAAAATATATTCTATTCTCTTCTAGGTTTGATTATTACGAAAAGAACAGTTCTCTAGCAATTAATGCAGTTAAATTATTGGGTGAGTCCTTTAAGCTTATTGAGCTTAAAGAATTTTCTAGATTGGAAGTTAAATACTTGCTAAATGCGTGCGATCTAGTATTGATGACATCTTTATCTGAAGGTTCACCTCAAATCATAAAAGAAGCTATGGCGTGTAATTGCCCAATTGTTTCTACTGATATAGGAGATGTAAAGCATGCTATCGATGGCATTAAAGGCTGTTTTATTACATCTTATGATCTTTATGATGTATCTGAAAAAATAAAAACTGCATCAGAAGTTGGGAAATCTGAAAGCAGAGAAAAATTATTAAAATTGCAATTAGATCTTGAAACGATATCCTTAAAAATTTTGGAACTTTATAAAAATATATTAGTATAGTATATGTGTGGAATTTGTGGAATAATAAATCTTAATGGTGATGTTCCTGACGCCTCCAAACTTAAGCCAATGCTTAAAGCAATGAGGCATAGAGGACCTAATGATGAAGGCACATTTTTTGAAGAAAATGTTGCTTTGGGGTTTGTCCGTCTAAGTATAATTGACCTTTCTTCTGATGGTCATCAGCCTATGTTTTCAGATGATTGTCGTTATGTCATGATTTTCAATGGAGAAATATATAACTATATTGAACTCCGAAAAGAATTAGAAGAACATGGGATTGTATTTCATACCAAAACTGATACTGAAGTTCTATTGAAATCATATATATACTGGGGAGAAAAGTGCTTAAATAAATTTAATGGCATGTGGGCATTTGTCATTTACGATAGACTAGAAAAAAATATTTTTGCATCGCGTGATCGATATGGGGTAAAGCCTTTTTATTATTGTTTTTATGATAGTAAATTAATTTTTGGTTCTGAAATTCCTGTAATACTTGAAGCTATTGACTTTAAAGTAAAGCCTAATTATCAGATGATATTCGATTATCTAATATTTAATAGAACAGATCACACAGAATTTACTTTTTTTGATAAGATAAAGAAACTTCAGCATGGGCATTGTTTATTATTAAATAATAATAAGCTTTCGATAAAAAAATGGTACAATTTAAAAGATAATATAAAAGATCCTTTTCAATCTCCAGAAGAGTATCGAAAATGTTTTACTAAAGCTGTAGGGTTGAGATTGAGGAGTGATGTGCCAGTCGGGGTTTGCCTTAGTGGTGGGTTGGATTCATCTAGTATTGTCTCTACCCTCATTTCTGAGTATAATAAATATGATTTGAATACTTTTTCTGCAATTTATAAATATGGGCAAATAGGCGATGAGTCAGCGTATATAAACATTTATAAAAATACTTTAAATAATATGTTTTTTACCACTCCATCTGCTGAATCTCTTATCTATGATCTGCATCATTTTATTAAAGCTCATGCTGAGCCAATACCTTCTACATCTCCGTATGCACAATATAAAGTGATGGAATTAGCTAAAAATAAGGTAGTTGTAACCTTAGACGGTCAAGGAGCAGATGAACAGCTTGGCGGATACCATTATTTTTTTAGTTTATTTTTTAAAGAACTTTTGACTAATGGGAGATTGGGACTTTTGGGCAAAGAAATAGCAGCTTATCTTCATGAACATAAATCTTTATATGCTATTAAAAGTTTTGCTTATTTTCTATTGCCTGAAAGATTAAGGTTAATTAACCGAATAAATGGAAAAGGTTATTTAAATTCTGATTTTATCAACAGTTATAAAAACGAAAGTACTATTGATGGAAGTCTGTATGCATCTCATAGCCTGCAAGAAGCGTTAATTAATCATTTTGAATATAAATTAGAGCATCTTCTTAAATGGGAAGACAGAAATTCAATGTTTTTTTCATTAGAAGCAAGAACTCCATTTTTAGATTATAATTTGGTAGAAAGAAGTTTGGCGATGCCATGTACAAGTATTATTAAAAATGGTACCACAAAACATATTCTCCGTGAAGGGATGAGAGATATATTGCCAGAAAAAATAAGAATACGACAAGATAAAATAGGGTTTGAAACTCCTCAAGATGAATGGTTTAGGTCACCTCAATTTCAGACAATAATCTTAGAGATAATTAATTCAAATTCGTTTAAATCTAGGGAGATCTTTAATGTTGTAAGAATAAAAGAACTCTATGAACGTCATCTTGCAAAAAAAATAAATTGCTCAAAAGAGATATGGAAATGGATTCATCTGGAAATGTGGTTTAGAGAATTTATAGATTAATATAGCGAAGGTACAGTGTTTTATTGAACTGTGTTTTTTATGTCGTCGAATATTTTTTTATTTGGAATGGAAATTTTATATAATAAAGAAGTTGCATATGAAAGTAATGCTGTATATTGGGCATCCAGCTCAATACTTATTTTTTAGAGAAACTATTAAAAGATTATATAAGAACAATTATGCTGTCCTTATCGTGATTAAAGATAAGGATGTGTTAGGTGAGCTAATCACTAATGATAGATTTGATTTTTTTAAGATAATTCAACTCAAATATAGAAATAAACTACCGATTGCTATTTCTCTTTTAATTAGAGAAGTAGCTTTTTTTTTGAAAGCTCTTAGATTTAAGCCAGATTTAATCATAGGAACAGATCCTATTGTTGCTCATACGGGAAAGTTGCTAAATATTTCTAATGTTATTACATTGGAAGATGATTTTGATGTAATACCAAAACTAACTCGAATTACTTATCCATTTTGTAAACATATTCTTGTCCCAAATGTTTGCAAAGTAGGCGAAAAATTTGAAAACAAAAAAATAGGCTATAGTGGGTATATGAAGTTGGCATACCTGCACCCTAACATTTTTATGCCTATTTACGAGTTAAATCTTTTAAAACCATATTTTTTATTAAGGTTTTCAAGCCTTAAGGCACATCATGATGATAAAATTAATGGTTTATCCGATGGTATTATTGATGTAATTATAAATATCCTTGATAAACATGGTACAGTTTATATTTCTAGTGAAAGGATATTGCCAGAAAAGTATAATAAATATTTATTAACGATTGACAAAAGTAAAATACATAGCGTTCTTTATAACTCAGAAATATTTATTAGCGACAGCCAAAGTATGTCTGTAGAGGCTGCTATGCTGGGGGTACCATCTATTAGGTTTAGTGATTTTGCTGGGAAAATAGGTGTGCTTGAAGAACTCGAGAAAAAATATCAATTAACATTTGGAATATCTGCAGATAAGCCTGATTTATTGCTTAATAAGGTTGATGAATTGCTGAATATGGAAGAGAGAAAAGAGTCTTTTCAGAAGAGAAGACAGAAAATGTTGGCAGATAAAATAGATGTAACAGCATTTCTTGTGTGGTTTATAGAAAATTACCCTAAGAGTGTTGAGATAATTAAAGAAAATCCAGATTATCAGTGTCGATTTAAATGAGTCCACAGATTACGCAAATAGGCACTGATTATTTAAATCACGTATGTTTCAAACTGAAAGAACGGTTTTTTGGGCATTTTCATTGGGCATGCGGAAAATAAAATAATTAATGCTAACCGTTTGTGGGAAGTTATCAAATAGATAGTTAGAAGGTTGATCTGTTAAACTCGCTGATAGAAAAAGAAAATGAATATTGACAAAAATAAACTTTCAAATGTAGAATCTGAAAAGATTGAATTTAAAACGTCTTTTAATGAAGATGTTATTGAGACTCTTGTGGCGTTTTCAAATACCAAAGGCGGTACAGTATATGTAGGAATTTCGGATAATTCAGAACTTAAAGGCATTCAAATTGGCAAAGAAACTATTGTTCAATGGATAAATGAAATTAAAAACAAAACAGCACCACAAATTATCCCCGACATTGAAGTTCTAGCTATAGAAGGGAAAGAAATTGTTTCAATTAGTGTAAAAGAATATCCAGTTAAACCTGTTTCAACTCGTGGAAGATACTACAAGCGTGTAGGAAGTTCTAATCATTTTCTTTCTATTCCTGATGTAGTGAATTTGCATTTAAAAACCGTTAATTCAAGTTGGGATTTTTACTTGAAAGACAATAAAACCATTAAAGATATCTCAATTGAAAAAGTTCAAAAACTAATTGACACAATAAGTAGAAGGAACAAAGTCGCTATTGAGGATGATCCGTTTACTTTTCTTCGTAAATATCAATTGATTGTAGATGAAAAGATTACCAATGCCTGCTGGCTTCTTTTTATGCCTGATATGGATGCATGCACTACAGTAGAGCTTGGGCGGTTTTCTAGCTCGACACTCATAAAAGATAGTTTAACTTTACATGGTGATTTGTTTTATGAGAAAGATGAAATAATGAATTTCATCCTCAAGCATATTAATAAACAAATTATTATATCTGGCAGATTGGAAAATGAAGAACATTGGGATTATCCATTGGAAGCACTTCGAGAATTGGTGTTAAATATGGTAATACATCGTGACTACACCTCCTCTTATGATTCCATCTTGAAAATATTTGATGATTATATTGAATTTTACAACCCTGGTGCCTTGCCTGTTGATATTGATTTAGAACATTTGTTGAGTAATGATTATGTTTCTCAGCCTAGAAATAAACTTGTCGCCGAAATTTTCAAAGCAAGTGGTCTGATTGAAAAATATGGTTCAGGAATTAAGCGTGTTTTGAGGGCTTTTGAAAATTACGGCCTCAAAATGCCAGAATTTATCCCTATGATAAATGGTTTCAGAGTAAAAGCATTTTCTACCTCTTTTTTTAGCAATACCGATAATGTCCCCGATAATGTCCCCGATAAACGTCTACAGCAGATATTAAGCCTAATAGCAAAGAACGATAAAATTTTATTGCAGGATATCGCAGATAAGTTTAATGTTTCAAAGAGAACTATAAGGCGTGATATTGAGAAACTAAAACAAGAAAAACGATTAAAACGAATTGGTAACGAGAAATCTGGTTATTGGGAGATAATTTCCAGGAAATGATGAAAAAAACATAAGCACAAATGATAAGGATAATATTTTAATTGTTAATTCGAGAAAAAGACTTTAACCACGAATGAAACGAATTCTACGAATTGCTTTTAAAAATTTAAAATATGTGCAAATTAATTTGCCATGGATGTTTATTTTCTGTGTAATCTGTGGCTAACAATTCTCAGCGTTCTAGGCTACTATTTGAAATATAAAATAACACCTGCGTAAGGTCAGTTATCATGAAAAATGATGTAAAAATTAATCTGTTAAAAGATAACTTTAAGAAAAGTGATGGTTTGCATCATTACATTGCATTTGTTACATTGAAATTGATATTTTTACTTTTGTTGGACTTAGTTTTTATTGTGATCGCATTTTCTATAGTTCATCGAGTTGTAAGACCGTCATGTGCTGAAATTTTTCCATATTATATTCATCCATTCATTTTTTTTGCCGTAGTTTGGGTGGCTGCTTCATTTATATTTAAAAAATACATATTGATAAAACCTGTACGAAAATGGCTTCGACGTGTTATTTTATCTGATATTTGCACTGTAATTGTAATTATTCTGCTTGTAATTTTTTCTTTGACAGGTTTTTCTCTTTATCGAGTTGTTGCTGTAATGGCAATAACTCTTTTTTTTGAATTCATATTTGCATATTTTTACTCATTACATAGAAGGATAACGAATGACTTAAACAGGCTGGAATTATTCTACAAAGATTACCATAAAACCAGTGCAGACTTGAGAACAAATTTTGATTTACATGAAAAAATAGATTCAGGTTTAAAAAACTTATTATTAGATGAAATTGGCGAAGCGTTTTATTACGTAGACTTTTTTTTGAACCATGCATATTCTAAAGTCAGATTTATACATACAGATGTTTCTGATACCTTAAATTCTTTGGCATCAAATTTTGAATATATTGTTAATCTATGTGACATAAATCAATTTAAGAGAGTAAGTAAATATTTTATAAAAGTTAATAAAGTGCTGCCTGTTGGAGCGGTTTTTATTGGAAAATTTCAAACATATGAAGGACGTAAATTTAAAATTTATTCCAAGTTTCCTAAGTTAATTTCATTTTTTGTTTATTTTGCATATCTCCTTTGGCACAGAGTTGCACCAAAATTATTATTTACTAAAAAATTTTATTTTTTAATTACTGGTGGATATAATAGAGCACTTTCAAAGGCTGAAGTTTTCGGGCGTCTTTATTCTTGCGGCTTTGAAGTGATAGATGAAAAAAACATTAACGGAATGCTGTATTTTGTTTCAAAAAAAGCAAGAGAACCACTGGAAATAATAAAACCTTCTTATGGCCCTTTAGTCCGCCTAAATAGGATTGGTAAAGATGGGAATATGATAGGTGTATATAAAATGCGAACAATGTATGCCTATTCTGAATTCTTGCAAGAGTATGTATACAATTTAAATTCTTTAGATATCGGTGGAAAAATTAAGGACGATTTTAGAGTGACACGTTTAGGGAAAATTATGCGCAAAGTGTGGCTGGATGAACTTCCTATGATTATTAATGTTTTCCGTGGAGAAATGAAAATTGTAGGAGTCAGACCTTTAAGTAAGCATTATTTTAGTTTATATACAGGAGAGCTTCAGAAAAAAAGAGTAAAAACAAAGCCTGGATTGATTCCGCCTTTTTATTACGACCTTCCAAAGACTTTAGATGAAGTTATTGGATCTGAACTAAAGTATCTTGAAGCGTATGAAAAGGCACCATTTAGAACAGATTTGGATTATTTTTGGCGAGCGATGTATAATATTTTTATAAAAAAAGCCAGAAGCAGTTAATTTCATCTATGAAGTGGTGAATAAATTTTTCTACTCTCGGCAATTCTGCAAGAAGTAAAATAATAACTTATAAAAGTTAAGGCTAGTTTTAATTTGGAGATTTAGTATGAATGATTTTTTTGTGCATGAATCAAGCTATGCAGATGAAGGATGCCAAATTGGTGAAGGAACCAAAATTTGGCATTTTTCGCATATAATGGCTGGTGCTGTAGTCGGCAAAAATTGTTCAATAGGGCAAAATGTAAATATTGGTGCAAAAGCTGTTTTGGGGAATAACTGTAAAATACAGAATAATGTCTCAATATATGATAGAGTTATTCTTGAGGATGATGTTTTTTGCGGACCTTCAATGGTTTTTACAAATGTAATAAATCCGAGAGCGTTTATAGTGCGGAAAGATGAATACAAAACTACAGTTATTAAAAGGGGTGTTTCTATTGGTGCTAATGCAACAATAGTATGCGGTATAACCATAGGGCAATATGCGTTTGTTGGTGCTGGTGCTGTTGTAGTAAAAGATGTCCCTGATTTTGCTTTGGTAGCAGGTAATCCATCAAGGCAGATTGGTTGGGTTGGGATTTCAGGGAACAGACTTCATTTCGATGAAAAAGGGCATGCTGTTGATCCATTGGATAATAGATTATATCAACTGGTGAATAATCATCTAGTTTTGTCTCCCGCAGAGTGAAATGAATATGCATAATTTTTAAAATCTAGAAAGGCAATAATGAAAAAAGTAGCATTGGTAGGATGTGGCAGAATTTCTGACAGGCATATAGAAGCCATTTTAGGTACAAAAGATTTGGAGTTATCTGTTTTATGTGATAATAAAATCGATGTAGGTGCGCCTAAAGCTAAAAAATTACATAAACCTTTTGAATCAGATTTTAAAAAAATTCAAGGAGTAGATGTAATTTCGGTGTTGACTCCGTCAGGATTGCATCCGCGCCATGTAATAGAAATATCTGAGAACTGTGACGTTAAATATATTGTTTGTGAAAAACCGATTTCTCTTACTTTGCGAGAGGCATATGAAGTTTACACCGCAGTTAAATCTAATGGGAAGGTTTTGCTGCCAGTCTATCAAAACCGATATAATCCTTTAATTCAGTTTATTAAATACATTGTTGATTCTGGAGAATTAGGAGCACTTTATCAGTTTGTTTGCAACGTTTTTTGGAACAGAGATGATAAATATTACCAAATAGACTGGCATGGCACAAAAGAGCTTGACGGTGGGGTACTTTATACTCAAGCAAGTCACTATATTGATATGATCCATTTTCTCTTTGGCGAAGTTGTACAATCAAAGGGAATTGGCGGCAATTTGAGAAAGTTGGAAGTATTTGATACTATTTCTGCAGTATGTGAATTTAAATCAGGGATTGTTGGTTCTGTAAATGCTACGGTTAGTACTTTTAGAAAAAATTATCTGACAGAATTTGTTCTTATTGCCGAGAAAGGGACTATTAGATTGTCAGGAACTAATCTTAATACAATAAGCTTTTGGGATATAGAAGGAATAGAAAAGCCTGAGATAGATTTTTCCATTGATCATGTTTACGGGAAAGGACATAACCAGATGTATGAATATATTGCTAATGAAAATTGGGATAAATTTCCTTCAAAAGAAGATGTTCTTTCTGGTATAAGGTTGATGGAATTATTGTCTTATTAACTGATGTTACGCTGTTAATTTAATATTTTATTTCCCCTTTTTTTGTTTTCTGAGTTAATGGAGATTGTATGAAAATTTGCACAATAATTGGTGCCAGACCGCAGTTTATCAAGGCTTCTGTTGTTTCACATGAAATCAAAAAGATGGATTGTTTAACAGAGATAATTATTCATACAGGTCAACATTATGATGCAAACATGTCATCGTTGTTTTTTGAAGAGTTAGATATTCCTAGAGAGAAATATAATTTGGGAGTTGTCGCTACTTCTCATGCTGAACAGACTGGAAAGATGTTGGAAGGAATAGAAAAAATACTCCTCCTTGAAAAAATAGATGTAGTTTTGGTTTACGGTGATACAAATTCTACTCTGGCTGGTGCATTAGCTGCTGCAAAATTGCATATTCCTGTAATACACGTGGAAGCAGGAATGCGCTCGTTTAACAAAAAGATGCCTGAAGAAATTAATAGAATTTTAACGGATCATATAGCTGATTATAATTTATGTTCTACATCCGTGGCTGTCGATAATCTTGCAAACGAAGGATTATTAAAAACAGCACATTTAGTTGGCGACGTTATGTATGACTCTACAATCAAATTTAGCTGTATTAAAGGAGTGAAAATTATTAATTTGGAAGTAAAAATTAACATAGAAAAGGGTAATTATTATTTGGTTACGTGTCATAGAGCTGAAAATACAGATGATAATTTATCTTTGAAGGAAATTGTTTCAGCACTTAACTACCTTTCTGATTCAGTAAATATAATATTTCCCATTCATCCTAGGACGAAAAAAATGCTGTTAAATAAAAAATTAACTCTTAATTCTAAAATAATAACAATAGAACCTCTTGGTTATTTAGATATGCTGTTGCTGGAGAAACACGCAGATATGATTTTAACTGATTCTGGCGGTGTCCAAAAAGAAGCATTTTTCATGCAAGTTCCATGTGTGACGTTGAGAAATGAAACGGAATGGGTGGAAACTGTAGAATTGGGATGGAATAAACTAGCAGGTGCGAATAAAAATAGTATAATTGAATGCGTAAACTTATTTAAAAAATCAAAACCTGTGGCTTGTAGTGTTTTTCCGTACGGTGATGGAAAAGCAGCACCAAAGATAGCTGAGTTTATTAAAACTTTAATTTAACTTGATTATTATTAATTTGTGATGAAGCAGCATATATACCTTTAACAAAATGGTTTTAGAAAAAGTTTTGTTAAATTCGAATTTAATTCTGAGATAAAGAGCAATAAGAGTAAAATTCTTTTACCATAATATTTTTATGAAAAAAATAATGAATAGTTTTAAAAATGCACTTTCAGGAATAGGTTGTGCGTTTTGTTCAGAAAGAAATATCAGAGTTCATTTTGTTATGGGAGCTGTTGCTTGCATTTTAGGTTATTTAGTTAGCTTAACGCTTGTTGAATGGTGCGTCCTTGTAATTGTGATTGGATTGGTGATTTCACTTGAACTTGCCAATACTGCCATTGAACATTTATGCGATTTTGTATGTGAACAAGAGTATCATGATGAAGTAAAAAAAGTAAAAGATATTTCAGCTGGGGCAGTTTTGGTTGTTTCTACATCGGCATTAATTGTTGGTATAATATTTTTTGCCTATAAGATTGTTTTATGGTTGAGTTTAATTTAGCTTTAGTCGATGCAATATCTTTAAAAGACTACTCTTTTTCTCCGCATTTTTATATGTTGAGGGATCTAATTCAAGCGTTTATTCCGCTTGTTTTGGCTTTCCTTATATTCACTGAGTGCAAAAAAAGAGTTGATTTTTTATGGTGGGTATTATTTTTCTTTTTCATAATATTTCTTCCAAATGCTCCATATACTGTTGGCGACATAACTCATTTTATTGGTATTTATAACAAATCATACGATAAAGCTTATTCAGCTGTAGTTTATATTCCTTTTTATTTCTTATACTCATTTTTTTGCATGGAGGCGTTTGTGCTATCACTTATTTTGTTTGGTCGATTTTTAACAAAACGCGGGTTTAATAATTATATTATTTTGATGGAGATTCTTCTAATATTACTTTCGGCATTTGGCATTTTATTAGGTAGATTTGAAGGGCTTTATAGTTGGTATATTTTTACTCACCCTTTACTTATTTTTGAAGCTATAAAATTTTCTTTATCGTCATTGGAAGTAATTTTAATTTATCTAGCAATATTATGTATACTCTTTGTCCTGTATTATGCAGTAAAATTATTAGATTTAAAACTTTATGGTTACGTATTAAAAATTTCCAAGAAAGATAAAATCTTTTAGTATGTTAAGTGCTTTTAATAATATTAAAAAAATAGCCTTAGTTGCTCCTGCTGGTCCACCACTGGCAGAAAATGTAAAAAAGGTTGTTGATATTTTTTTTCATAAAAATATCGAGGTCGTTTTGGGTAAGAGTGTCAAAGATATTTATGATGTAAAATATCTTTCGTCTTCTATTTCTATGAGGGTAGATGATATTCATTCTATGTGGAGTGATTCAACAATAGATTGCGTGATTTCTGCAAAAGGAGGATATGGTTCAGCACAATTGCTGCCATTTTTAAACTGGAAGCTTCTAGAAGCCAATCCAAAACCCTTTATTGGATTTAGTGATATAACGGCATTGCATCTTGCTATGTATAAAAATGGCGTAAAAAATTTAATATCTGGTCCTATGTTAAGTTATCTTTTAAAAATGGAAGATGATGATTATTCCTCTGACTCGCTTGCGGCTTGTTTCAATTTAAAACCTTATAGCTTTATTCCTCTTAAAGATAGTAAATTTAAAGTATTAAAGAGAGGAAAAGGAGAGGGGAGTATTATTCCTGTGACTTTATCTGTTCTTGTAACGTTAATAGGTACACCTTATTTGCCAAGCTTTAAAAAAAGCATATTATTGATTGAAGATATAAATGAACCTGTTTATAAGCTAGATCGGTATTTAACTCAACTAGTTCATTCTGGTGTTTTGAACAGATGCAATGGTCTTTTATTGGGCTATTTCACAAGGTGCGGAAATTTGAAAGATAGGTTAAAACTCTTTTCTGATTTTGCTGAGAATTTTAATTTCCCAGTAATAGCTAATATTCCTTTTGGTCACAAATTACCTAGGTTGAGTGTTAGTTTTGGTGATTATGTTACTATTGAGGACGATAAAATACATTTAGTTCACCATTAATTTTCGCTGATAATATGTACGAATAGGAGTTTTTAGTGAAAAATATTAAAGTTGCAATATGCCAAAATTTTCCAGCTAAAAATATAGATGATTCCGTAAAAAGAGCATCAGAAATGGTTGAAACAGCCGCAAAATCAGGAGCTGAACTTGTGTTACTTCCTGAAATCTTTTATGCTCCATACTCGCTGCAGACAATTCCAAAGATTGAAGATAATGATCACTTAATTTTGAACAAGATGAAAAATCTCGCAATCCAAAACAGTATTTATTTGTGTCTTGGCAGTATCGTGGAGTGGGAAGTGGGGTGTAGGTTTAATAAGTCATATTTGATCTCTCCGTCAGGCGATATTCTACTGGAACACCGAAAGGTTCATCTCTATGATGTGGATTTTAAAGAGTTAAGAACTAAAGAATCTAAAGTTTTTGATTCAGGAAATAGTTTTAATGTGATAGATACGCCTTTGGGGAAAATAGGTATTCTAATATGCTATGATATAAGATTTCCTGAAGCTATGAGATGCTTGGCACTAAAAGGTGCAGAGATCGTGCTTGTCCCTGCAGCATTTAATACAATTTCAGGCACAGCACATTGGAATATATTTTTTAGGACACGTGCTGTTGAAAATCAACTCTATGTTTTAGCAGCATCTCCAGCTAGAGATAGCAATGCTGTATATAAGGCTTATGGACATTCATTCATTATCGACCCATGGGGTGACATTATGACTGAGGCTGGGATCGAAGAAGAAATTATTTACGCTAATTTAAGTGGAGATTACTTAGAAGAAATTAGACGTAGGCTTCCTTTATTAAAACACAGAAAACCCGAATGTTATATCTAAAAATACCACTCATAATTTAATGTTTATTTTTACAATATTTTAGGTGTAAACTAATCAAATTCTGTTTAAAATTGATGTGGTTGAATAGCCATCAACAAATGGGATGAATTTTATAATGCTATTAGACTCTTTAAGGGCCTTTCTTTCTTCATGGTTCATCGTTTCTTCAGTATAATCTCCACCTTTTACATATATGTCAGGCTTGATTGAACTTAGAAGCTTTTCGCAACTTGTTTCATTAAAAACAACTACAGCATCTATAAATTCCAAACATGCTAGTATTAAAGCCCTATCCATTTCAGATGTTACAGGTCTTGAGTTTCCTTTTAATGCTCTGACTGATTCGTCTGAGTTAACGGCAATAAGCAGTTTGTCACCTAGTTCTCGCGCCTTCATAAGATAGGTTGCGTGTCCTTTATGAAGAATATCAAAACATCCATTTGTAACAACAAGTTTTTGTTTATTGGTTTTTAGTGTATTTCTCCAATCTACAGCCTCATTTAGGCTTTTAATTTTTTTAAAAATTAGTTCTTCCATCATAATAAATTACTTGCAAGATCAGCAAGCTCTGACCTTTCTCCTTTTTCCAAATGTATATGTGCAAATAAATCTTGCCCCTGCATTTTTTCGATCAGGTAGCTAAGGCCGTTTGATTGTGTGTCAAGATACGGGTGATCTATCTGATAAATATCTCCAGTGAATATCATTTTAGTTCCCTCTCCAGCCCTCGTAATGATAGTCTTTACTTCGTGTGGTGTCAGGTTTTGAGCCTCATCAACAATAAAATAAATACCTACCAAGCTTCTTCCGCGAATGTATGAAAGAGGTGCAATGATTAGATTCTTTTCGTCTAATAATTCTTTAATTTTAGAGTTTTTTGAATCTAATTCTTTGAATTGATGTTGAATAACGCTAAGGTTATCGAAAAGTGGCTGCATATAAGGGTCCATTTTTGATTTTATATCGCCAGGCAAAAAACCTATATCTTTATTGCTCAATGGGACAACTGGACGTGCCATAAATATTTGCGCAAAATCTTTTCTTCTTTCAAGGGCACCAGCTAATGCTAAGAGAGTTTTTCCTGTCCCTGCTTTACCAGATATACCAACTAATTTGATTTTTGGGTTCATCAGTGCGTGAAGTGCAAAAATTTGTTCTGCATTCCTTGGTGTTATTCCATATGCTGTGGATTTATCGACTTTCTTAATTGTTTTGGTAAAAGGATCATTAGTTGCCAATGCTGATTTTTTGCCATTTCTAAGTATGAGATACTCGTTTGGAAGTAATTTTTCATGAAGATTAAGTTCTGATTCAAGTACATCTTCTGTGTTAGAATAAATTCTGTCGATTATTTCAGGATTAACATTTTCTTCTAACCGTTTCCCATTGTATAGGTTCGATATATTTCTAACTTGGTCTTTCTTATAATCTTGTGCAACGAGACCAAGAGCTTTTGCCTTTAATCTAAGATTTACGTCTTTTGATACAAATATTACTACTCGACCAGGGTTTTCTTTTGCTGTGGCATATGCAGTATTTAAAATGTGGTGATCAGCTATATCCTGAAGAAAATTTGCTGTTACGTTATCAAATTTTGGACGTTCAAGCTTAACTGTTATTTTACCTTTGTCAGGAGCTATTTTTACTCCTTCTTCAAAAAGTTTATCTCCGCTTAATGCATCAAGAGCTCTCAAAAACTCTCTTGCATGATAATTTAATGTGTCATTACCTTTCTTGAATTTATCTAATTCTTCAATAACCGTAATTGGTATTACAATATCATTTGCATGAAACTGATATAGGCATGAACTGTCATGAAGTATTACATTTGTATCCAGAACAAATATTTTATTTTCTTCTTTTGAACCAGGCATTGCGTTTTCCCTTTCAAATTTTTAGCTTACTTATTATTTTGTTTGCTATTTCTTCATGTTTGTCATCAATGTTTAACATTCTCCAATTTAGATGAAAACCATCATTTAAAAATCTTGGTATAATATTTAAATATGAATGTTGGATATCTTGCCCTGCGACACTTCCTTCTGAAGCTATAATATTGTACCCCTCTGAATCAAGTGCTCTTTTTGCAGCAGTTCCTATGCGTGATGCTAAGTAAAACATTTTTCCTAGTGTCTCGAAATCTATAGCTGAAAAACTTATAAAATGCTTATTTGGGAAGACAATCGCATGACCTGAATTAATCGGTGTTTTAGATAGAATTGCCGTAACAAATTCATCACTATGCAAGAATAACGCGTTGTCTTTATTTTTAAAGAAGGCACATAAAAAACAGTTATTGTTCATAATTTAACTTTTAATTTTTTCTGCTAAAAATATTATATTTTCAGCTAATTTTTCTATAGTTTTAATACATTCTATATCATTTTCTATTTCGCCTTTAGCACCAGCAAAGCCTATATTCCAATATGTAGATCCAGGTATTATCATATCATTGATTGTGTACCAGCACAAAAGCTGTGCATATGTAAAGTTATGTCCCGCCCGCCTTGCAACTACTATTGGTGCCCCTATTTTTTTTGAGAGAAGATTGCCGTTTCCTCTTGAGACATAGCCAACTCTATCTATTAATGCCTTTATCTGTGCTGTTGCCGACCCAAAATAGACAGGCGAACCTAAAATAACTATATCAGATTCTATTACTGAATTGAATATAGTTGAAAAATCATCTTTTCTTATAGAACATTCAGGTTTACCTTTTTTGCAATACATACATGCTGTGCATGGTAAGATATTGGCTTCAGAGAGGTTTATAAGCTTTGTTTGAATTCCAGCTTCAGATAATTTTTCTGCACACTTTGAAAGAATAATTTCCGTGTTGCCGCCTTTTCTAGGGCTTCCAGATATTAAAACAGCCTTTTGCATCTGATTTATCCTTAATAATTTGTAGATAATATTGTATATTTATGTGTTAATTATAACTGCCTCTCAGCATACGGTCTATCGGAAGCCATGCTTTTTTAATAATTTCTTCAGAAAGGATAATTTGATACTGCATTTTTTCTAAGGATTCTACTACATCTTCCAAGTTTATTTTTTTCATATTCATGCAGACTGCCTGTTCTGAAATTGGGATGAAGAGTTTTTTAGGATTTTCCTTTTGTAATCTGTGTATTATACCTATTTCAGTACCGATAATTATCTCATTTGCCTTTGATTCTTTTGCATATTGAAGTATTCCACTTGTACTTAGTGCCTGATCTGCTGCAGCGACTACATCAGGAGAACATTCTGGATGAACTACAACTACTGCATTTGGAAATTCTTTTTTTCTTTTATCAATCATTTCTGTAGTTATTCTCATATGTGTAGGGCAAAAACCTGGACAAACAATAACATCTCGACTGAGCTTTTTTGCAGTATTTATTGCTAAGTTTTTATCGGGCAAAAATATTACCTGTTTATCTTTTGGTATTGCACTAAGTACTTTATCAGCATTTCCTGATGTGCAGCATATGTCAACTTCTGTTTTAATTTCAGCTGTAGTGTTTACATAAGCCAGTACAACAGCATTAGGATATTTTTTTTTAAATTCCCGTAGAGATTTGAAGTCAGCCATATCAGCCATTGGACAGCCAGCATCTGGAATTGGATGAAGAACTGTTTTTTGTGGTGATAGAATTTTAGCAGTTTCAGCCATAAATTTTACGCCGCAAAAGACAATTACATCTTCTGTTATATTTGCAGCTTTTCTGCTCAGCTCTAATGAATCTCCACAATAGTCGGCAACGTCCTGTACTTCTCCAAGTACGTAATTATGAGCAAGGACTATTGCATTTCGTTCTTTTTTTAATTTATTGATTTTTTCTACTAATATTTTTTGATAATCTATGCTCATAATTTATACCCATAACTAATTTTTTTTAGAAAAGCTTATATAAAAATTGAAGCTGTTTTTATCGTAAATTAACCGATTTTTGAAATAGCTTCGCTATATTCTTTATCTGGTTTCTGTTTCTGCATCATTAAGATTGTCTTAAATGATAATTTCTATCCAACCGCCCGCTATTAACTGGCTGCCGTTATAAAAAGCTGCTGCCTGACCTGGTGTAACAGATAAAACTGGTTGCAAAAAAGTAATTTTTGCTGAAGATTTATCAATTTTTTCTACACGTGCTTCTGTTGGTTCTTGTCTGTATCTTGTTTGTACTTGGCATATTGCACTGTCGCTTGGAAAATCTAGCCAGTTCATTTTTGTAGCAATAAAACCACTTGAAAGCAGAGCTTTTTTATCGGTTGTTAAAGTTATATTATGCGTTTCCAATGAGATGTTGCTTACATATGCAGGAGCACCTAACGCTATCCCTAGTCCTTTTCTTTGCCCTATTGTAAATTTTTCAAATCCAGTATGTTCGCCAAGTATTTTGTTATTTGCATCAATGAATTTACCTTTGTTGAATTTTGAATTGCTTACTCGTGCAAGTGTTTCTGCGAATGATTCTCCTTTGTATCCAAAACATGAATCTTGGCTTTCTTCTTTTTCAGCGTTTGGAAGAGAAAGTTTTTCTGCCATTATTCTCACTTCTTTTTTAGTTAGTTCTCCAAGTGGCATATAAGACCTGTTTAATTGTTTTTGGGTTAACGCAGAAAGGAAGTAAGTCTGGTTTTTTAAGTCATCCTTGCCTTTGTAGATTTTTACATTTTCTGAGTTGGTACTGGTTCTGTCTAATATTGCATAGTGTCCAGTTATAACTCCTATCGCTCCTATTTCGTCAGCGAAATCTATAAGAGAACCAAATTTAAGATAAAAATTACACCATACGCATGGATTTGGCGTTCTTGCACTGGAATATTCATTCCATGCGTAATTAAGTATTTTTTCTTTAAATTCTTTTCTTACATCTAAAAAATAGTGTTTAATTCCAAGTTTTTCAGCAACAAGTTTTGCCTGAATATTGTCATCAATACCGCAACATGATTTAGTTTTTTCTCTTGTGTCATCGCAGGTTTTCATTTTTAATGTAACGCCTATGACTTCATAGCCTTTATCTACATAAATTGCTGCTGCTACTGATGAATCGACACCTCCGCTTAAAGCGGCTATTATTCTTTTATTTTCCATGGTATATTCTGTGTTTTTATTGGCTGAAAATTATTTATTTAAAATTTTTTCTAAAACAGAAATGGTGTAATTTATATCTTCAAATGTGGTATTCAATCCGAAAGAAAATCTAATAGAACCATAAAGTTTTGATGGTGGAAGATTCATAGATTTTAATATTCTTGAAGGTTCTCTAGAAGATGCTCCGCAAGCTGAACCAGAAGATGCACAAATACCGTTTAAATCCAGTTTTACCAAGAGTTTCTCATTTTCTTGTTCATTAAAATTGATATTTGAGGTATTTGGGACGCGTATTGCATTTTTTGACTTAACGGATGCGGTTGTAATTTTGAAAAGTATTAAGTTTTCAAAATAGCCTCTACTTCGACGGTAAAATAAAATATTAGATCGGAAG
>ORMF010091836.1_pt1 | contig 33316 bp, 36 predicted proteins | sample 1779871 | NCBI WGS metagenome assembly ORMF01 (sample SAMEA104232316, study PRJEB22302) | groundwater metagenome | biome: forest; feature: aquifer; material: groundwater | place: USA | collected 2011-08-07 | depth 5.4 m | reverse complement strand
TTTTTAACTATCAGACAGATTTATTACCCAACCTAAAAGATATTAACTCCAGATGTGTTCTATTTAATGACAAATACAACAACAAAAGATTCCATCGAGCCCTATCTTACAAAACTCCCTCGGAATATGTTACAAACTACCTACAAGCACAGAAAGGAGAAATGTACGTTATCTAGTCATCCTGCACATCTTCTTGACTAAATATCTGTTTCTTTGTAGCATGGGGTTTCTATGGCGTCAAAAGTTTTTTCACTTATAGCAGAGGAGGCTCATAGGCAAAAATATGGTTTGGAGATGATACCTTCTGAAAATTATGTTTCAGAGGATGTTTTAAAGGCACTTGGTTCTATTTTAACTAATAAATATTCCGAAGGGCATCCTGGCGCAAGATATTACGGTGGAAATGAAATAATAGATAAAATAGAAAGATATTGTCAGGATTTGGCCAATAAATTATTTGGTACAGAACATGCGATAGTCCAACCTCACTCTGGGTCTCCTGCCAATTTGGCAGTGGCTTTGGAGCTGGCAGGGCCTGGGGGAACAACTTTGGGTCAAAGTTTAACTGCGGGTGGACATCTTACTTTTGGGGCCCAGGCTTCCTGGACCGGAAAACTTTTTAATGCTATACAATATGGAGTTGATCCAAAAACCTGGCACATAGATCTGAATGAAGTTAGATCTTTAGCAAAAAAACACAAACCGAAATTTATTTGGGTTGGGACCACAGCTTATCCTTATAAAATAGATTACAGAGGTTTTGCCCAAATTGCAGATGAGATAGGGTGTTTTTTGGTAGCTGATACTTCTCATATTTCCGGTTTGATTGTGACTGGATTTCACCCATCACCTGTTTCCTTTGTGCATGTTATAACTACCACTACCCATAAAACTTTGAGAGGACCAAGAGGCGGCATGATTTTAGTTACTAAAAAAGGTTTGGCAAAAGATCCGGATTTAGGAAAAAGATTGGAAAAATCAGTTATGCCGGGATTACAAGGAGGGCCTCACGATCATCAAACAGCAGCCATAGCAATTGCTTTAGAGGAGGCTTTAAGACCTTCATTTAAAACATATATAGGACAAGTAGTAAAAAATGCCAAGGTACTGGGTGAGGAACTCGGAGTACCTACAGAAGTCCACTTACTTTTGATGAGTCTGACCAGTTTCGGATATGGTTTAGGTTATCAGGCCCAATATGCGCTGGAGGAGGCAGCAATTACAGTTAATAAAAATACCATACCAGGTGAGCCGGCATCTCCATTCTATCCATCCGGAATTAGATTAGGATCTGCTGCATTAACTACAAGAGAGATGAAAGAAAAAGATATGATTAAAATTGCCAGTTGGATTAAAAGAGCATTGGAGGAAATTAGAGGTTTAGATTTACCAAAGGAGCAGGAGAAAAGAAAAGATTTCCTAAGAGAAGCAAAGATAAAACTTCGTGCAAACAAAAATTTAAAAGATATTAGAAAAGAAGTGGAATCCTTTGCTGGAAAATTCCCGGTACCAGGGATCAAGTAGCTTCTTTGTGGTATAGTATTCCTCATGAAAGTATCGGGTAAAGTTGTCGCGGAAGCAATTTTAAAGAAATTAGAGAAAGAAATTCAAAAAAATAATCTTCACCCAACTCTGGCAATAATTTTGGCTAATAACAACCCAGCTTCCAGGATTTATGTTGACAACAAAATAAAAACAGCAAAAAGAATTGGTATTGAAGCAAAACTTTTTGAATTTTCCAAGGATGAAAACGATCAGTGTTTAAAGGCTATTAAAAGATTGGATGCAGATTCAAGTATTCATGGAATTATAGTCCAATACCCTGTGTATGATTCATGGAATTTTGAGGAACTGGAAAAAAATATAGATCCCCAAAAAGATGTTGATGGTTTTTTAAAAAATTCTCCGTATAATGGCGCCACAGCTTTAGCGGTATGGGAAATGTTAACAGCTTTTGCTTTAATTGAGGGTTTTTCTAAAACTGAAGAATTTTTAAAAGGCAAAAAAATTGTGGTAATAGGCAAAGGTAAAGCAGCCGGGGGGCCAACTGTTAAGCTTTTGGAAAATAAAGGATTTACTCCAGAAGTGATTGTCAGAGAAACAGAAAATCCTACCAAAATTATAAAAAGCGGGAATGTAGTTATTTCTGCAACAGGGGTAAAAAATATTGTGAATAAAAATAATTTGAAAAAGGGAAGCTATATTGTTGGAGTTGGATTTGGAGATCTTAATGAGGAAGAAGTTTCAAAAATTGCTAAACTTTATAACCCAAATATTGGAGGAATCGGGCCGCTGACTATTGTCTCACTTTTGAAAAATGTGGTACAATCTGCACAGAAAGTAAACTAAACGTATGGGCTTAATGGACAATTTAAAACAGCTTGGGGATCTTAAGAAAATGAGAGACCAGGCTATGGAGGTGCAAAAAAAACTGGCTGGTATTAAGATCACTGTAGAACATAAGGGAGTGATAGTGGTGATGACAGCAGACCAAAAAGTCCAATCAATTTCCGGAGAGATGGAACCTTCCAAAGTAACTGAAGCAGTTAATGAGGCATTAAAACAATCTCAAAAAGTAGCAGCTGATGAGATGAAGCCTATGATGGGTGGTTTAGGTATCCCCGGCATGTGATACAATTGGCCACACCATGGCACGGATTCCAAAACCCATACAAAATTTAATTGAGGCTTTTGAGAGGCTGCCAGGAATTGGTCCAAAAACTGCCCAAAGGTTAACCTTTTATTTACTAAATGCTCCAAAAGAAGAATCTCAAGCTTTGGCAAATGCAGCAGTGGAGATGAAAGAGAAAACTAAAATTTGTTCCACCTGTTTTAATATTGGAGAGGAAGATCTATGTAGCATTTGTTCAGATGATTACAGAGACAAAAATATAATAATGATTGTAGGAAATCCTTTAGATGTTTTATCTTTGGAGAAAGCAAATTATAAGGGTTTATATCATGTTCTTCATGGAGTTATTTCCCCTTTGGAAAATATCGGCCCTGATGAGCTGCATATCAGAGAATTATTACCAAGACTAAAAGATGGAAAAGTCAAAGAAATAATTTTAGCAACTAATCCTACAATGGAAGGGGAAGCAACGGCTATGTATATCCAAAGATTAATATCTTCGTTAGGTGTAAAGATAACAAGAATTGCCAGAGGATTACCAGTTGGGTCTGATATTGAATATGCGGATGAGACAACTTTATCTAGAGCTCTAGAAGGAAGAAACGAATATTAATGTGCTAAAATAAATCCATGGTTAATTCTGTAATGGGGGGAATAGGACAAATTACCGGGGAGGTTGGGGAAACTGTACAAGAAGTCGCAAAAGATGTTAAAGATTCTGTGGGTGAGGCAATCGAGCAAGGCGCGCAATCCGTAGTTGGTACCCAGCTTACTCCCCAACAAATACAACAAAAACAACAGGAAGACCAGAAAAATTTAAGCGAGACCAGAAGACAAATAGATTGGTTGAAAAATGTTGATCAGGAACAAAGAAGAGTACAACAGGAAAATAAACAAAAAGAAGCCCAAAGACTGCAAAATCAGCAACAGGAAAAACAAGTGACAGAAATGAAGAAGGAAGAAAAGGAAAAGCAGCCGGTTAATCCGGCACTAGCCTTTATTGGCAGACCTGAGAAAAAAGGAGGAGTGGGTGGTTAAGCTCTATAATTTTTTAACTCATAAAATAGAAGACTTTGAGCCCATTAATCCTCTTAAGGTTGGTTTTTATAGCTGTGGACCTACTACTTATAATTTTGTACACATAGGAAACTTAAGAACCTTTATTTTTGAAGATATTTTGCAGAGAGTCTTGGAAGTAAACGGGTTTCAAGTTAAAAGGGTAATGAATATAACAGATATTGATGACAAGATTATAAAAGGAGCGAAAGAAAAAGGTTTACCAATAAGTGAGTTTTCGGTCCCATTTGAGAAATCTTTTTTTGAAGATTTAGAAAAACTAAATATAAAATCTGCCAATGTTTATCCTAAAGCCACAGAGCATATAGGCCACATGATCAAATATATAAAGGAGCTGATAAAAAAAGAATTAGCTTATGTTGAAAAAGACGGATCAGTATATTTTGATATTTCGCAGTTCCCAGATTATGGAAAATTATCTGGAGTTGAAAAGAGAGAACTAAAAAGCGGAACCAGGATTTTGTCGGATGAATACTCAAAAGATAATGTTTCGGATTTTGCTTTATGGAAAGCAGTTGAGGCGGATGAGGTTGGATATGATTCTCCTTGGGGAAAAGGAAGACCCGGATGGCACATTGAATGTTCAGTGATGAGCCAGGAGTATTTGGGTCAAACCTTTGATATTCATACAGGAGGTGTTGATTTAATTTTTCCTCATCATGAAAATGAAATTGCCCAATCAGAAGGAAAAACTACCCATAAGTTTGTAAATTTTTTTGTGGAAGGGGAGCATCTTTTGGTGGATGGAGCGAAAATGGCCAAGTCAGTAGGAAATTTTTACAAGATGAAGGATTTGGAAGATAAAACATTTGACCCGCTCGCATTCAGATATTTATGTTTAATGGCACACTATAGAGATAAGCTAAATTTTACCTGGGAATCTTTGCAAGGGGCGCAAAATGCTTTGCATAATTTAAGGGAAACCATTCGTGAATGGGACGAACCGGAAATTGGTTGCGCCCAATACGAGCAGGATTTTGCTGGAGTTATAAATAATGATCTGGGGATGCCGCAGGCTCTGGCGGTTTTGTGGGATATGGTAAAAAGCGATTATCCCACTTCCGCCAAAGCAAAAACCATTTTGGGAATGGATAAGGTTTTGGGACTGAAGTTAGATGAATATTTGGGAAAAAAGATAGAAGTTCCCCAGCAGATAATGAAACTGGTAAACCAAAGAGAACAAGCCAGAAAATCCGAAGATTTTAAAAAGTCTGATAAGTTAAGGCATGAAATTAAAAAGCTAGGGTATGAAGTTGAAGATATCCCCTCTGGACCAAAAGTAAAGAGAATGGTAAACTAATTGCTTGTGGAAGATATTGTCACAATTGACGGGCCAACATCATCCGGCAAAAACAGTGTCGGATTTTTATTATCTCAAAAATTGGGCTACCAGTATATTGATTCAGGGTCTATTTATAGGGCCGGTTGCATCTTTATCTTGAGAAATAAAATCTCACTGGATGATTTGGGACAGTTGGTTGAAGAATTTAGAAATCTTCAGATAGAAGTTAAAAATGAGGACAGCCAGCAAAGATTTTTTGCCAATGAAGAGGATATAACCGATAATTTGCATGACCCAGCAGTGACCAAAATAGTCCCTGTAGTTGCCGCCCTTAAAGAAGTAAGAGAAGTAACTAGGCTGATACAGCATAAACTAGCTGCATCCAAAAGCACTGTCATGACCGGAAGAGATATCGGCTCGGAAATTTTTCCTGAGGCAAAACATAAATTTTATTTAACAGCCGAAACAAAGATCAGAGCAAACCGGCGTTTTCAGCAACTGCATAAAAAAAATCCGTCTTTAAAATATGAAGATGTCTTAAAGGAGATGGAAAATAGAGATCATAAGGATTCAACCCGGGAAGTTTCTCCCTTAAGGATTCCTGAGGGTGCAACAGTAATTGATAACTCTTATTTAACGGTTGAGCAAACAGTTGATGCAATGCTGAAACATATCCATGCACAATCTTAAAACTTTAACAAACGGATTGACATTAATAACTGTGGATATGCCGCATTTGGATTCTGTAACAACTTTGGTGGCAGTTGGTGCAGGTTCAAGGTATGAGACAAAAAAAATAAACGGCATATCCCATTTTCTGGAACATATGTTTTTTAAAGGTTCAAGAAAATATCCGACAGCAGAGATTATCTCTACTTTAATTGATGGTATTGGTGCAATAAATAATGCGGCTACCAGTAAAGAGGTAACTTATTACTGGATAAAATCCGCAGGTATTCATATAGAACTTTCATCAGATATTTTATCCTCAATGATCAAAGAATCGCTTTTAGCTAAAGAGGAAATCGAGAGGGAAAAAGGAGTAATTACCGAAGAGTTGCGGATGCTCCGCGATATTCCGGCACGATTAATTTGGGACCTTTATGAAAGGCTTCAATTTGGTGACCAGCCCCTGGGTTGGGATTTGGGCGGAGATGAAAAAACAATAAATTCTTTTGTGAGGGATGATTTTGTAAAATATATGGAATCTTTATATTCTCCAAAGAACATGGTTATAGTTTATGCAGGTAAGTTGCCCAGTAATGTTGAAGAGCTGGCTACAAAATATTTCTTCGATCTTTCAAATAAGCCGCATTCTCAAGCTAAGCCTTTTAAAAAAATTAAACAAACTAAAGCAAGAGTTAACATTTTTTTCAAGAAGACAGATCAAGCAAATTTAATACTGGGAGTAGAAGGATTCGATAGAGATGATGATAAAAGATATGGTGCGGAAGTTTTGTCCGTAATTTTAGGGGAGGGTATGTCTTCAAGATTGTTTATACAAGTAAGGGAACGAAGGGGCTTGGCTTATAGGATTAATGCATCCAGCAACTCATACGCCGATACCGGTTCATTCACAGCTTATGCAGGACTCAAGTTAGAAAAAGTTTACGAAGGGTTGGAAGTAATTTATGCAGAACTGCAGAGAACGGTTGCGGAAAAAGTAACTGAGGATGAGTTAAAAAAAGCCAGAGAGATGATCAGAGGCAGAATAGCAATTCAGAGTGAATCAACTAATTTCCTGGCGGAATATTTTGGTACCAATTTTGTACTGGAGCGAAAAATTGAGACTTTTGAAGAGTATCTTCAAAATATTGAAAAAGTAACAGTTCAGGATGTGCAAAGAATCGCAAAAGAATTATTTGTCAAGGGAAAATTCAATTTACAAGTGATTGGTCCTTTTAAAGATAAAAGTAAGTTTGAGGAGGTTCTAAATGGTTAATCTGTTTGATAGTGCTTTGGAAAGATTAAATTTGGCAGCCAAAGCCATTGATTTGGATAAGGATTTATTAAATATCTTATCTAATCCCCAAAGAATACTAGAAGTTAATTTATCCTTAAAAAAAGATTCAGGAGAGCTGCAAATGATTAAAGGATATAGAGTGCAATATAATAATTTCCTGGGCCCGTACAAAGGAGGTTTAAGATATCACCCGGATGTTGATATGGATGAGGTCAAAACTTTGGCTTTTTTGATGATGGTGAAAAACGCTCTTGTCGGTGTTCCTTTTGGTGGTGGCAAAGGAGGTTTGCAAATTGATCCGAAAAAATATTCTGAAAAAGAACTGGAACGATTAACGAGACAATTTACAAGGGAGTTATCTCCTAATATCGGGCCTGAGATTGATGTTCCGGCACCGGATATGAATACCAATTCCAAAATAATGGATTGGATATCGGATGAGTATTCAAAAATTTCCGGAAAGAAAATCTCTGCTGTGGTAACAGGTAAATCAGTAAAAAATGGAGGATCAATGGGTCGGGAGGGCGCCACAGGGATGGGAGGTTTTTTCGTATTGGAGCAGTTAATTAAAAAACTGGGCATGAAAAAACCCCTGTCTGTGGCAATACAGGGATTTGGTAATGTTGGGTCAAATATCGCGGCAATTTTGCATGATAATGGTTACAGAATCGTTGCCCTTTCAGACATTAAAGGGGGAATTTACGATGCAAAAGAGGTTGGTTTTAATATAGATCTGGTAAGAGTTTGCCGGTTGGAAAAAGGGATGCTTGCAGGATGTTATTGCATTGGATCAGTTTGTGATTTGGCTCCAAAAAATGACGGGGTAATTACCAATGAGGAACTTTTAGAGCTTCCTGTAGATATTTTAATACCCGCTGCAATGGAGAATGTCATAACCGAAAAAAATGCTAAAAATATAAGAGCCAAAATAGTTCTTGAAATGGCCAATGGTCCTACAACCGCAGAAGCTGACAATATCTTAAACAAAAAAGGGATTATAATTGTTCCTGATGTTTTGGCAAATTCAGGAGGTGTGACTGTTTCATATTTTGAATGGTATCAGAATATTCATGAAGAAAGCTGGAGTTTGGAAAAAGTTAATGATAAATTAAAAGAAAAAATGGAGAAAGCTTTTGAGGAAATATGGATTATACACAAAGAAAAAAAGGTAACCTTAAGAATTGCGGCATTTATTCTGGCTCTTAAAAGATTATCTGAAAAAACGAATATTGATTAAGTTAATAATCTGTATGGCGGTTGCAACGGAAATTATTCCAACTAATACCCCGCCGATTATATCCAGCGGATAATGCACTCCTACATAAATTCTGGATATTCCCACCCAAAGCAGTAAAATTAAAAAAAGGGGCGACCATTTGGATTTTAAATATACATATGCAAATGCTATGGCAGACATGATTGTGGTGTGCCTTGAGGGAAATGAGGCATCATCTGTATGTGGAATTAAGGGTGAGATATTCAGATTTATAAAAGGTCTGGATTCATAAAAAAATAAGTGAATTACTTTAATAATAATTACCAGAATCGGTAAAGAAAAAAGAGCCAAAATCAAGGCTTTTCTTTCAGAAACTCTTCCCCTGAAAGCAACTGCAAAGATTAATATTAGGGTAAGATAAATTACATATTCTGCCCCGAATATCATTACAAAATCTAAAAATTCAGACTGACTGTTTGCGCCAAAGACAAATAAAAATAATGAAAGATTATCCATTGAGGATGTATGGTAAAAATATTAATACCCCGACAATGGCGGCTGTTATCGAAGATACCAAAACAGCTCCGGCTGAGATATCTTTAGCAAGCTTTGCGCCGGGATGCGATTTATCAGTAAAGGCATCTACAATTGCCTCAATTGCTGTATTGGTAAGCTCTATTGCAAAAACAAACCCAATAACAAAAAATATATTAATCCAATCCTGTCTTATGATTTGTAAAAAATATGCAAGCGCCAAAACCAAAACAGCTATAATAAAATGAATCTTAAGATTTGGTTCTTCTTTTAAAGCGGCAACAATCCCCTGAAAGGCATATTTAAAAGAAAGAATATGAAATTTTTTAGAATCCATAAATTTAGTATATCATTTTTACGATTATATTGATTTTTTTGATTAAAATTGTTATAGTAAGCTATGAGACAAGATAAACCTAGAGAGAAATGCGGAATCTTTGGAGTTTACGGTAAGGGATTTGAGGCAGCCCGTTTAGTTCACCCCGGACTTTGGGCGCTACAACACAGGGGTCAGGAATCTTCAGGAATTGCTTCATCAGATGGCAAACAAATCTTTGTTCATAAAGGAATGGGACTTGTTTCTGCTGTTTTTACAGAAGATGATTTAAAGAAATTAAAAGGCTTTATGGCAATAGGCCATAACCGTTATTCAACTTCAGGTGATTCAAAAATTGAACATGCCCAACCTGTCATAGAAAAACTTAAAAATGGGCAGTTAATTGCCTTAGCTCATAATGGTAACTTACCATCCACACAAAAATTAAAAGAATTCTTGAAAGAAAAAAATGTTCCATTAAATGGGGCAAATGATTCAGAAATGATTGCAAAAGCAATAGCCTTTTATATGGGGCAGGAGCTATCTTTGGAGGGTGCAGTAAAAAAAGCATACCCTTTATTTACCGGAGTATTCTGCTTGCTCATTATGGAAAAAGGGAAAATTGTTGCCGTCAGAGACTCTTTTGGAATAAGACCTTTGTGTTTAGGAAAATTAAACGGGGGGTTTATAGTTGCATCAGAATCCTGTGCGCTGGATATAATTGGAGCAAAATTTATAAGAGATATTCGTCCAGCTGAAATGATTGTAGTAGATAAAAATGGCATAAAAAGTATTCAATTGGAAAAAGGTAAAGAAAAACTGGATGTTTTTGAATTTGTTTATTTTGCCAGACCGGACAGCATTTTAATGGGTAAAAGTGTTGATGAGGTAAGACAAAATTTAGGAGTAGAACTGGCTAAAGAATTTAAAGTGAAAGCAGATGTGGTGGTGCCGGTGCCGGATTCAGGAATCCCCGCAGCGTTAGGTTTTTCCAGGGAGTCAGGAATTCCTTTTTATCCCGGCCTTATTAAAAACCGTTATATTCATAGGACATTTATTATGCCCGAACAGCATATTAGAAATCAGGGGGTAAGACTTAAATTAAACCCTTTAAAACATATTTTAAAAGGGAAGACTGTAGTCTTGATTGATGATTCGGTTGTTCGGGGAACCACTTTAAAGCAAATTATAGATATGATCAAAGGAGCCGGAGCGAAGAAAGTATATTTTTTAATCTCTTCCCCTCCTGTTAAATATCCTGATTTTTACGGTGTTGATACCCCAAGACAAAAAGATTTAATTGCGGCAAGGAAAACTGTTAAAGAGATTGAAAAAGAAATTGGTGTTTCTGCATTGCACTATCTTTCTTATGAAGGATTGCTGAAAGCAGTTGGAATTTCTGAAGATAGACTCTGCACGTCCTGTTTTACAGGTAGATATCCTGTTGATATTGGCGAGCGGGCAAAGGAAATAAAACAGATTGATTAAATTTCTATGAAAAGAATTGCTGTACTTATTTCTAACAAAGGAGAGGGTACAAACTTACAAGCAATTATTGATGGAGTAAAATCAGGAAAAATTAATGGCGAGATAGCCTTGGTTGTAAGCGACAGTGAAAATGCTTATGGGTTAGCTAGAGCGAGAAATGCAAATATTCCTACTTTGGTGATCAGTAAAGAAGATAATTTAGAACAAATTTTAAAAGATCATAAAATAGACTATATCTGTCTTGGAGGGTGGAAACAAATCATTCCAGATAGTTTGATAGATGTTTTTCCCAAAAGAATTTTAAATATTCATCCAGGCCTTATTCCAGATACTCCAGATGGAGTTGTCAAAAATCCGGATGGTACAGATGGATTATGGAATAAAGGAAAGTTTACAGAAAAAGCTATTCAGAATTTTCTGGATTCTAAAGTTACCTATGCCGGATCAACAGTTCATCTTTTGTCTCGTGAATTTGATTTTGGGTCAGTATTGGAAAGAGTTTTTATAAAAATAGAACCAGGTAATACTGTTATGTCTTTGTACCAAAGACTTAAAGTAAAAGAAAACGAGGCTTATGTAAAAGCGTTGGAGAGGATTTGTAATGAATAATTTAAAAACAGTACTAATTATAGATGGTGGAGGAAGGGGTGCAGTTCTTGTTGATAAATATGGGCAATCTAATCAGGTAGGAAGGATTTTGGTTGTACCCGGTAATGATTTAATGCAAATCAATACAAACAAAAAAGTTGTAACTTTTCCTAATTTCAAAACCACGTCTGTTGCTGAAATTCTGGATATTTGTAAAAAAGAAAAAGTAGATATGGTTGATGTTGCACAAGATAATGCAATAGCGGTTGGTCTATCAAATGCATTGCAAAAAATAGGAATTACTACATTTGGTGCCAGTAGAGAAGCAGGGCAAATTGAATGGGATAAAGCCTGGGCAAGAAAATTTATGGAAAAATATCAAATCCCTTCCCCCGAATTTCACACTTTTAATTCTGAACAAGAAGGAGTAGATTTTGTTAACCAAAATTCCGGGAAATCCTGGTTTGTAAAAGCTTCAGGACTTGCGGAAGGTAAGGGTGTAATTCCGGGGAAAGATGATAAAGAAACGATTGCTGCCATCAAACAGATGAGTAAATTTGGATCTTCAGGAGAAACCTATTTACTGGAGGAATGGTTATTTGGGGAAGAATTCTCTGCTTTTGCTCTTTGTGATGGAAAAGATTTTAAAGTTGTGGGATATGCACAAGATCATAAAAGAGTAAATGATGGGGATACTGGGCCCAATACCGGTGGGATGGGTTGTGTAAGTAATCCAGAAGTAGTGGATGGGAAAATTAAAAAGCAGGCGGAGAAAATTTTTGAGAAAGTAATTGAGGGAATGAAAAAAGAAGGCAGACCGTACAAAGGAGTCTTATATTTAGGTGGAATGGTGGTTAAAGGCGAAGTATTTGTGATTGAATTCAATGCCAGATGGGGAGATCCGGAGGCACAAGCGATTTTGCCATCAATTAAAAATGATTTTGTTGAAATTGCTGAAGCAGTTATTAACGGTAGGATAAAAAATCTTAAATTTGCAATTGATAAAAAAGTAAGAGTTGTCGTCGCAGCTTCTGCAAAAGGTTATCCAGCTGACTATTCAAAAGTGAAAGAAAAAAAGGTATTAGGATTGGAGAAAGTAATAAAAATGGGAATTAAAATTTATGGTGCGGGAATTAAAAAGATAGGTAGCGATTATGTTGTTAATGGCGGAAGAGTTTTATATGTAATGGGTGAAGGAAAAGATGTAATAGAGGCAAGGAAAAAAGTTTATTCAGCCATGAAGCTAATTAGTATTGAAGGAGATAATTTACATTATCGTAATGATATCGGATGGAGAGATTTAGAAAGGTTGAGCAAAGCTCGCGCTGCGCACTAAAAAATGATTTACAAAGTCAGGGTAGCAGATAAAAATTCAAGAATAGAAAAAATTAAAGTTTATAGATTAGAAGGAATTAGCCTGGAAGAAACTAAACTTTTGGCCGAAAAACTTTTAGCTGAATCCTTAACTCAAATTTATTCAATTAATAAACCAATAATAAAGGAAAAAGTTATAGAAATTGCCTTCAAACCAGGAGTGATGAATCCAGAAGTGGCCTCTATCCTAAAAGGTGCAGAAGATTTGGGGGTAAAGTTAGTTACTGCTGATTCAGCTTATGAATACGTTTCTTCAAGTGTCGATAAACAAAATCTTTTTAATCCCTTAACTGAATATATTGTAAATGATGAGCCAAAAACTTTAATAATTAAAGGAACTCCGGGGAAAACAAAAATAATTTCTTTAAGAAAAATGAACGATAATCAACTGCAAAATCTTTCAAAAGATAAGTTGTTTTTAAATTTAGAGGAGATGAAAGTAATTAAAAATTATTTTCAAAAAATAAACAGAGACCCTACTGATTTGGAATTGGAAACTTTAGCTCAAACCTGGAGTGAACACTGTGCACACAAAACTTTTAAAGCCAAACTGATTGTTGATGGAAAAGAAAAAGAACCTTTATTCACCCGTCTTAAAAAAGAAGCTTTGAAACATAGTAAAAATATTGTTTCAGCTTTTGTTGATAATGCCGGTGTGATGGATTTCTACGAGGGTTGGGCTATTAATGGTAAAGCAGAAACTCATAATGCTCCATCTGCTATTGAACCATACGGGGGAGCTATGACAGGATCAGGTGGAGTTTTTCGGGATGTGGTGGCAACCGGTCAGGGAGCAAAGGCAGTTATTTCAACAGATATTTTCTGTTTGGCTCCACCTGATATGGATAAAAGTAAATTACCTGCAGGAACCTTGCCACCAGACTATATGCTCAAAAGGGTGGTTGCTGCAGTTAAGGATTATGGCAATAGAATAGGCATCCCTACTAACAATGGATCATTTCATTTTTATGAGGATTTTAGAGCCAAACCAGTAGTTTTAGTGGGAGCTTATGGAATTTTACCAATATCTAAAGCTAAAAAAGGTGAGCCAAAAATAGGTGATGTGGCAGTTGTTATTGGTGGGAGAACCGGAAGAGATGGCATACATGGTGCAACTTTTTCATCTGCTGAAATGTCTGATAGAACAATAGAAGTTAATGCTACAGCAGTGCAGATTGGAAATGCAATTGAGGAAAAAAGAGTTTTTGATGCCATACTTGAGGCAAGGGATAAAGGTTTAATTCGGGCAGTGCAGGATTTAGGTGCCGGTGGATTTTCATCAGCAATTGGGGAAATGGGAGAAAAAACAGGGGTAGCAGTTCATTTAGAAAAAGCGCCACTTAAATACCTGGGGTTATCTCCCTGGGAAATCTGGGTTTCAGAATCACAAGAGAGAATGTTGGTAATTCTGTCTAAAGATAATGTCAGGGAATTTAATAAGGTGTGCAAAAAATATAATGTAGAGGCAATAGAAATTGCGCAGTTTGATGGAAGCAAGAAACTTCAGGTTTATTTTGGAAAAGAACAAGTGGGAGATTTGGAGATGCCTTTTCTGTATGGGGGGTTACCGCAAAGGGTGATGATGGCGAAAAGTTCAAAGTTAAAAGTGAAAAGTTCAAAGTCTGAAAAATCCCCTAAAAATGAAAAAGAGTGGATAAATTTATTAAAACAAGTTTTAGCAAGTGGTGATATAAATTCTAAAGAACCGATTTTAAGATTATATGATCATAATGTTCAGGGAACAAATGCTTTATCTCCTTTTGGGGGTGAAGGAATGGATGGACCAAATGATGCGGCTATTGTTAGACCGTTACTGGATAAGCCATATGGATTGATTGTTTCCCATGGACTTAATCCAACATTCACTATGGTGGATTCTTACTGGGGAAGTATTTGGTCTGCTACAGAAGCAGTTTCAAACTATGTAGCTGTCGGAGGAGATATAAAAGAAGCATCTTTAATCAATAACTATATTTGGCCATTTCCGGATGAAGAATGGTTGGGAAAGCTAGACTCCTGTGTGGATGCTGTTTGCGATTTTATGAAAGCTTTAAAAATTCCGGTTATTTCCGGAAAGGATAGTTTGTCTGCAACATACAGAGGATCTAATGGATTTATACTACATAGTCCACCAACGCTAGTTATGTCAGTGTTTGGAAAAATACCTGATGTTAAAAAAACAGTATCTTCTGATTTTAAAAAGATTGGGTCAATAATAGTCTTGGTTGGTAAACAGGATTTAGAAAATGAAGTACCTGAAGTTGATTTGAAAGTCTTACCAAAAGTTTTGGAAAAAATACATAAAGCTATTGTTGGCGGAAAAGTTTTAGCTTGTCATGATGTTTCAGAAGGGGGACTTATTACTGCTATTTTTGAAATGTGTGTTGGAGGAAATTGCGGAATTTCCATAAAAGCTGAAGCAAATGAATTACTTATTGAAACGGCAGGATGCTTTATTATTGAGGTGGAAAATGAGGCAACGGCGAAGAGGTTGTTTAGTGGAATCTCCTTTAAAATATTGGGTAAAACCACAAAGATGGAAAAAATAGTAGTTAGTAAACTTTTCGAAGTTGATGTAGCAAGACTTCAAGAAGCATGGCAAAAACCAATGAAGGAGATATTTGGATGAAACCCATTCGACAAGCTCAGGGTAAACAAGTAAATGTTTGTATTTTACAATCAGATGGGACTAATTGTGATAATGAACTTTTTTATGCCTTTAAAAAGTTTGGAGGAAATCCTCAGTATGTTCATATCAATGAGTTAAGGGATAAAAGTAAGAGTCTAAAAGATTTTCAGATTTTGGCATTACCCGGAGGATTTTCTTATGGGGATGATATCGCATCGGGAAAAATCCTGGCAGTGGAGCTGATGAGTTTTTTGAAAAATGAGATTGAAAAATTTAGAGACAAAGGAGGAATTATTATTGGAATTTGCAACGGGTTTCAAACTCTTGTAAGAACCGGCCTGTTGCCTTTTGGAAATTTAGGAAAAATGGATGCTACGTTAGCAACTAACGACAGCGGCCATTTTGAATGCAGATGGATCAAACTTAAATTAGAAAAAAGTAAATGTGTATTTTTAAAAGAAGACAAAAATGTGGGATGGTTTGCTGTAAATCATGGGGAGGGAAAGTTTTTTTCCGGACCACAAGTTATTAAAAAGATTGAAGATGAAAACCTGGTTACTTTTAGATATGTTGATGAAGATGGAAAACCAACGCAAAAATATCCTCAAAATCCTAACGGATCTTTAAATGCAATTGCAGGAGTTACTGACTCAACAGGAAGGATTTTTGGCATGATGCCTCATCCGGAAAAATTTGTAGATATTACCCAATTTCCAAATTGGCGGCGGGAGAAAATTACTAAACCCCACGGTGCATTTATCTTTGAGGAAATGATAAAGTTTGTAAAGGAGGGGAAATGATAATTTTAGTTGATTTTGGATCACAAACAGCTCATTTAATCTCAAGAAGAATTAGGGAACTTGGAGTCGAGTGTAAGATCGTTACACCAGATGAAGCTCTAGAAAAAGTTAAACAATTAAAACCAGATGGAATAATATTATCGGGTGGCCCTGCCTCTGTATACGAAAAAGATGCACCAACTGTTGATAAAAAAATATTTGATTTAAATATTCCAATTTTGGGAATTTGTTACGGACAACAGCTAATAGCTTATCTTTTAGGCGGGGATGTTAGTCCTGGTAAAATTAAGGAGTATGGACCAGCTCAAATTACGGTAAACACATCATGGCCGCTTTTTAGAAACTTACCAAGTCAATTTATAGTTTGGATGTCGCATGGGGATGAAGTAATGAACCCCCCCAAAGATTTTGCTATTCCAGCAACAACGTTGACTATTCCGCGCGCTGCAATTTCTAATCTTAAAAAGAAGATTTACGCTATCCAATTTCATCCAGAGGTTGTCCATACAGAATATGGGACACAAATATTAGAAAACTTTTTAAAGATATGTGGATTAACTTCTAAAAAATCAGAAATTAATGAAGACTATGTAAATAATTTAATCAAAGATATAAAAGATTCTATAGGAGATGAAAAAGCAATTTGTGCGCTGTCAGGTGGAGTTGATTCATCTGTAGCAGCATTACTTGTCCATAAAGCAATTAGCAAAAATTTAATTTCTATTTATGTGGATTCTGGACTAATGAGAGAGGGAGAAACAGATGCTTTGAAAAAAGTATTTGGTGAACACTACAAAATGAATGTAAAAATTGTAGAAGCAAAAGATCAATTCTTAAAAGCATTAAAAGGAGTAACAGACCCGGAAGAAAAAAGAAAAATAATTGGTAAAGTATTTATTGAAGTTTTTGAAAAAGAGGCAAAAAAAGTAGGAGCAAAATTTTTAGTGCAGGGGACAATCTATCCTGATGTAATTGAATCAAAGGGAAGCAAACATGCCCAGAATATTAAATCCCATCATAATGTTGGAGGTCTGCCGGCTGAAATGAATTTAGTACTTATTGAGCCATTACGAAATTTTTATAAAGACCAAGTTAGGAAAATTGGAGAAATTTTAGGACTGCCTGAAAGTATTACGGAGAGGCAACCATTTCCGGGACCAGGGTTGGCTGTCAGAATTATTGGAGGGGTGACAGAATATAATTTAGAAATCTTAAGAAAAGCAGATGCAATTGTTCAGGAGGAATTAAAAGATACAAAACTTTGGCAGGCATTTGCAGTTTTTATAGGAATTAAAACCACAGGGGTTAGGGGAGATAACAGGGCTTATGGGGAAACAATTGCTATCCGTGCAATAGAAGCAAAAGATGCCATGTCTGCTAATTTTGCTAAACTCCCGTATGATGTATTAGAAAAAATTAGTGTCAGAATTGTGACAGAAGTTCCTGAGGTAAACCGTGTGGTTTACGATATCACCAACAAGCCTCCTGCCACTATGGAGTGGGAATAGTTAAACTTTAATATATTCTTCTCTTGCAGGGCCGGTGGAAATAATAGAAATTTTAGCTCCTAAGAATTTTTCTATGAATTTTATATAGTCCTGACAGTTTTTTGGTAACTTTGAAAACTTTGTAATCCCGGCTATTTCTTCTTTCCATCCTGGAAGAGTTTTATAGATTGTAGCAAGAGCGGATAATTCATTGTAACCACAACTACTGTATGGAATGGATTTATCATTTAGTCTATATCCTACACAAACTTTAATTTCTTTTAATCCAGACAAAATATCAATTTTTGTAATAGCAATTTCTGTTACTCCTGAAACATCTACAGCAAATTTTACTGCCTCCAAATCCAACCAGCCAATTCTTCTTGGTCTGCCTGTGGTGGTACCAAACTCTCCACCTTTTTCTCGGATCTGATCAGCCAGTGAGTCCATAATTTCTGTAGGAAGAGGCCCGCCACCAACTCTTGAGGTATATGCTTTAACAATACCGGTTACCTGATTTATTGATTGAACTGGAATACCGGCCCCGGTATTTACAGCTCCGGGTATCACATTAGATCCTGTTGAATAAGGATATGGTGAAAAATCTATATCCAACATTACTCCATGTGCCCCTTCCATTAAAATATTTTTCTTCTGCTTTAAAGCTTTCTGCAGTATGGAATATGTATCAGCAATAAGGGGTAGAATAATCTCTCTTAGTTTTTTAATTATTTCTAATTCCTGTTTAATATTTACCGGATCAACATCAAAAGTTTTTAGGATTTTATTTTTAATATTTGCTTGAAACGTAAATTTCTCAACAAATAAATCCCAATTTAGTAATTCATAAATTCTTATTCCGTTGTAACTAACTTTATCAGCTAAAGCGGGTCCTATTCCTCTTTTGGTAGTACCAAGTTTTTCTTTTCCTCTGGCATTTTCATAAGCTTCATCCAGAGCTTTATGAAATGGGAGAATTAAATGACATCTGTCAGAAATAAATAATTTGCCCTTTAAATTAATTCGGGAATCCTCAAGCATTTTGATCTCTGAAACTAAAACTTCAGGGTCAATTATTACGCCATTGCCAATGATGCCAATAGCCTGAGGTTGTAAGATCCCGGAAGGAATTAGGTGAAAAGCATATTTTTTATTATCAACAATAATAGTATGTCCTGCATTATTTCCTCCATGAAACCTGACTACAAAATCCGCATCAGCAGATAGAAGATCAACGATTTTGCCTTTGCCTTCATCACCCCATTGTGTTCCTATAATTACAGATACCATATGATAGAAGTGAGTGTAGCAGATTTTTTTGACATTTGGTAGTATTTTTACTATAATAGGTTATGGGAATCAAAAATATAACAATTGTAACTTTAGGTTCTCACTCCGCCCTGCAAATCCTCAAAGGGGCAAAAGATGAAGGGTTTAAAACTGCTGTAGTTTGTACTCCAGATAGACTCACACTTTATAAATCTTATTCAAATTTCATTGATGAAATTTTAGAAATTGATAAATGGTCGGATTTTCCAAACTTAGAAAAAGAGCTAATAAAAAGAAACTCAATTATTATTCCACACGGATCCTTTGTGGCATATTTAGGGATGGATGAAAACAAAAAGATGAAAACTTTATACTTTGGAAACAAAGCTGTTTTGGATTGGGAAGAAGACAGAAAAATGCAAAGAGATTGGATGGAAAAATCAGGGGTTAAAGTTCCACACAGATTTAGAAAAGGGGATAAAATTGATAGATCGGTTATTGTTAAATCATATGGAGCAGCCGGTGGAAAAGGATATTTCACAGCCAGAAATCAAAAAGAGCTAGATTCAAAACTCAAAACCTTTTCGGAAGAGCGGTTTATGGTTCAGGAATATGTAATAGGTGTACCTGTTTATTTTCATTTCTTTTATTCTCCTCTGACTAAAAAAGTAGAGTTGATGAGTGTTGATAAAAGATATGAAACCAATGTTGACTCATTGGGAAGGATTCCTGCTAAAAATCAGCAAGGATTAAACATTGAACCATCATTTGAGGTTGTTGCTAATATCCCCATGGCTGTGCGGGAATCCATGCTGGCAGTTGCTGTTAAGATGGCAGAATCAGTTATCAAAACCTCTCAAAAATTAATTTTTCCGAAAGGGCTTTTTGGACCGTTTTGCCTGGAAACAATTATTACCTCCAGTGAGGAGATTTATGTAATAGAAATCTCGGCCCGAATTGTTGCGGGGACTAATTGTTTTATTAATGGCTCACCATATACATATCTTTTGTATGATGAACCAATGAGTACTGGAAGAAGGATTGCAAGAGAAATTAAAAATGCTATAAAGATAGGTAAACTTAAGGAGGTGTTGGACTAATGAAGGGCTACACCATCGCTGTTTTAGGCTCTCATTCCGCATTAGATGTATGCAGAGGTGCAAAAGATTTAGGTTTTAAAACTTTGGTGATCGTAAAAAAAGGTAAAGTTCTAAAAGATCGAAGAGACCAAACATATGCAAAATATTTTAAAACTCAGGGAGATTTGGGTTGTGTGGATGAGGTTATAGAGCTTGATAAATTTAGCGATATTTTATCCGAAAAAGTACAAAAAGAACTTCTTAAAAGAAATTGTATATTTGTTCCACACAGGTCTTTTGAAGTTTATATAAATGATTATGATGCTATTGAGAAAAAATTTAAGGTGCCGATATTTGGAAATAGGTTTTTACTAAAGTGTGAAGAACGTGGAGTTAAACCAAACCAGTATGATTTACTGGACACTGCAAAAATCAGATACCCAAAGCAATTTAGCGACCCAAAAGATATAGACAGGCTTTGTATTGTTAAGGTCTTGGAAAAAGAAAGAGGGTTTGAGAGAGCCTTTTTCTTAGTCAATGACTATAGAGAATATAAGCAATATACAGGGCACAATCTTAGGGAGGGTTTATTTACCCAGGAACAATTAAACGCTGCAGTAATAGAAGAGTTTATAGTGGGGGTACAGGTTAATTTTAATTTCTTTTACTCCCCAGTAACTAATAGATTAGAACTTATTGGTACTGATACGAGAAGACAAACAAATCTAGATGGTTTTTTGAGACTTACTGCTGGTCATCAACAACAAATCGGGGGTGGAATTACTGTTACATATGAAGAAGCAGGACACATTGCAGTAACTGTTTTAGAATCATTACTTGAAGATGCGTTTGCCATAGGTGAAAGATTTGTTAAAGCAACCCAGCAACTTTATAACCCAGGAGTAATTGGTCCATTTGGTTTACAGACCATGATAATCCCTGGGCCTCCTAAAAAAGAAATTATTGTATTTGATGTTTCCCCAAGAATGCCGGGGAGCCCTGGAATATTTGCCACTCCGTATAGTGGTTATTTATACGGACAAAATATTTCTATGGGCAAAAGAGTAGCTATGGAGATAAAAATGGCAATTGAAAAAGATCAGCTGGGAAAGGTATTAACATAGAATTTCTTTCGCTCGCAATGACAACGAACTATGACAAAGAATAAGTTTAAAGCCTTAATAGTTGATTGTGATGGTACGTTGGTTGAAAGCAAGAGGGATGCACTACCTTCGTCTATTGTGACAAAGGCGATTTTGAAGGCTTCCGGCTTAATGCATGTTGGTATTGCCACCCAGCGTTCACTCTTTTCGGCCCGTCCTATACTTGAACACCTTAAACTTACCGGGCCATCGATAATAACAGGTGGGGCCCAAGTGATAGACAGCCAGACATTTAAAATATTGCGTGAAGAATTAATCGGAATAGATGATTTATATAAAGCAATAAAAATTATTCAGGATTTTAGAAAGAAATACAATGTATCTTTTTTTATCCAGGATGGTGAGGGAAAAGATAAGGATTGGACAGCAGGGTATGTTCCCAAAGAACCCATTATAGTATTTATACCCGATCTGAAAGAAGAAGTCGCAGATGAATTAAAAAAAGAATTATCAGTAATTTCCAGTCTCTCGGTGAATAAAGTTACTCCCTGGGATGGTCAGTTTGGTTTGGTTATAGCTTCCTCTCAAGCTACCAAACAACACGGTATATTTGAAGTGGCCAAAATTCTAGGTATAGATACCCATGAAATTATAGGCATAGGTGACGGGTACAATGATTTCCCATTGCTGATGGCTTGTGGACTAAAAATAGCTATGGGGAACGCAGTTCCTGAATTAAAAGAAATCGCAGATTATATTGCTCCCTCTGTTGATGAAGATGGGGTAGCTGATGTAATAAATAAGTTTGTACTATGAATAAGATTAAATATGCGCTGCTATCAGTTTTTAATAAAGAGGGAATTACAGATCTTGCAAAAGTCTTAGTAAAGCTTGGCTATAAAATTATCTCCACCGGCGGAACCTATGATCAGTTGAAAAAGGATGGGGTAAATGTAACTCCAATTGAAGAAGTAACGGGAAATCCTAGAGATTCATTTGACGGAAGAATGAAAACAATAAGTTTTCAAGTAGAGTCTGGGATTTTATTTGACAGGAAAAATCCCAAACATGTAGAACAAGCTAAAAAATTAGGAGTTCCACAAATTGATGTAGTGATTTGTAATCTTTATCCATTTGAAGAAAAATCCTCTATTGAAACAATTGATGTGGGCGGACCGACTATGATAAGAGCAGCTGCTAAAAACTATGAAAATGTGATAGTGGTTGTTAGTCCGGAGGACTATGGAGAAGTTGCATCCGCTATGGAAAATGGAAAAGTAACAGAAGAATTTAGAAAAGAATTGGCTTCAAAAGCTTTTTATCATTTGTCTTTTTATGACAGCCAAATTGGAAATTACTTCTCCAGTGAGAAGTTTCCTAAAGAAGTAACAATTCCTCTTCGAAAAACAAATATCTTGCGCTACGGAGAAAATCCACATCAAATGGGTGCTTTATATTTAATGCCGAATACTAATTCGCCTTTGGGCAAATTAAAGCATCTTTGGGGAAGAGAATTATCAGGTACTAATGTGGGTGATATTTATTCCGGTTTGGAAACAGTCAGGCAATTTGAGGGACCAGCAGCTTGTGTAATCAAACATTTAAGTCCTTGTGGGATAGCCACTGGAAAAGATGCAGATGAGGCTTTAGATCGCGCGGTTAAAGCAGATCCGGTATCTGCTTTTGGCGGAGTAATGGTTTTAAATAAACCAATGGATGTTATGGCTGCCAAAGTTATTGCCACTTTTAAAAATGAAAAAGAGGGAAATGTTGATATTGTGGCAGTACCTTCTATTACTGATGAGGCATTGGAGCTTTTAAAAAGCGTACGAAAAAGTATGGGAGTTTATACTTTTGGCTCGCCTCGCTTCGCGGGCGAAGCGGGTGAAATTCCTGATAAACGTAGCGAAAAATGGGATTTAAAATATTTCTCAGGCGCAGTACTGCTGCAGGATTTTGATGATGAGGTAGAAAAAAGTTTTGAAGGTTGGAAAGTTGTGACAAAACAGAAACCAATTGAAAAGCAATTGGAACTTATGAAATTTGGATTTAAGGCGGTAAAAAGCGTCAAGTCTAATTCGGTTTTGGTGGTTGATCGCGAAATTCCAATGACCAGAGGTATTGGTTCCGGCCAAACATCCAGGATTGGGGCAACCAAAATTGCTTTGGAGCAGGCAGGTAATTTTGCAAAAGATGCTATATTAATATCAGACAGCTTTTTCCCGTTTGACGATAGCGTCAGATTGGCGGGGAAATATGGCATATCGGCAATTTTAGAACAGGGTGGATCTGTAAATGATCAAGTATCTATAGATGCAGCTGATGAGTTAGGAATATCTATGATATTTACAGGAAGGAGAGCATTCAGGCATTAAATGAAAGATTATTCAAAATATACATCACCATTTTCCTGGAGATATGGGTCAGAAGAAATGAGGGAAATATGGGCTGAAGAAAACAAATACAGATTATGGAGAAAGATTTGGGTGGAGTTGGCAAGAGCTCAACACAAAGAAGGGTTGGTTTCTAAAGAAGAATTAGAAGATCTGGAAAAATATCAGAATGATATTGGTATAGAAAGAATTTGGGAGATTGAAAAAGACGTAAGACATGATGTAGTTGCGGCAATTAAAGAGTTTGCAGAAAAAGCAAAAATTGGCGGGGGCAAAATTCATCTGGGCGCAACTTCAATGGATATCTCGGATAACGCAGAAACTATCAGGATCTCTGAAGCGCTGAATATTGTGGAGAATGAATTAATTAAACTGCTGAAAAGTTTTGCCAAAAAAATTGAAAAATATTCAGACTTTGTTTGTATGGGGTATACACATCTGCAGCCGGCAGAGCCTACAACTTTAGGCTATAGATTTGCCTTTTATGCTCAAGATTTATTAATGGATTTGGAGCTTTTACAATTTGTAAAAAAGAATCTTAAGGGTAAGGGAATGAAGGGAGCTGTCGGGACATCTGCTTCTTTCGTAAAACTTTTAGGAGAAAAAGCAGAAGAGATGGAATTGGGGGTGTTGGGGAGTTTAGGGATAGAAGCGTTTGAAATAACAAATCAAACTGCACCCAGAAAAATAGAAGTTTGGGTGGGAAATTTACTCTCATCCATTGCCCAAAGCCTTTATAAATTCGCTTTTGATGTAAGGATTATGCAATCCCCGGCATTTGGTGAATGGGCAGAGCCTTTTGGAAAATCTCAAGTTGGTTCATCTGCCATGCCTTTTAAGAAAAATCCTGTTAAGAGTGAGCAAATTTGTTCATTGGCGAGACTGGTGGTCAATCTTTCCAGAACTTCCTGGGATAATGCTGCACATATGCTTTTGGAGCGGACATTAGATGATTCTGCAAATAGAAGAGTAGCTATTCCTGAGCTGTTTTTGGCAATTGACGAGATGTTGACAACTGCTGCAAATATTGTGGATGGATTAACCATAAACGATAAACGAATAACAAATAACTTAAACACTTACTGGCCATTTTCCGTAACAGAGATTGTAATGGTAGAGTTAGTTAAGAAAGGACTTGATAGACAAGTAGTGCATGAGGTTCTTCGTGAAGTCGCGATGAAAGCATGGGAGGATATTCAAGTAGGTAAAAGTAATCCAATGAAGGAAATTCTATTAAATACTAAAATAGGAAAAACTTTTTCTGAAGAGGAATTATCTTCGATGATGGATGCAAAAAATCATACTGGAAACGCATCTCAAAAAGCCTTAGAGTTGGTTAAAAGAATTAATAAAATATGAGAAAAGTATTAATAATTTCTGCATCTGATTCTGATCTGGATACCATGAAAGAGGCAGGAAAAGTAATGGATGAGTTTGGTGTGGAATATGAACTGACAATTTCATCAGCCCACAGATCACCTGACAGGACAGTAGAGCTAGTTGAAAAATTTAACAAAGATGGAGGTAAGGTAATAATTTGCGGAGCAGGGTTGGCTGCGCATTTGGCAGGAGTTGTTGCCGCCCATTTTCCTTTGCCTGTTATTGGAATTCCTTTAAAAAGTGGGCCTTTGAATGGAATAGATGCTTTTTTAGCAACTCTGCAAATGCCTCCTGGAATTCCTGTTGCAACAGTTGCTATCAATGGAGCCAAAAATGCCGGGCTTTTGGCAGTTCAAATTTTAGCAACTTCAGACAAAAAATTAGAAGAAAAGTTAATTGAGTATAAAAAGAAATTAGCGGAGGGGGTAGAAGAAAAGGCTGCCAGATTAAAAGAGCAAAAATGATAAGTAAGAAAAAAATAATTGAGAATATCCCCAATGTTTTAAAAACTGTAAATATTTCAGGATTGGGTAAAAAACACCAGGGAAAAGTAAGAGATATTTATATATTAGGGGCCAAGAGAATTTTTATAACAACAGATCGTCAGTCTGCTTTTGATAAAGTTTTAGGATTAATTCCGTATAAGGGACAGGTCTTAACAAAACTTTCTGCTTTCTGGTTTGATAAAACTAAAGATATAATTCAAAACCATTTAATCTCTGTCCCTGACCCAAATGTATTATTGGTGAAAGAATGTAAACTTATTCCAATCGAAATGGTGGTAAGAGGTTATATTACAGGCGTGACAGATACTTCAATTTGGGGATCATACGAACAAGGTGAGAGAGTAATTTATGGAATAAAATTCCCAGAAGGCTTAAAGAAAAATCAAAAATTACCTGAGTATGTGATTACCCCCACAACTAAAGCAGATTTTGGTTTTCATGATGAAAGATTGACCGAAAAAGAAATTCTTCAGAAAAAGATAGTTGATCCAAAAATTTGGAAACAGATGAAAAAAGTTTCTCTAGCATTATTTGAAAGAGGGCAGAAAATATGTGATAAAGCCGGAATTATTTTGGTAGATACTAAGTATGAATTTGGTTTAGATGATAAGGGCAAGTTCATGCTAATTGATGAAATCCATACCCCAGATTCATCAAGATATTGGGTCAAAAAAACATACGATGGAAGGTTTAAGAAAGGACTAGAACCCGAAAGTTACGATAAAGAGCCTTTAAGGATTTGGTTTAAGGATCATGGATACAAGGGAGAAGGAAAAATTCCAAAAATGCCTTCAGAATTTATTGCTAAAATGAGCACTCTTTATATGGGAATTTATGAAAAAATCACAGGAAAGAAATTCATCCCGGGTATTTCAAAGGATGTAAACACTCGTATCAAGAAAAATCTAAGAATAACTGGTATAATTTAATATAAGCTATATGGCAAATGATAATGGCTTTGTACTTTTAACAGGAACTGCAAATTTAAAGCTTGCTCAAGATGTTGCTAAATTTTTAGGTAAAGATGTTGATGAAACTGTAACTACTTTTGCAGACGGCGAAAAAAGAATTATTATTCCTGAGAATCTTCGCAAAAGAGATGTGTTTATAATTCAACCAACTTGTCCTCCCGTTGACTCCTCAATTATGGAGCTTTTTTTGATAATTGATGCTGCCAAAAGATCTTCTGCATCGGAGGTTTCTGCCATAATTCCTTATTTTGGATATTCCAGACAAGACAGGAAGGATAGGCCCAGAGTGCCAATCTCTGCATCCTTAATTTCCAGATTGATTGAATTTTCCGGAGCTGACAGAATTTTGACAATAGATATTCATAGTGAACAAGAGGCAGGTTTTGTAGAGATCCCATGGGATAATTTATATGCCAGCTATTCCTTCCTGCCGGTTTTAAAAAAGACTTTTCCTAAAAATTTGATAATTGCCTCACCTGATAAAGGCGGAGTTTTAAAAGCCACTTTTTATGCAGACTTATTAAATGCTGAAGGTATAGCAATTGTCTACAAAGAAAGGAATGCCCAGAAGCTAAATGAATCTAAAGCTTTGGATTTAATTGGAGAAGTTGAGAATAAGGATGTACTAATTGTAGATGACATGATAGATACAGCCGGCACAATTTGCGAAGCTGCAAAATTGCTAAAGATTAAGGGAGCAAAATCTGTTTCGGTTGCCGCAACCCATGGAATCTTTTCAGGTCCTGCTCCAAAAAAGATTGCAGAGGCAGGATTTGAGAAAATTTTCATTACGGATACAGTACCTATCAGGGAAGAGATGAAAAATAATCCAAAAGTGACTATAGTCTCTGTTGCTAAACTTTTAGCTGAGGCAATTGAGTGTATATACAGTGGTAATTCAATGAGTGAAAAATTAATTCCCAAAGCGCACAGGACTTACGAGGAAAGATCAGCGTAAATTCAGAGTTTCTCCGCTAAATTTAATATTTTTTGGTTTAATCACCACCTGTCTTTCGCCATTTTCAACCATACCTGCGTTCCAGGATTTTAAATTGTTTTTTTGGGCAATTTCTTGTACTTTTTGGACCTGATCTGTTGGTAACATAATGGCAAATCCAGCTCCCATATTAAAGGTTCCGTACATATCATAATCAGTGTTGCCTGAGTTTTCCTGGATGAATGCAAATATAGGGGGGATTGGAGGGATTTGGGAGATAAGGTAAGTAAAATCACAATTTGCCCTCATTAATTTTCTCCATCCATGACCGGTTATATTCACCATATAATGAATATCTACTCCGGCATCAAATAAATCGTTTACCAGTTGCACATAAATATGGGTTGGTGTAAGAAGTGCCTCACCAAAGGTTAAGCCATTTGAAAGTTTTGTTGTATATTTTTGCGGTAGTTTAGAAGTAAGAGCTCTAATTAAAGTTAAGCCATTTGAATGAACACCACTGCTTTCTATTAACACTATTGCATCCCCATTTTGTAACTTTTCTCCTAAAGTAAGTCTTTCTTTTGGTTTAATAATACCAACTGCTGATCCAGAAAGATCAACTGTATTTGGTTCAATAATATCTTTTAATGGAGGAGTTTCTCCTCCTCCCCAAACAGCACCTGCAAGATTACAAGCATTTGCCCATCCTTCGATTAAGTCTTTTGCTCTTTCTTCATCTTCAAACCACTCTGAAGAACCTGCTGCAAAGTATGCATTTACAACCATTGGTTGTGCTCCTACTACAATTAAATCATTAACAATCATAGCAACAGTATCTTGAGCTATTTGGTCATAGTAAGTTTTACCGGTTAATTTTCTAACCTCATCTGCCACTAGATTTTTAGTTCCCAATCCTTCAATCACAAAAGCTTTAAAACAGTCCTCTTCTTCCCAGACAAATGCAGTTTCTCCTCTACTTGCGGAAACTTCTTTCATATTAAATTTAGATAAATTTTGTGAGGTTTCTTTTGCTCTTTGTTGAGCCAGTTTTTTTATAGGATCTATGGAGTCATACTTAACACCTGATTGAGAATAAGTAATCCTAGGCTTGTTCATCTTCATAATATACCATATAATTAAATTATGCGCACGATTTTGGTTGTATTTTTGGCCTTTATTACGATAGTAACAAACTTGTTTATTTTTTTATTTCTAATAATCCCTGAAACTGTATTGGCTGCAAATATAAAAGTTCCGATACTGACGTATCATTTTATTGCCGCCAATCCTAATATAAAAGATAAAGCCAGGGATTCCCTTTCCGTTCCACCGGATAAGTTTGAAGCCCAGATGGAATATCTTTCCCAGAACGGCTATACACCAATAACCCTGGATACTCTTTATGGAATATATAATGGCCTGGCCGGCGCTCCGGCTAAACCGGTAATTTTAACCTTTGATGATGGATACATTGATTTTTATACCAATGCTTTCCCGATTTTAAGACGGTTTAACTTTCACGCAGTTTCTTTTATCCCTACAGGGTTAATAGGAGGAAGTTACTATATGAACTGGGACCAGATTAAAGAAATCCAAGCTTCGGGACTTATAACTTTTGAATCACACTCTGTAACTCATGCCAATTTGGCATCGCTTAAATATGATGCCTTAATAAAACAGCTGACAGATTCTAAAAATGTTTTGCAGAGCCAAACCGGTTATCCTGTTAATTTCATAGCCTATCCTTATGGGGCCAGTAATGCTTTGGTTCAATCAGCCGTAAGAAAAGCAGGGTATGTCGGAGGATTGGGTACATGGTTTGGAAAAGCATCCGGTCCGGGTATTAATTTGCCGAGAATTAAAGTTTCCGGTTTTTGGAGCATTAAAGAATTTGCCTCCAGGCTTTAAAGCTTTTGGGGGTTTATCCGGATTATTTTGTCATCATCAGCGGATGGTGAACCTCTGCCGTCTCTATTGGAAGTTGTAATATAAAGCAGATTATCCGGACCTAATACCACATCCCGTATTCTGCCAAGTTGCCCTTTAAAGTGCTCTTTTAATTCTAAACTCTGGATATTAAGTTGGAAAAGAGTCTGGCCGCGAAGCCCTCCGAAATAAAGCGAATCATTGTGAAAAGCAACACCTGCCGGTGCCCAGGTATTGGACCCGCTGTGCTGGGTGGGTGATTCCATGCCCTGTTGTTTCTCGTCCCCACGGATTGTTGGCCAGCCGTAATTCTTACCCTGTTCTATCAGATTTATCTCATCAGTGGCTGTTTGACCGTGTTCTGTTTCCCAAAGTCTGCTAAGATTGTCCCAGGTAATTCCCTGTGGATTTCTGTGTCCATATGAATAAACTTCTACTTTTTCATCTTTAACTCTCAAAATTTTTCCAGCTAGAGAATTTTTATCCTGAGATAGGGAAGGGTTTTGCGCATCACCGGTTGTAATATATAAAAATCCATCAGGTCCAAATTTAATTCTTCCTCCGTCATGAAATACTGCCCCGGGAATTTTATCAACTATTACTTGTTCGTCTTTAAATACGCCAAGGTGTGGCGTATTTTCAAAGGTGAAGCGAGAGACCCTGTTTAGGGAATTTTCACCTCCTGCAGAATATGTATAGTATAGATAAACATAAGGCTTTTGTGAGAAATCAGGGTGGATGGCAATTCCATGCAAACCGCTTTCTCCTATTTGTTTAACTTTTATATTGCCGATTATCTTTACCTCACCATTTTTATAAACCATCTTTACTACTCCACCTCTTTCTGTCACCAGCAAGTCTCCTGAAGGTAAAAAAGCAAGCGCCCAAGGCACTTCCAGATTTTGGGCAATTGCCTCCATTTTTGGAGTTTGATTTTCAGTTACTTTTACAGTTGATGAGGTAGTATTTTTTGACGAAACCCTATAAATAATAAGACTGACTGCTAGTATAGTTAAAATTACTAATATTATTCCAGATCTCCACATAGTTTAATTATATAGAAAATATGAGAGAATTAATATTATGTCTTACGATGAAAAATGGCTTTTAAAACTTAATGGTTTATTTTTTCTGACAAGTTCTCCCCTACGGGGATAAAACGGATGGATAAGGAGTTTACGCAATGTCTGGTATTTTTTTCTGTCAGGTGTTCACCGACAAATTCATGGCCTAAATGTGCTCCGCAGTTGGCACACTGTATTTCTGTTCTTTCTCCGTCGGCATCAGGAATTCTTTTGACTGCATCAGGATAATTATCATCAAAGGAGGGCCAGCCACAACCTGCATCAAACTTTGCTTCTGCAGAAAATAGGGGAGCATTACATCTTCTGCAAATATAGGTGCCATCCTTGTAAAAATCATCATATTCACCTGTGAAGGGAGCCTCAGTTCCTTTTCCTTCTATAATATCCTCTTCCTGGGGAGTTAATTTGTTATACGGCATAGGTATATATGATTAAAGCTTTATCATCATCTCTTATTTCTTTATCTAATAAATCTTTATCTTCAACATCATTTAAGTAGAATTTTAGACTTCCTTTGTCACTGCAAAGGTTTTCTCCATCTCCGGTCACTAAGCAGTCTTTAGAAAGTTTCATAGGTAAGGTTTTAAAAAAGTCATTCCAGGTAATACCTGTTTTAGTAACATGGACAATATTAGGATCTGAAGCTTCAATATAAACATCAGGGGAGAGGTTATGATATTTTTCTGCCTTAAAACTTCTGGTTATGTTGCCGGTAATTATGGTGAATGTGGCCTTAATGTTTACTTTTTCTTCTGAAAAAGGAGTAGGTGTTGGGGCTTGAGGAGTAATTTGGGGTTTGTTTAGATAAATGATAGCGGATATAATAGCAACAAACGCTGCGATAATAATAAGAATAGCCTTCACGAAATAATATTACCATGCTGGACAATATTCCCTATGGTTCGATTTGACTCACCACCATGGAAAGTTCTAAAATTTGCTCGTGGATATTACTTCTACTATTTCTAAAAATGGAATTTTAATTAGGTTAACAGATGAAAGATGGAAACATATTATTTTGATGCACCCAGCTTTAGAGAATAAACAAGCTCAAGTTCTTTCTACAGTTAAAAATCCTGAATTTATTTTTAAAGGTAAGGGTGGGGAATTGTTAGCGGTTTCTTCTACTTCCAAGAGAGGTTATCTTGTGGTAATATATAAAGAGAAAATAACTGATGGATTTATCATCACAGCCTTTGAAACAACAGATAAGTTGTGGTTGTTTAAAAAGGAGTTAATATGGAACAAACTTTCGTAAACAATATTTTACCAAAATTAGGATTAGGAGCTATAAGGAGTATGCACAATGCTCCTTTGTGGTTTTCTTATGACAGAGAAGGGGATGCTGTACACGTTATTTTTGAAGAGGCAAAAAAAACTGACAAATCTGCTTTGGATAAAAACGATATTATCATTACAAAAAGAGGTAAGAAAATAATTAATATGACAATTCTAAATGCCAGTCGCCTTTTTAATTAAATCTGGTAATTTCCTCCCATGGTTCGATTTGACTCACCACTATAGAAAGTCCTAAAATTTGCTCATTATGATTACAAATCTTCTTTTTGATTTCTCCCGTGTAATACTTTTTCCAAAAGATGAAAATTATTTAAGTTTGCTGAATGATTTATACAGAAAAATTATCAATGAAAAAGCTTCTTTTTTAGATCATTATAAATTCAATAAAGAGCTTTTAAACTTTTTGAAGCCTTTAAAAAATAAATTTAAGCTCTCTATTTATACAACTGATATTGTTCAAAACGATCCAGAGGCAAAAAAGGTTCTTGAACCTATTTTTGAAAATATATTTGCGGCAAATGATTTGGGGATAAGCAAAAAAGACCCTAAAGGATATCTCGTCATAGCTGAAAAATTAGGGGTTAAGAGTGAGGAAATTTTATTTGTAGACGATGGGGAAGTGAATATTCAAGCAGCCAATACTGCCGGGTTTCAGACAATACATTATTTAACTAATAAACAGTTATTTAAAGACTTACAATTCAAACTCGGTTAATACTGGATGATATTTCTCATTCAGAAATTGACAAAATGACGCCATAGCGGAAATTTGTCAAAAATCCACCAATCCTATTCTGGAAATTCCCCACAAAAAAGAGTAAAATTTGCCCTCTTGCTTTTTTGCAAATCTTATCCTATAATACAGCCATGGAAATTTTAAGAATCATCCAGGCGCATAGAGTTATTGAACCTGAGGTAACAGGGGCAGATTATCTACGAAGAGTACACGCACAAATTGAAGTAGCTCAAGGATCAGCAGATGGCAGTGTAGAAAGACACTTAGCCGTTACCAAAGCAATAGGAAATGCCGCATTATTTCTCGAATGTCCCTCAACTAGATTAGGTGATCTAACTCAAGTATTAGATGCAATAAGGACAGAAGATCCTGCAGGCTTTCCAACTTTTGACCTAATTTTTAGATATACTGAAGCTATACGTAAAGTTGATGAACCTGGATATGTATCAGCACTGCGAGTAGCACTTCAACCTAGATAATATTTCCCAAAAGTCCTAAAATTTAGAGTTTTTGGAGGTGGGTGGATTTTGGTATAATCCTTTCATGAAAGAAGTTTTTATATTTCATGGAACTGGGGGTAATCCTCAAGGCAACTGGTTTCCATGGCTTAAAAATGAGCTAGAAGAGCAAGGGTGTCATGTAACTATTCCGCAATTTCCAGATCCCAGAGAAGGGAGCCATTTAGAAAATTGGTTGGGAGTTTTAGAACAATACAAATCACAAATAAATGAAAACACTATTTTAGTTGGGCATAGTTTAGGAGGTTTGTTCCTTCTTAGAGTTTTAGAAAGATTAGAGAAACCGGTTGATGCTGCATTTTTTGTTTCTGCGCCTATCGGAGTAAAACCGATTCTTTATTATGACAGTGATGAAAAATTCAGCGGGTTTGAATTTGACTGGAAAAATATTAAGAAAAAAGCAAAATATTTTACTGTGTATCACTCAGATAATGACCCTTATGTATCTTTAGGAAACGGGGAAAAGTTGGCTAGACAGTTTGGGGTGGATTTAACATTTATTCCCAGTGCCGGACATTTTAATACAGAATCAGGATATACAAAATTTGAAAGACTTCTTCAAGACATAAAAAAGGCTTTGTAGAGAATTAGAGTTTTTGGAGGTGGGTGGATGGGAAAGTGGGGATGATATATACTTAGTATATACTAGATATATATCATGATTAGAAAGATTATTGGACTTGGTAAATACTCTGCAATTGTTTCTATTCCCAGGGAGTTAATGA
>ORMF012489887.1_pt1 | contig 33332 bp, 30 predicted proteins | sample 1779871 | NCBI WGS metagenome assembly ORMF01 (sample SAMEA104232316, study PRJEB22302) | groundwater metagenome | biome: forest; feature: aquifer; material: groundwater | place: USA | collected 2011-08-07 | depth 5.4 m | reverse complement strand
TTTTTATTTTTATTTTTTTAAAAAATTTATATGTTAAAATTTTATCATTAGCAATTTTTATTGAATCCGAATTTGATAAAATTAATTGAATTTTATTTTCAGTGAATACTTTTCTATTATTTGATAAAATTAATAATTCAGGATCAAGTAGAGGAATAATCCCTTTAATTTCATTATTTTTTGAAATTTCCAATAATTGACATATATAATTTGAATCAAATATATTGGATACAATAAATGCTTTATTTGCAACAAAAAGAGTCGGAGCTATTTCATCCATATCCGCAGCAAAAATTTTTCCATTAATGAGTGATTTTTGTATGCATTCAAGTAACTCCACTCTTCTTCCAGCAGACGTAAGAAGTATGTTCATTTTTTAATTTTTACCTATTACCATGTTTGTTAACTCATTTTTTAATCTTCTATATCATCCCAATTAATTATTGAATCTTCTTTAATACTACGATTAATTTTTCTCCCAATAATATTCTCAATGAATTTTGGAGGAATTCCTGTACCTGGTCTTTTAATTCCAACATTTTGAAAATTTAATGATGTTCCTTTGGGAATGTCAATTAATGCAACTATACTTTTTCTAGCTAATTTTTTAACATTCTCTTCACATGGTAGTGTTTCTTTAATTCCACTTCCTAGTGAGTTTTCAGCATTTCTTATATTTTGAACAAATTGTTGAAATTCTTTTGGTTCCATTGACATTGAATGATCTGGCCCATCTAAATTATGGTCTAATGTAATATGTTTTTCAATTAATACTGCCCCCACTCCAACTGCAGTAATCGAAGAAATCGAATCTATAGTATGATCCGAAAATCCTATTGGAACATCAAAATTTTCTCGAAGAGTTTTGATAACCATCAAATTACAATCTTTTATTTCAGTAGGATAACTTGAAGTACATTGCATCAGTGAAATTTTTTCACATCCACTACTTACTAACCAATTAATAGATTCATTAATCTCCAAAAGATTTGCCATGCCTGTTGACAAAATTATTGGTTTTCCAGTTTTAGCAATTTTTTCTAATAGTGGCTTATTTGTCAAATCACCTGAACTAATTTTGAAACAAGTTATATCTAAATCCATTAACAAATCAACACTTTTAAAATCAAACGGTGTTGAAAGAAAAACTAGACCATAATTTTCAGTATATTTTTTTAAATCCAAAAATTCCTCTTTTGTCAATTCTAATTTTGTAACTAATTCTAATTGAGTCTCAATTGATGAATCATTTTTTTGATAATCTGCTATTGGTGCGTATTTACTAATGTGATCCTTCGAAAAAAAAGTTTGAAATTTTACTGCATCTGCACCAGCTTGAAATGCAACATCAATCAATTTTTTAGCTATCCTTACATCACCGTTATGATTAACTCCAATTTCAGCTATAATGAAAATTTGATTTTTATTTCCACTCATTCCACCTCGTATATTGAAATTCTGCATATTACATTACCAATAATACTTGCATATTGATTTATCTATTTCACTTAACAAATTTGTGATAAATCAATAAAAAATTTGTTTTTGTATCAGGTTTTTATCTATTTTAATTTTTTCTAGAATCCTAACAATTTTTTTTGAAGAATTACCTCTTCCATAAATATAAGAATTTTTTAAATATCTCTTTTTTGTAATTAATGCGTTTTTAATTGCTTTATGAATTAATATTGTGGAATTATTACCTACATTGATCACATTATTGCCTCTTTCTCTACCTTGTTGTCTAATTCCAATATTTACAACGGGTATTTTAAAATACATAGATTCAACTATTCCACTACTTGAATTTCCTACTAATACTTGGCAATATTTTAACATGCCTAAAAAATCACTTCTTGGCAAATTCTTGTACAATTTTATAAATTGATATTTTTTAGCATAATGTTCTAATTTTTGAAATATTTCTTTGTTCCCAGTATCCGAATTTGGTGCAATAGCTATTGTTGTTTTCTTAAATTTGATGATTGCTTTTAATGTATTTTCAATATGTTGATTGGTTAACTCTACTTCAGTAGTAACAGGATGTTGAAGTAGTAAAATTTCATCACCATGAAATTTGATTTTGTATTTTTTTTCTAATTTTTGTTTATTTGTAATTTTCTGTTTTAATATTTCATCAACACTTGGATTCCCTGAAAGAAAAACAAATTTTGGATTTTCACCCATTTTAATTATTCTGGATTTACTTTTTTGCGTTGTTGCAAAATGAATATTTGAAATTTTTGTAATTGCATGTCTGATATATTCATCAATTCCCCCCTTCGTTTTATCTCCTCCTGAAATGTGAGCATTTGGTATGTTCATATGGCTAGCAGCTATTGCTGACGCAAAAGCTTCATCTCGATCACCTAAAATTAGATTAATATCTGGTTTTAATTTGTGAAAAACTTTTGAAAATTCTATTATTCCTTCTCCTAAAGTTCTTGACATAAAATACATTTGATTTCTTTTAGGTTCCATTTTAATTTCAGAATATATTTTAAAGCCATCTTTTTTTATTTCATTAATAGTCATTCCATGTTTTTCCGAAAGATGCATTCCACAAACAATTAAGTAAAGTTCTAATTTTTTGCTATTATTAATTTCTCTTAAAATTGGTCGTAGAATTCCATATTCTGCTCTAGTCCCAGTTGTTACTGCGATTCTTTTCAATTCTTTTACTGTATTTTACTTATATTTTAAATAATTTTATAACCGTATTTAAAAAATAGTTCAACAATATTTTCACAAATTCTTCTTTGATCTAATTTCATGTAAGACTGTTTTAATAAGTCCTTTTGTTCTAAAATCTGTAAAAAATGTAATCAAAACATACATTCCTAAACTAAATCCTACGAGTAATGCTAATCCTGGTAAGAATTCAAAAATATTTGTTTTGTAAATTAATAATTTTTCTGAAAGTAGATATGTTATTCCAAAAATTATGATGCCTATAATTAAATATTTGAAAATAATTTTATATTCAAATATGTTTCCAAACTCTTTTTTTACTAATTTATAAAAATAAATTGTAACTGGTATCTCTGTTAAAAACCAAATCCCTGCCCAGAATAATAATAAATCATTTTGTTGATTTGTTTGTAATGTCATGAACATTAATCCAATTACTAATATACTTACATAAGTAATCATTTGAATTAATCTTATTGTAGGCAAATAGAATAGTTTACTTTTAATATAATCTTTGAATGTTGATGAAATGTTTGTATCTACTTTTTCTATTCCCATCAAAAATTTTTCAAAAGTTCTGTTTATTGTACCTAAAAATAATTGAATTGCTAATAATATTACTACCCATACAGCTGACTGATATATTGGATTCAAAAGAAATAATCCAGGTTTTGCAAAAACAATTGAAATAGCTGTAATAGGAATTATAAAATACATTAACAGTGTTATATTATTCTTCAAATATCCTTTATTTTCATCTTGAATTAATTTTGAATATACTGCAGTTGAAATATTCCCTGCTTGTGATATCATCACAGTTATAGATACAGCTGCAGACCAGAATGCAAGGCCGACAACAGAACCTGTAAAAATAGCAAAAACTATTACATCTAAACGTAATATTATTGCGTAAATTCCTGGATATATTGGTAACCAAAATAATTTAATCCAATTTTTTAAATATTTTATATCAATTTTATATTTAATTTTTTTTTTTGCAAAAATAAATAAAATAGCTATGCTAACTATGTATGATAAACAAACAGCAATAATTACTCCTAATACTGACATTTCTAAATAATAAACAAAAATTACTACTCCTACAATTTTTGATATTCCTAGAGAAAATACGCCATAACTTTCTGCTTGTGGTTTCCAACCTAAATTTATCGATGATAATGTTGAATTTAAAAATATTAATGGTATTAACATAAATCCGAAGAATAACCCTGCCTTTTCCACATCTGAATTATTACCTACAAAAAAAGAAATTATCAAATAAATTCCAATTCCTACTACCGAAAAAATACTGCTAGATGCTATGGCTGTTTTTGCAGATGATATATTTCTGGCTGATTCTCTTATTGCCCAATATGAAATAATTGACTCTAAAATAATCGGATAAGTAATTAAACTCATGACTAATCCCCAAGTTCCAAATTCATTAGTAGATAATGTTCTAGTAACTATAACAAAAAATGCCAAATTTGTAACAATAGAAATAATTCCAATAAAAAATGAAATTAATCCTGAATATGTGACTCTAATTTCAGACATATGTTTTCATCATAATTATTAACATCTTAATTTTTCTTTGATAAGTATATAAATAAAAATTCATACAATCTAATTTAATTATTGACAAAATAATGTATTTCTTGTGAACATTTTAGGTATTATTACTGCAAGAGGAGGTTCAAAAGGTATCCCACAAAAAAATTTGAGGAAAATCTACAAAAAACCATTAATTCAATATACTATAGAAGTTGCCAAAAAATCAAAAATAAATAAATTAATTGTTAGTACAGATGATCCAAAAATTGCTAAATTATCAAAATCATTAAAAATTGAAGTTCCTTTTTTACGTCCAAAAAAAATTTCACAAGATAGCACACCTACAATCGATGTTATCAAACATGCACTCAACTATTTATTAAAAACAAATCAATACTGTCCGGAAATAATTGTTATATTACAACCAACATCTCCATTTAGATCTGTTAAAATTATTAATGATTCTATTAACATGTTACAAAGAACTAATTCTACAAGTGTCGTAACAGTTTCACCTGTTACACATCCTCCATTTACAATGTTTTATTATAATTCAAAACATCTCAAACCATTTTCTAGAAAACATACAAAATATACCCGACGTCAAATGTATCCTACACTGTATTATCCAAATGGCTTGATATACACACTATGGACTAAAACACTATTCAAATATGATTCAATTTATGGTCCTAGGATTAACTCTATTATTATAAATAAAAACGATAGCATTGACATTGATGATAATTATGATATGTTCATAGCTGAAATGACCATGCTGCATTGGAAAAAATATCAAAAATCTTTTGAAGACAAATCTAATAAATTATTAAAAGATAGAACGTAACAATTAAAACTATGATATTAAGAATTTAATTACTGACTTATAAAATTTTTATGCTATTAGAAGGTATTATCAATCTCGGTATTGCTAAATATCTACAAGAAAATTGTGATTGTCAACTTTCTACTTTAATTGATACCAACAATCGTACAAAAAAATTTTTTCAAGATCAAAAAATAGTTAATTTTGATAAAACATGGTATTTTAGAGATCATATTGCTAAATCACACAAAAATCCTGACATTGATTATCTTTCTAATTTTGAAAAGATGTATAATATTCACCTTTGGAAAATAGTTCATGGTGATAGAATTTTTACTAATCATGATGGAACAAATAACTATCATAAATTTCGGAGAGATGAAATTCTTCAAGTTTTAGAACAAGAATGTAAATTATACGAGCAAATACTTGATGATGTAAAACCTGATTTTGCAATAATTAAAAACCCTGATTATAGTCAAAGCCAAATTTTGTTGGAATTATGTCAATCACAAAATATTAAAGTATTAATTTTAGGTAGTGCTAGATTTGGAACCAAATCTATTATTTCGTCTGAAGTTGATATAATAGATAATTTTGATAAAATATTCCAAAATGCTAACGATAAAAAATTTGAATCGTTTGAAGATGTTCAAAAACTACTTTATGGATATAACACTCAAATAATGACCATGCTTAAAAATTCATCAACAACTAAAACCAAAATTCAATCTGGATGGTATATGTTAACGAATGTACTTAATGATGAATATAGAAAATTTTACATAAATTATGGTCGTACTAGATCACGAGTTTTAATAAATGAATCAAAATTAATTCTGAAAAAGTGGATTAGAGAACGTTTTATTAATAAAAATCTTAAACATGAATTAAATTCTGCTACTAAATTTTTTTATTTTCCATTACAACTTCAACCCGAAAGAACTATTTTATTGGATTCTCCACATTATACAAATCAATTAGAATTAATTTCTCAAATAACTAGATCTATGCCGATTGATTTTAAATTATACATAAAAGAACATCCTTCTCAATCGATTCACAACTGGAGAGATCCGTCATTTTATAAAAAAATTCAAAGTATGATTAATGTAGAATTACTTCATCCCTCTGTAAGTTCTGCACAAATTTTAAAACAATGTTCTTTAGTTTTTAGTATTAATGGTACATCCTGTCTAGAAGCATCATTTTATGGAAAACCTTCAATAGTTTTTGATGATGTATTATATTCTCAACTTCCATCTGTTTTTAGAGTTAAAAGTTATGAAATGCTTCCATCTGCAATCCAACATGCTTTAAATACAAGCGTTGATCTTGCTGATCTAAATAAATACGTCGATTCTGTCTTTACAAATTCTTTTGATTTTGACTACGTTGGAATTAATAGTAAAATGAGTAAAAGATTGCCTCACTCTGATCTTGTTCCAGACATTGAAATTTTAGAAAAAGATGTTATAGCAATTTTAGAAGATATCCAAGACGATATAGATATTTTAGGCTCAGAATACATTAAAAAAATTAATCAACATAATAAAACTTCATTACCAAACGAAAACAAAAATAATTTCGATGAAAATAAATGAAAGGCAATTTCTCCCAAATTAATAATATGAATAAAAAAAATGAAAAATTATTAACTTCATTATCTACTGAATTAAAAGATAAGACTATTCTGATTACTGGTGGCGCCGGAAGTATTGGAAGTGCATTAGCAAAACAGTTAATGAAATATCCTGTAAAATCAGTTCGAATTTTAGATGTTGACGAACATTCTTTATTCATTCTCAATAAAAAAATAAATGATCCTCGACTTCGTTTATTATTAGGAAATATTTTAGATAAGGATAGAATTGAAATAGCAAGTTATGAGACCGATATAATTATCCATGCAGCTGCAATAAAAAATATTGAAATCTCTGAATTTAATCCAATGGAAACTATTGATATCAATGTAAATGGTACTGTAAATATGATAAAAACTGTAATGAAGACTAAGCCTAAAATTTTTCTGAATATTAGTACTGATAAAGCAGTAGAATCAACTACTCTATATGGAAATACAAAACAGCTGGGTGAACGAATTACTAGTTGGGCAGGTAAGCATGTTGAAGGAATCAAATTCGCTACAATTAGATTTGGAAATGTAATTGAAACTCGTGGTAATGTTTTTGAAATTTGGAATAATGAATTGGCAAATAAACAATCATTATCAATTACTGATCCAAATATGAAAAGATACTTTTTTCATATGGAGGAAGCAGTAAATTTCATTTTACAATGCATTCCTTTAGCTCACCAAGGTGAAATTTTTGTTCCTAAAATGAAATCCTATAATTTAAAAACTCTCGCGTCTAAAATTTCTACAAAACATAAAATTATTGGGTTAAGACAAGGAGAAAAATTAAATGAAATATTAATTTCTGAATCAGAAAAAAATATATCTAAAGAAAGAAAAGACATGTGGATTATACAACCGTATTAATTTCCTTAATTATTCTTCATTGATCTCAAAAAATTCAGAGATTGATTCTACCAAGTAATTTTTTTCATCAAATGTCATATTGGGATACATTGGTAATGTTAAAATTTCATCTGCGATCTTTTCCGTAACAGGTAATGAATTTAACTTTGTAGGAAATTTTTCTTGATAGAATTGAGTTTGATGTATTGGATTGAAATATACTTTTGAAAAAATTTGTTTGGTTGTTAAATAATTATGTAGTCTATCACGTGTTTTTTTATTTGCTAATCTAATAGAATACATCTGATAAATATGTTCAAAACCTTTAGGGATATTTGGCACTTTTATTTTATCATGCTTTTTAATTCTAGAAGAAATGTAATTTGCATTTTCTTGTCTTTTTTTAATGATTTTATCTAGTTTTGCTAATTGAGAAATTCCTAAACCTGCGGTGATCGATGACATTCTCCAATTGTAACCTAATTGATTATATTGTGGCATTGAAACATCATCAAAATAAGCTGATTTTTTTTCAAATCTGCCATGTGAACGAATAAGTTTAATTTTTTCAAAGATTTCTTTCGAATTTGTGACTACTGCACCTCCTTCTCCAGTTGTGAGTACTTTATTTCCACAAAAACTGAAGATAGATGAATCTGCAATTGAGCCTACTTTAGCTCCTTTTATTGTAGAACCTAGTGCTTCTGCAGCATCTTCGATTAACACTAATTTATTTTCTCTTGCTACTTTCTGAATATCCAAAATATTACATGATAAACCCCCATAATCCATGGGAACTATTGCTTTTGTTTTTTTCGTAATATTATCTGCAATTGCATTTGTATTTAATCCAAAAGTCTGTTCTTCGATATCTGTAAATTTAGGATTTGCTTCTACAAATAATACTGCGTTAGCAGTTGAAATGAAAGAAAAAGATGGAACAATTATTTCATCCCCTTTTCCAAATCCATAAGCCAAAAAAGTAGCATGTAATGCGGAAGTACCAGAGTTAAGTGTTACACAATAATCAACACCTACATAATTTCTAAGATTATTCTCAAATTCTTCTATCTCAGGTCCAATAGCCCAATCTGTACCGCGTTTTATAATTTTTGTAATCAAATTCAAATCTTCATCATCTGTAAAAATTTTATAAAGTGGAAGTTTCCATTTAATATTTTTATTTTCTGTTTGCATTATTGCTCACTCAGAATATTTTCTCTATACCATAAAATAGTATTTTTTAGACCTTCTCTCAAATTAATTTTAGACTCCCATCCAATTTTTAACTTTGCTTTTTCTGTTGAAATCGTTATTTTTGGAATTCCTTCAGGTTTGGATTCGTCAAAAAATGGTTTTTTCTTAGAACCTGTTATGTTAATAATCAAATTTGCCAATTCTTTGATAGATGTAGATTCTTTAGATCCTATGTTGATAGGATCTGCTTTAGAGTATCTTTCCATACATTTACACATAGCATCTACAATATCATTTACATGTACAAAACTTCTTTGTGCATTACCAGAACCCCATACTATGAATTTTTCTTTAGGAGTAAATGCTTTAACAATTAATGATGGTATAACTCTAGCTGATGAAATATCAAAATTATCTTTTGGACCATATGCTGCACCAATTCTAACTATGGCACCTTTAAACAAACCTAAATCATGAAATGCTTGAAGTTGCATTTCTCCTAATCTTTTAGACCACGCAAAATATTTTTGTGCAGGATGTGGATGATTTATCCAAGGTTCTTCATCTGATAATTTTTCTTTTCCACTGTCATAAACATTTAGACTACTTGCAAACAGTACATGAGAAACCTCAGAATCACTGCAAGCAGAAAAAATATTTGAATTTATTGTAATGTTTGGAGTAAAATTTTTTGCAGCTTCTAATGGATCAGCTATGGATGTAAATCCTTCAGCAGCTAAATGAAAAACATAATTTACTCCTTTAACTATGTCTTTACAAAAATCTATGTTTTTTAAATCTCCTTTATTGACTTCTATTTCTTTATTCTCTACATTATTGTGATTTTTACTAGTAACTTTTATTTCAGCTCCCTCTTTAATTAAAAAATTAACTAAATTACTACCAATAAACCCAGTTCCTCCAGTTATTAAGATTGATTTATTTTTAAAGAATCCTGACATGATACTTTAGACTAATTTTCTCCAATAGTCCAAAGTTTCTTGTAATGTAGTTTTATATGGAATTTCTGATTCCCAACCGGTTAATTCTTTGAATTTTTCTGTTGATGGAATTTGCCTTGTAACATCACTTGGACGAATTAATTCTGGATCTACAAAAGTTTTAATATTTTTGACAGTAGACATCTCTAGTAACATATCTAACATTTCTTTTATTGTCATAGTCTCTTTTCCACCTATATTATAAACATCTCCTGGTTTACCTTTTTCTAGTGCTAACCAATAGGCTCTTACCGTATCTCTTACATCCATGAAGGTTCTTATAGAATCCAAATTTCCTACATGAATTATCGGTTTTATGATTTGTTTTTCTATTTGTGCTATTTGTTTTGCAAACCACGAATCAACAAAAACACTTCCACGTCTTGCACCTGAATGAGTAAAAGCTCTGGTTCTTACTGTTTTTATTCCATAGGAAATGAAATATTGATAGGCTAGCATATCTTCAGCCACTTTGCTAACTGCATATGGGCTCTGAGGTCTTAACATATTAGTTTCCTTAATAGGCACTTCATTCTCTTCTACTTGACCATATACTTCTGAAGAACTGCAAATCTGAATTAACGGATCAACATCTGCTCTTCTAACAGCTTCGAGCAAATTTAATGTCCCTACAACATTAGTATCAATTGTAATTTTTGGAGCTGTAAAACTATATGGAACATATGATTGTGCAGCAAGATGAAAAATTCTGTCAGGTCTAATCTCCTTAATCATATCTAGTGTAGAAGTTGTATCTATAAGATCACAATCAACGAGATTAATTTTTTGTGAATTCTCTATGATGTTATCTAATGGACTACGCCATCTTTTTTGACCAAAAATTTCAACATCTGGTAAATTTAATGCATAATCTACAACATAACTGCCAACAAACCCACTTACACCCGTAATTAGAATCCTCAATTTACTTTTCACACATAGTTTTTATTATGAACGTTTTGTTTATACCATTGAATTGCTCTTTCTAGACCTTCTCTGAGAGTAATTTTTGCTTTAAATCCTATTTTTTGTTGACATTTTGTTAATTCTACTAATTTGGTTTTTTGTCCTCCAAATTTAGTTGTATCAAAAATTATTTCTGGATTTTTATAATCTGCAATTTCACATATTACATTTATTAGATCTTTTGTTGTTGTACCTATACCCGTTCCAAGATTTATAGGGTCTGCAACTGCATATTTCTCAAATGTTAATAAAATACCACGTGCAATATCTTCAGCATGAGTGTAATCTCTAATTTGTGAACCATCACCCCAAACAATTAATGGTTTTTGCTTTTCTACTGCCTTTCTTATTAAAGCAGGTACTGCATGTGATGTATCCAGTCCGTATTTATCATGTTCTCCATACGCATTACCGCCTCTTGTGATTGCTATTTTCATGTCTGAGTTTTCATAATAGAATCTTGATTGTAATTCACCCATTCTTTTAATGCCGGCAAACCCTAGTGGAAATGGGTCTCCTTCAGTACCTCTATCTTCCGTCATAGTATATTCAGATGTGGGATATACTGAATTATTGCTTGTAAATTCATATTTTTCAATATTTTCATTATATGCTGCTTCTAACAAATTTGTATTCATAATTAAATTAGGAAAAAACGTAGACATTGGACTTCCCAAATGTTTTCCTAATCCCCCACTTAATGCAGCACAATTAATAACATAATCCATCCCCATTACAGCATTTTTACAAAAATCATAATTAGTCAGATCTCCTTTTATTGATTCTACTGAGTCCTCAAAAAAATTTTTTCTGTTATGTTCAGTAATTCTAACACTTGCGCCATTTTTTAGTAATTGTTCAACTACATGAGAACCTATTAGACCCGTTCCTCCTGCTACTAGAACTTTTTTCCCTTTATACATTTACGAATTTCATCTTTTGAGTTATATTTAAACCCAACAAATATTTTCAAAAAACTTAATCATTTACAGTTTGTTTAAAATAATTTCTTTTCCCCTAAGATTAAATTTGAAAGAATATGTAAATAAAATTAGTAATTTGACTAAAGATGAATTTGATCAATGTATACAAATTAATGATGTTGCCAAAATTCTAAATGTTTTACCATCTTTTGTAATTAACTGCGTTCCAAATTTTTCAGAGTATGATCTTAGTTATAGAACTTTACCACAAAATGAAAAATCAGATGTAATTAAAATGATTCGTGATACTTTATCCAGAGACGATTTAGCTATTTCAAATCCTGATGCACTTCCAAGATGGGAACGTGGTTAGAAAGAAATACTTGATATTGTTGAAAAAAATGAATTAAAAGAAAAATTTCTTATACCACAATATTTTCAAAAACAAAAATATTTGTATTTTAACGGCGAATATATTTTTCCGAAATCCAATTATTTTGAATATTCTTTATATTCAATAATAAGAAGAATAATTTTTAAAAAATATATGTCCTTCGCACAAAAAATTATTGATATTGGATGTGGTACCGGAACTAGTATTCTTTTGTTATTTAATTTATTTCCTACAAAATCTTTTATTGGCTGTGATTGGAGTCAACCCGCAGTTGAAATAATTAATCTTATTTCTAAAAAAACCAACGCAGATATTGTTGGTACTAGGTTTGATATGTTTAATCTAAAAGGTAAAGAACAAATTAATTTTGGAACTAATGATGCTGTTATCACCATGCATGCGATGGAACAACTTGGGTCAAATTATAAACCCCTTCTTAACTTTATTCTAAGTAAAAAACCATCTATTTGTTTACATTTAGAACCAATATACGAATTATATGAAGATAATAATGAACATGATCAATTAGCACAGAAATATCATCTCAAAAGAAATTATCTGCTAGGTTTTCTTTCGGAACTTAGAATTCTTCAAGATAAAAAACTTGTTGAAATTATTGAGGAACGAAGGTTAAAAATCGGCAATGCATTCCATGAACATTCTTCTTTAATAGTTTGGCGACCTACATGTTAAATTGAATTATAATACAGAACCATCTTCTAACATTGCCCAAGTTTTTAAACCCTGAAAATCAAAATTAAATCCTGTAATTTTGGCATTATTTTTTTTCATAGCTTTGATTACTTCATTTCTTTTTTCTATTGGGGAAAATAACAGTAAATGACCTCCACCTCCAGCACCAAGTAGTTTTCCACCTGTCGCTCCTGCATCTAGACCATCTTGATATAATAGATCTATTTTTGAATTTGAAATATTTGAATCTATTTTTTTTTTGTGTTCCCAACCCTCACCAAGTTTTTCACCAAACCTTTGAATTTCTCCTTTTAAAAGTAAATCTTTCATTTCAAAAGCTAATTTTTTTATAAAATGTAAATTTTCAATAGTGTTCTCTTTACTCTGTTCAGCTTTTTCAATTTGATTTTCTATAATTCTATCATACTCTGAATGAGCCCTACGTTGACCTGTATCTACTAAAAGAAAACTCGATAATAATTCATTTAATACTTCATCTCTTATTCGTAATGGATTTACTATGACTGATGATTTATTAAATTCAATAAAATTAAATCCTCCAAATGTTGCACTATACTGATCTTGTAACCCTCCTTTAATATCACAATCAATTCTTTCAATTTTATATGCCATTTTTGCAATATCATAATTAGTAAAAGCTTTATTGAATAATTTGTAATGTGCTCCAACTAATGCTACTACTATTGAAGATGAAGAACCGAGTCCTGAACCTGGCATGGCATCTACTGTTGTATTTATATCTAAATTGATATCTTTTACATTAAAATGTTTTAAAACTGCATGAATAAGTCTAACCGTTTCGTTATTTTTATGATCATCTTCTATATTGATTGAATTGACAGTATCATAATCTTGTGATGTTACAGTAATTCCGCCACTATTTGTTTTTCTGATAGAAACATATGCATATTTATCAATAGTCGTAGAAATCACTGCACCTCCATATTTATCCGCATACTGTGAAACATCAGTTCCACCACCAGCAAAACTAATTCTCAATGGTGCCCTTGCCCGTAAAACCAAATTCATTACTTTGCCACCTCTAAAGACTATCAAAGTAATTCATTTACATATATTACTATTCCTAAAATTACTAGAAGATTTAAAATTATTTTTACTTTATCTTGTTTTCAACAATTTCACATATAATATGTCCAATCATGATATGTGATTCTTGAATTCTCTGTGTATTGTTAGAAGGAATCTTTAAAATAATATCTGAAATTTTTTCTAATTTATTTTTCTTTGAACCTGTTAATCCTATAGTAATTGCCCCTATTTTCTTTGCAAGTTTTATTCCTTTTAGAACATTTTCTGAATTCCCACTAGTGCTTATTCCAATTACCACATCCTTTGGTTTAACAAGTGATTCTACTTGTCGTTCAAAAATTAAATCATAACCAAAATCATTTCCAAGAGAAGTTAAAATTGAAACATTTGTTGTTAGAGCGATAGCTGGTAATCCCCTGCGTTTTTTTTGAAATTTTCCTACAAGTTCAGCAGCTATATGTTGTGCATCAGCTGCACTACCACCATTTCCAAAAAGAAATACCTTCCCATCATTATTGAGTCTCTCTGAAATAACCCATGCTATCTTTTCTATAGTTTTTACCTGTTTTTTTAATTTTACATTGGTCTTAATATTATCTTCAATATTTTTGATAACAATTTTATTCATATGATACCTCAAACTATATCACATAATAATAAAGATGTCTTTACACTTTTTATTATTAAGAATTTATTGTTGAGAAGATAGTATTTCATCAATTTCTATTTGTATGTCTTGATTACTATCTATTTTAATTCCTTTAATGCCTAAAGAACATGCTGCTTCTATATCTGATATGCTATCTCCTATAACCCATGAATTTTTTAAATCACATGGAGAAAATTCGTTTAATGCTTTTTTAAATAATAATGTTTTAGGTTTTCTACAATCACAATTCTGATCTGGTCTATGTGGACAATAATATATTCTATTAATTATACAGCCATCTTTGTATAATTCTTTAATCATGAATTCATGAATTTTTTTTAATTCTTCTTCTTCTAGTAAATTTCTATTTATAGCTGATTGATTTGTAATTACTATTATTTTAAATCCATTTTCAGATAGTTTTGCCAGATTTTTACCAACATTTAAAATAATTTCAAATTCTGATAGATTTTTCACATAATCTTTTCTAAGTTTGTTAATTACCCCATCTCGATCTAAAAAAACTATTTTCGTTAAATTTGACATGAATTTCTATTTTTTTATTAATCCTGTGCCTACTTTAAATTTAGGATGCCATATTCCATCACTGTCCTTGAAAAATAATTCTTTATTATACCATTTATCCATAATGTTCCAAAATTCTGAATGAGAAAATTTTGTAAACTCACAAAATATATCTACACTTCCTTGATCTAAGACTCCATCATTTTCTTCTACTATTGGAATCATTTCTTCTCTTGTTTTTATTCCAGCTCTGATTAATCTACATGCATAATCCGTTACTATTGAATGTCCAAATTTTGGATATTTTAAAAATGGATGTACTAAGTAACTTAACGAATCAATCTGATCAAAATTAGTTAGTGATCCTTCTCTTTGATATTCATGACCTAAATGATGAAATCCCCATCGTTTTGCAACTTGATAATTATGAAATGAGTCCCAAGGTATAAAATAACTCAAATATATTGACTCTAATTCATTTTCCTGACATTCTTCGTAAGAAGGTTGTCTAACTGACTCTAATTCATTCTCAGAAATTTCTCCATTTTCAAACCATTTTTCCCAAATAGGTTTTACAACATTATTTTCTCTTTGTCTAATTGCAGAAGGGGTTTCTTCACTATCTTTTCCACCATATGCGTAATTGACATTTTCACCATATACTAATAATTTCACACCTAAATTTATTGCCATTTTTACTGGAAATGCATAGATAAGTGCATCAATGTACCAAGTAGGAGTTCCAAAATCTTCAAACCCTTTTTTCAACATCTTTCTAGCAAGTTTTCTATTTGGTTTAAATTCAATTATATCACACCCAAATGCATCTGATAAATTATCAAGATTTTTTCTACCTGTTTCAGACCAATCTAAATTTCCTGCAGATAAAAGTACAGGATTCATTTTCATTACTTCTTTCATGTAGAATGTTTGGAAATGAGAATCTTTTCCTCCTGATACGGCTATTGCACAATCATACCCATTACCATTACAACCACGATATTTATTACACAACACTTCAAATTCTTTCATTCGTTTGTCCCAATCAACAGTTTTCTGTCTTTCATAATTAATACAAGGTAAACACACACCATTCTCAAAATTTATTCCTGGACGAGTATCAGGAATTAAACATTTTTTACAATATTTCATTAAATTTAATTTAACAAGTTAATATATTATCATATCTAAAAAAATCTTATTAATACGGATGTTATATAATTGAAAAATTTAACCATTTTAATCCCTAAACTCAAACCACCTTTTGTAGACGATGTTGTTAATTTCCAAATGGAAAATATTATTAATAAACTCAAAGAAAATTTTAACATTAAAGTAGTATGGGTAGTTTTTGGACCTGATAAAATTCAAGAAGTTAGAGAAATATCTTATGATATACTTGATTATCATAATTATACTGATGCCATAGAAATTTTGGATAAAATTAATCCTAATCTCATTTTAATGGAAGGTGTATTTGGAATGACAGGTATTACGTTTGCCAAATCTGCAAGATTTAAAAAAATTCCATTTGTAACTATTTTTCCTCCTGGTATTTCTCCATACACTAAAAGTTCTACAGGCGTTCAACGTAGATTAAATTTAATATTTTCAAAAAATACACTTGGTTCAACAGAAAAAAATTTACATAATCCAAAATTTGGAATGCTTAAATATTTTTTGAAAAGATATAATTTTTTGCTTAAAACCTTGAACCGTGTTAACTTTGGACTATTTGATATTTTTAAATTCATTTTATTTTATCCTGCATCTCAAATTTTCTCAAGACAAGTAGAATCGATTCATTCTATTTGTAGTGGAGACTTAAATTTTATCTCTACTCCTATTTTACAACAGTATTTATTAGATTTAGGCTATGATCCAAAAACTGTTTTTGTTACTGGAGATCCTTCTTTTGATCACATAATATCGAAAATACAGCATTTCCAATCTATTAAAAAACCTACCACCAAAAAAACAATTAATAATAAACTCAAAATTTTATTTTGTACTTCACCAATGCATGAACATGGCGCTTGGACAAAAAAACAAGAAGATTCTCTTATTTTAAATACAATTAATGAAATTTCTAAGTTCGATAATTTCAAAATATCTCTAAAAATACATCCTACCAGTTCAATTAAAAGAGAATATGAACAATTGTTACAAAAAACAATTTGTGATGTTTCTCTTTATCAAAAAGAAGATCTTTTAGAACTGATTGACACTCATGATCTAATGGTAGTGTATGGAGCTTCATCTGTAGTTTTATATGGAATTTTTTTAAAAAAACCAATTGTTATGCTGAATTTGAAAAATTATCCATCACAATACAATTTTTTCCTTGATAAAAATATTCTATCAATATGTGAGACTCTACCACAACTATCTTCAATCATAACTCATTCTTTATCAACAAAAATATCTGATGAAGTGTATGCTGATTACTTGCAAAATCATTTAGGTTGTAATGATGGAAAATCTTCTGAAAGAATTGCACAAATAATTACCAATATTTTTTAGTAATTTTATTTAAATAATTTTTGTAAAATTATGTTATAAATTATAAGATTGAATTGTGCTGTTTTTTAATTTATTAATACTATTTTTATCAAAATTCTTCATTTTTGCTAATAAAATATGATTTACATATTTTCCTTTTAAGAAAAATTGATTGAATCTTATTCCTTCAATAAAAAATCCCGCTTTCAAAAAAGCTTTGATGGATCCTATATTCACTTCATATATGCCGGCCGTAATTTTATGTAGTTTTAATGTATTAAATCCAAAATCTGATATTAATTTAATTGCCTCACTTGCAAATCCTTTACCCCATGAATTTTTATCACCAATCATTATTCCTATTTCAGCATATTTATGATCCCAATTAATTGGTCCAAGTTTAATATTCCCAATATGTTTTTGATTATCTTTTCGAATTATTGCTAAAAATATTATATCTGCATCATGATTCATTTTTTTGATATAATTTTCTATATCTACTATGGAATGTTTAGTAAATCTACTTTCAAGAAATTGATTAATTTTTTTTGAATTTAACCAATTCATATATTCATTAGTTGCATCACTTTTTTTAAGATCTCGTAAAAAAATAGTTTTTCCATCAATTCGAAGAGTTTTTTTCTTTTGCTCCATATTTTCTAAAAGTTAATTATTATTTTGAGTATTAAGGATTCCAATCCCATTTTTCCATATCCCACAATGGTTCATCACTTTGTTCTTTAGAAAAATCATGTTTGTATGGAGAAACCGCATTTTTAATAGCCATCTCCCTCCATTCTGCTTCTGTAATGTCTATTATTTTTAAAATATAGTCTAAACTAGCAGGCCTTTTTCCTTCATATTTTTCAATTAAATCTTTTGCTTCATCTCTCTCCATTCTTCCATTTCTAATGTCCAAACTTGTCAAGTGTGTAGTACGTGCATAACCACGTTTGATAAATTTCAAATAATCTCGTGGTCCTTGAAGTTGATACTCACCTTTTTCATATGGATATTGTGGTGGAACTCCTTCCACTTGATCTCCTTCCCAACCAATCTCATTATTAATAATTTCAAAGTTTTTCTTTACATCCCATGGGACATATGATCCCAGAGTAACCGAAAATACTCCTAACTTCTCCAATTCGTCTTTTTTTGGATACACACACCATTGTAAATCTCGTAAAGTAACTTCACCATTTGTAATTTTTACCATTTCTTCTGCTGTTATTCCTAAATTGGCTAGCGTATTATTTCTTGATTCATCTACAATATCAATTTCTTTATAATCAAAATATGTTGTATATTCTGCTTGATGTTCTCCCCAAAAAATCAATGGAACTTTTTCTTTTAATGCAACTTGCATTGGATATACAAATGTACCAACATGGGCATGCCAATCAAAATCTCCTTTTAATCTTAATGCAATTTTCATTAATTTACGAACTATCTTCCAATCTGTACGAAATTTAATAAAATCTACTCCAAGATTTCTCATCGTTTTCTCATTGTTTTCTAGATTTTTAGGTCGATAGAATCCATGATCAAAACTTACTACTAGTGGTTTTAATCCTAATTCTTTTACAATATACCAAAGAGTAAATGTGGAATCTTTTCCTCCGCTAAAAGGAACTATGCAATCATATGGATATTTTCCTCTATATTTTTCTAGTAATTGCATTAATTGATTTTTTCTTCCATTCCAATCTATCTCTTTTTTAGTTTCATGTGATCTACATACATTACATATTCCATCTTTATCAAATTCTATCATTTCATGAGTTTCTGGAAGAGTACATCTTGTACATCTACGTAAATTATTTAAAATATGCGTATCTGACCATTCACTCATTGTAATCTGCCTTCATGTAGCATACTTGAATTTAACAGTAACTTTTCTAATTTTTAATTAATTTATTAGGAAATATTAAATTCTGCTCTGAATCAATTACTTTATGAAGATTAATTGGTTTAAACCTACGTTTCTCACAAAAATGGAAATTGATATGCCTCATCTAGTGTCTGTACTGAAAAATCAACTTACACAGATTCAAGTAGATGAAAATAAGAAAATTCTGAAAACTATTTTGGATTTTTTTGAAAAAAACGATTTTTCATTACTTTCTTCCCAAGAGATATATTTTTTAAAAAATTTAAAAGAAGATATCTGGGCTGATTATCTCATTTTTAGATACAAATTCAATTTTTATCCTAAATTGCATATAGTATCTGATTTTCCAAATTATATATCTATAGAACCTGTGTCTGCATGTAATTTACGATGTGTAATGTGTTATCAAAGTGATAATACCTTCACCGGAGATCAAACTTTTATGGGTATGATGAAACTTGATTTATTTAAAAAAATTATTGATGAAGCATCATCCAACGGAACAAAAGCTATAACATTAGCTTCTAGAGGTGAACCTACGTTACATCCACAATTATCTGAAATGTTGGAATACTGTTCTGGGAAATTCTTGGAAATCAAATTAAATACCAATGCCACAAAACTTACTGAAAAATTAATTCATAAAATATTACAGAGTGGAATTACTGATATTGTATTTTCTGTTGATTCATACACCAAAGAAAATTATGAAAAAATTAGACTAAAAGGAATATTTGATGAAGTTTTAAACAACATAAAAAAATTTAAAGAAATAAAGGATACATTTTATCCAGATTTAAAAATTGCAACTAGAGTAAGTGGTGTACAAGTTGACAAGACTCAAGATCCTGAACTTTTCAAGAATTTTTGGGAAAAACATGTTGATCATGTAGTTATGGTACCAATGTCTCCTTGGTGGGATACATATAACAATTCTACTAGTATAGCCGGTAAAGATACATGTGGATTTTTGTGGCAAAGAATAAACATTTGGTATGATGGAAAATGTAATCCCTGTGATACTGATTATAAAAGTTCATTATGTGTTGGAGATTTAAATGAAAATTCTATTAAAGAAATATGGCATAGTGAAAAATATACAAAGATTCGTGATATGCATTTAACAAAAAACCGCCAAAACTGTTATCCCTGTGATAGATGTCCCTTTGAAAGTTAAGATAGGTATAATCGGATACAAAAACCACGCAGCTAAACTAATGAATTTAATTCAGGAACGTACTGATAGTGAAATAAAATACATTTTTCATCCAACCAAAAAATCTGAAGATTCAAGATCTACAAATAATCTATCTGATCTATTTACATGTGATTCAATAATTATTGCATCACCTAATGACACTCATTATAATTATATCAAACAGTGTTGTGATGAATATGATGGTTATCTATTTTGTGAAAAACCACCAGTCACTTCCATTAATGATTTAAATAAATTAGAACAAATCTCATTAGAACAAAAACAACGACTATTTTTCAATTTTAATTATAGATTTAGTAAAACTAGTGAAATCATTAAAGATGCTCTGAATTCCAAGGCTATGGGAAAAATTCTATTTATCAATATCGTCTCAAATCATGGTTTAGCATTCAAGAAAGAATATACTGGTTCTTGGAGAGCTGATGGAGATAAAAATCTTCATAATATCTTAGAAACTGTTTCAATTCATCATCTTGATTTAATGAACTATCATTTTGGCAAACTCAAAAATTTTGTTTATTATCCAAGTTTACAATCAAAATCTGGAACTTCATTTGATACATGTCACTTAGTATTATGCTATGAAAACGATGTTTCTGTATCTATTTTAAATTCTTACGCAACTCCGTTAATTGATGACTTGTCGATAATTGGTACAAACGGCTATCTCCATATACGATCAAATAATCTTGAAATTTATTCACCTAGAGACTCTTTTAATTCTGATGGACTCTTTGTAACTCCTCCACTTCATCATAAATCTTCATTTGACATAGAAAAAATACAATTAGAGTCACTTCGAAATTCACTTGATTACTTTATGAATCACGTTAAAGAAAAGAAATTATTTGATTTATGTCTCTTTGAAACAAGCATATCTAGTAATCGTTTAGTTTTTGAACTTGAAAATAGTTTTTGAATCCATTATTTTATGACATTGATATGTCTTTTTACTTCAAAACGCTATCCTTGAACCATGGCTGTTCTTGAATAATTTGTTTAAGTTGATCTTTTGAAATTTTTTCAGCAAATTCTGACGAATATGTTTTTGTTAAGCTTGGTTTTCTCAAATCAGGATGAATTTTTTTCAGCTTATCTTCCAATGATTTATTTGCAATAATATAGTTTGAATCTGTTTCTAAGGTATTGCGCATTTCATCTTCATTGATAAGAATCTCATGCATTTTTTCTCCTTCTCCTATGGGTATTTTTTCCCAACCTGTATTTGTATATAATTCAAGTAAAGCATTTGTTAGATCCATTATAGAGTATTTCATAAGCTTTGGACTGAAAATTTCTCCACCAATTCCTTTCTTTGTAGATTCTAAAATAAATTCTAATGCCTTATCCATTGTAATACTAAATCTAGTCATATTGGGATCTGTAATAGTTAATTTTTGTTTTTTCTTCATTTGACTAATGAATTTTGGTACAACTGAACCACTACTGCCTAACACATTTCCATAACGAAGAGCTATGAATTTTGTTCTATGTTTTTCTTTTCTAACATAATTGTGAGCAGTTACAAATAATTTTTCCATAAGCAGTTTTGTTGCACCGTATGTATTTAGAGGCGAGACTGCCTTGTCTGTGCCAACAGCTACTGCAATTTCTACACCCTCATGAAATGATGCATCCACCACATTTTGTGAACCAATCACATTAGTCTTTATTGCTTCATAGGGGTTGTATTCAATTACTGAAACATGTTTTAATGCTGCTGAATGAAAAACAATATCAACGTCTTCTACAGCCTCTCTAAGTCTGTGAAGATCTCTAATATCTCCTATGTAAAAACGAAGTCTATCATCATCAAATTCTGATTTCATTTCAACTTGTTTACTTTCATTTCTACTGAAAATTCTAATAGAATCAACATCTAATTCTAAAAGTCGTTTTGTTAATGCCTGACCTAACGAACCCGTTCCACCTGTAATTAGAATTTTTTTACCTTTAAACACCGTTTTTAATTCATTTTTTTGGTATACAATAAGCTTACGCCATACATCTTTATTTTTAATAAACATCATCTTTATTTTTTGAGTAATATTTAATCTAAATAATGGAAACTTGTGCAATAGTACAAGCTAGAATGGGTTCAACTCGATTACCTGGAAAGGTAATGATGAAATTAGATAATTCTAATACAATGTTATACTATGTACTTTCTCAACTTAGGCACAGTAAATTTTTAGATAAAATAATAGTTGCTACCACTGTTCTTTCAGAAGATGATCAAATTGAAACATTTTCCAAAAATTTAGGTGTAGATTGTTTTAGAGGAAGTCCAAAAGATCTTGTTGATAGATACTATAATTGTGCACTGAAATTTTCATCTTCCCCAATAGTTAGAATAACTGCAGATAACCCCTTAATTGATCCTTTTTTAGTTGACGAAGCACTTGGACAATTTTCTAATAATTCTTGTGATGTTGTATCAAACTGTATGGTTAGAACCTATCCTGCTGGTACCGAAGTGGAAATTTTTACCCTCAAAGCTTTAGAGATTGTTTGGAAAAATACCCATTTATCTTTTGATCGTGAACATGTAACACCATATTTTTATAAAAATGCAAATATATTTAAAATATTCAATATCTCACATCAAAAAAATATTTCACACTTGCGTTGGACTGTTGATACAATAGATGATTTTAGTTTGGTAAAATCAATAATCTCCAAAATTTCTAAAAGACCAATACTTATGGATGACATTCTTGATTTATTCTCACAAGAGCCTGATCTAATTAACATGAACAAACACTTAGCTTCTATTCAATATGACAAGGAGTAATACAAGACACCATAATTAAAGTGAATAAATCTGTACGTTCTGAGTTCTTGTATTTGACATGATTTTTTTAATTTATCTATTATTGTAATTTCTTTAATCCATAATTCTACTATTTTTGGAGGCATAATATTTTTTATCTCTTTTTATAATTGTCATAAAACCAACTCATATATGATAGGCAAAATTAAAACTTATTACAATTATTTATGAACATTTTAATAATTCACGAAGTTGATTGGTTAAAAAAAGTGACTTATGAAATACATCATTTATCAGAACTTTTTTCTATTGATGGTCATAACGTTTTTGCAATTGATGTACCAGATCCAGGTTTGCTTTCAATTAGCAAAAAAAACTATAAAACATTATACAACTATCATCGAGTCTATGATAATTCACACATCACTCTGTTTAGGACTCCTACAATACCAATAAAAGGACTAAATAGAATTTCAGCATACTTTTTATCATACAATTTTATCAAAAAAATCTTAAAAAAACAAAAAATTGATGTGGTATTATTGTATTCTGTTATAACTAATGCTAAAGCGGTTGTTAAAGCTTGTAAAGAACTAAACGTGCCGATAATTCATAGAACTTTTGATATCATTCATGATCTAATACGAGAAAATTACCTAAGAAAACGTGTTTTATCAATTGAAAAATCCGTATACCCACAATTTGATAAAGTTATTTCAAACACACCTTTCATGGAAAAATGGGCAAAGGAAATGGGTGCGTTAAATGTTGGTATTATCCCACAAGGAGTAGATCCCACTATAATGAGATCACTTGATCCAGATAAAAAATTACAAAATGAATTAAGAATACAAGAGAAAGATCAGGTAATAATGTACCTTGGTAGTATAGAGTCGTTCTCAGGACTGGACATATTTATAAAAAAAATTCCTTACATTCTAGAAAAAATTCCTAATTTTAAATTACTTGTTGTTGGTGGTGGTTCACATCTAGAAAATATCACACATCAAGTCAAAAAAACTGGAATTGAAAACAATGTTATATTTACGGGATTCAAACCATATTTTGATATTCCACGCTACTGTAGCTTGGCTAAATTGTGTATTAACACATTTAAAATTAATGAGATGACTGACAAACTTTCACCCGTTAAAGTTTTTGATCTTCAGGCATGTGCAATGCCCATTTTAGTAACTCCGTTACAAGGATTACTTCATGATTTTCCTGAAGAACAATGTGGGCTGATTTATTGCCAACTAGAAGACTTTCCAGATAAAATAATTATCTTATTACAAGATGATGAAAAACTAAAACTAAAGGGACAACTCGGTCTAAAATTTATTGAAGATAATTTCACTTGGAAAAAAGCAGCAAAAAAATGGATAAATGAGTTTGAATCAATAATTGTAAATTTTAAAGACTAATACTATATTTTTTCCAACACTCTGTATCTAATGTCATATCCATTGTTAATCTAGGACCAGAATATTCATTTATTGTCATAGGAAGTACTTCGGGTGTTGTCATTTTTGCAATCTCAAACATAGAAATTTTCCTGTCTCCGACAATATGAACAAAACCTTTCAAATTAGCATTTTCTACTTCTTTTAACCCTTCAGCAACTTGATTTGAAAACAAATATGTTCCAAATCTGTCTGTAAATGCCTTAGGATATGGCCATTTTTGTTTTGAAACAAAATTTGTTCTTACAATTAGGTAATTATTCATTTTTTTAACTTCGTATTCTCCCAATAATTTAGTTAAAGCGTAGAAATTTTCTGGATATGGAATAGATTTCTCTTTGTACATTCCACTATGACCGTCAAATACACAGGCAGTGCTAATATAGATAAATCTAGTTTTTTTTTTGAATTCAATTATTACATCTACAAGATTCCTCGTACCATTTACATTAACATTCATTGCTAACTCTCTGTTTTCTTCACATAGACGAACTTTTGTAACGGCAGCTGCATGAATCACCAAATCTATGTCTTTTTTTTTGAAAAAGTCAAAAACACTGTTTTTATCACAAATATCTAATTCTTTATGAGTTGGTGCTATTACATCTGGAAAAACTTTCTTTAATTCGGTTCCAAGAGCTCCAGAGCCTCCTGTAATTAACACTGACATTGTTTTTTTAATTGAAATAGATGCTATAAAAGAATCTATGTGTATAATTTTCCATGGAGGATATTGTTCACTTTGGATGCAGTATGTCCATCTCCAAGCATCTTGTCCCATTCCCATTGTGGAATATGTGATGTTATTGTCTTTACTGCATTTTCTATATTTATTGGCTCTAAACCAGATAAGATATTTGAACCGGCTTCAATTGTTTCAGGTCTTTCAGTACTTTCTCTAATAGTCACGCAAGGTCTCTTAAAATAAAGCGTCTCTTCTGGAACTGTTCCAGAATCAGAAATTAGACAAAATGCGTTTTTTTCTAATTTTGTAAAATCAAAGAATCCTAATGGGTCTATTAATTCAATACCTTTGTAATTTTCTTGTAGGTGCTTCATCTTACTTTTGGTTCTAGGATGTATTGGATAAATTACTCTCTTACCAAACCGTTTGTGGATCTTTTCTAAACCTGAAAATATATTCTGTAACGATTTTTTATCATCCACATTTTCACTTCTATGGGCAGTAACTAAAAAAAAGTCATTCTGTTTTAGTTTCAATTTTTTTAGAATGTTGCTCTTCTCAATTTTTGGTAAATAATAGTTAATTACCTCAATTATGGGATTTCCGACAACATAAATTTTACTCGGGTGAATATTTTCTCTGATAAGATTTTCTCTTGAATAACTAGTATAAGGTAAAAGTACTGATGAAAGATGATCAATCAGCACGCGATTTTTTTCTTCAGGCATACGCAAGTCATAACTTCTCATTCCTGCCTCGAGATGAGCTATTTTTATTCCCTGATGTGCTGCTGGGATTGCTGATAGACCACTATTTGTATCTCCAAGTATTATCAAAATATCTGGATTTTCTTTTTTTAACAATTCTTCACTTTTTGTTATAATTTCAGCCACTTCTTTTCCATATGTTTCAGTTTTTACCTTTAAATCATAATCCGGTTTTCGTATTTTTAGATCATCAAAGAAAACTGAATTCAGCTCTTTTGTATAATTTTGACTAGTATTGACCATCACATGTTCAAAATTCTTATCCAAAAGAGGAAATATCCTACTCAATCTTATGATTTCAGGCCTTGTTCCGAAAATAGTCATTATTTTTTTCATTACGATACAGGCTAATCTTAAAAGGAATTAAGTTTTTTTAACTGTTTCCAAAATGACTAAAAACTAATTTTTTTACCATTATTTTAAAAAACAACCTAATATTATCAACATAAAAGCCAGATCTACTAGCTTAATTCTTTAATTAATTGTTTTATGCCCCACTCTAATCTTATTTCAGGATTAAACTCTAATTTCTTTCTTATTTTATTTATTTGCGTAGAATTATGTATCACAACTCCTGAAATAGCTTTTTTGTAAATTGGCTTTATTTTAATTTTGGAATATTTTAAAAACATGAATGCAAGTTGATTAATTGAAGTTGACTTACCAGTAGCTAAATTAAATACATCAAATTTTGTTTTATATGATAAAGATTTCAAAATTATTCTAGCAATATCTGTAACATGAATAAAGTCTCTTGTTTGCTTTCCATCACCAAATATCATTGGTGGTTTATTTTGTTTTAATTTTGTCATAAATTTTGAAATTACTCCAGCATAAGTATCATTTTGCCGTAATCCGTAGATGTTAAATGGTCTTAACACAATTGTATTTATGCCAAAAAGTTCTGAATATATTTTACAATACTGTTCACCTGTTAATTTTGTTGAACCATATACGGTAGTGGGAATAGTGATTGTTGATTCTGTAATTTTCTTCTCATAATTTCCAAATATTGCAGCAGATGACATAAAGATAAATTTTTTTATTTTCTTTTTTCTGCAAAATTCAAGTATATTTAATGTTCCATTAACATTTACATCATTAACAAAAATAGGATTGTCTATAGATTCTACTACACTTGCAATTGCCGCCAAATGAATTACTGCATCTGCTTTTGATAAACTCATTAATTTTTTAAAATCTCTTATATCAATTTTATGGAATTCAGCTTTACCTGAATCCACAAATTTTTTTATATATTTATAATTACCAGAATTAAGATTATCTATAATTATTGGAAAATGATTTTTTGATATCAATAGATCAACTAAATGTGAGCCAACAAACCCTGCACCTCCAGTTACAATAATTTTCATATTTTCAAACTCTTTGTGAAGAATTAAAAGATACTGGACTTATAATGCCCTCTATGCTTTTGTCTAAAAAGCAAACAATTTATCTTCATGGTATTATTCTGTGTTGTGAATAAAATAGCATGTATTCCAGCATATAACGAAGAGTCAAAAATTCTTGATCTTATCAATAGAACTAAAAAATATGTTGATGAAATTGTAGTTTGTGATGATGGCTCTACTGATAACACATTCAATATTGCTAAATCTACAGGCGTTGTTGTTATCAAACATAAAAAAAACCTTGGTAAGGGTGCTGCTATGAAATCTCTTTTTAATTATATAAAAAATTCAACTGCTGATTTAATAGTAACAATAGATGGAGATGGACAATTTCTTCCAGAAGAGATTCCTAAACTAATTTGTCCGATTATTGAAAAAAAATCTGATATTGTAATAGGATATAGATTTGATGACACTGATGAAATGCCTGCATATAGAAAATTCGGTAATAAGGTATTAGACAAGATGACTAATTTAGCTGCAGAATTACCATTCCGTGATACTCAAAGTGGTTTTCGTGCATATTCCAAAAAAGCCATTGATTTAATTGACTTTCAATCAGTTGGTTTTGGTGCTGATGCTGAAATTCTTATTTCAGCATCACAAAAAGGATTGAAAATATCTGAAGAAAAAGTGACAGTCCTTTATAATACTGGCAGTAAAACATCCACAAAAGATCCTATCTCTCATTCCACTGAAGTTATAACGTCTTTAATAGAATTAGTTGCAATAAGACGCCCCCTTCGTTATCTCGGATTTCCTGGAATCGCATTAATTGTTATTGGAATTGTTTTCTCATTAAATGTTTTAACTGTGTTTAATGATACTAGGTATTTCTCAATCCCATTAACTCTAGTTGCAGTTGGCTCACTTATCATGGGTACACTGTTATTGCTAATGTCCATATTGTTGTATAGTATCAAAAAACTTCAAAAATAATTTAATCTGTCATAAATAATTTGTCAGTCACTAATCTAGTCTTATCTAGAATCAGTTATATTTGAACTAAATGAACTTTGAAAAAACATGAATGTTTTTCAAAAACCAAAAGTTGTTCTTAACCCCAAAATTTGTTTTATTTTAATCATAATCGTTTTCATAATTTTTTCATCATCTTATTCTATTTTAACCCCTGCATTTGAAGGTCCTGACGAAGATGCACATTACAGATATTCCATTTGGTTATTTAATCCGGAGCTACGACCTGATCAGACATATTCACTTTATACTAATGTTGCTCAACCTCTATACTATATTGTAAATTCTATATTTTTTAATTTACTTGATCCTCATGACACGCAAGTAGGAGGATTAAATGTAACATACGATTATCCTGTTAAAGATAAGAATCGATTTCAGCATAGTGTTGAAGAAGTTTTTCCTTATTCTGATATATCTGCAACCATCCATACTATGCGTTTACTTTCAATTTTCTTTGGAATTATTACTATTGTATTTGTCTATAAAATATCGAAACTTGTATTTCCAAATGATAGATGGCTTCCACTATATCCCACTGCCTTTGTTTCATTAATTCCAATGTTTCTTGGTATAAACGCGGTGCTCAATTCAGATGTATTGCTATGGACTTTATCCACCATTGCTTTATTCTTTTTATTTAAATTTGTTAACGAACCAAAAAAAATCAAATTTGTAATTCTTACCGCTGTTTTTACAACTTTAGCTGTTAGCACAAAAGCAACCGGTCTTGCACTTTATCCTATTTTTTTGGTAATAATTGGATATCTTTTCATATCAAAACAAATCCAGATACGATTTTTATTCAAACATCTATTTTTTTATGGTGCATTTTCAGTAATCAGTATTTCTTGGCTTTGGGTATTTCGAGTATTACGAAATATTGACTATGCTAATGCATCTCTCTTGGAAATATTTTATGCTGCATTTGGATTTTCTTCTGGTAGTATTATTAGCGGACTCCCTGGACTAGTTGCTCCATCTACTGCTTCTGCTTTTTCATTTTCTCGTATTACTGACTTTCAATTTATTCATTCACGTTTTATAGAATTTACTGCAGGTGGGTTTTGGTGGAACTCAATATGGCTTCCAAAAATCTATTATGAAATTCTAGATATTTTTTTGATAATTTCTTTGATAGGACTGATTTTATTATTTACTAAAAAAAGACAAGTTTTATCAGATTTAAGCATCAAAAAAAATCATCTCTTAATTCTTTCTTCATCTATTTTAATTGTTTTAGGATACATGTATCTTAATTTTTTACAAATCGATATAGGTTTAGCCAGATATTATTTTCTAATAATTGGAATGATCGGAGTTGTACTCCCTTTGGGCTGGTATGTATTTGTTCATAACAAAAAGAAAGCAAAATTCTTGTTATTTTTGCCATTGCTTTTCTTGGTAATTCTAAATATTCAGTTATTAATCATAATGGAAAAAGAAGGACATGTTGATTTGTTACAAGATATTGATTCTGATGGAATTGATAACACGCTAGATCTAGAACCGAATAAATTTTCAAATCTATTTAATGATAATTACTTTGGTGGTCACACATTTGGTGTTGTAACCCGAGATGTAAACTTGTCTAATCGAGATACATATCTATTAACTATACCGACTCTTTCTACTATCGAAGATCAAGTATATGTCTGTATAAAGTATAATCCCGGAATTTCTGCTGATCAAATAGCAAATTGTTTTGAAGGTTTGGGTAAAAACTATGATGATATTAACAATGCATTACAAAAATTAGAAAAAGAGCAAAAAATTTATCAAACTGGAACCGCTTACAATGTCCAAATTCAAAAACTTGAGATAACACCTGATCTAAAACATAAAGCAATACGAATCAAGGCTTCAATAAATGAGATACCAAGCTCTATTGAAATAATCCTTTGTGATAAAACAATATTTAATTTAACAATGGGCGATGAAATAGTCTTCTCTTGCAGTGGTAATGAACCCAACATATTGCAACATTCTGTATTTTTACAAGACTTGCCTTTTGGATTAAAAGACGAAGACTTGATTCAGGGTGAATCCAGAGATGAAGTGTACTTATTACAAAATAAACTAAAACGTCATATAGTAAATCCAGATGTTTTTGCATCACATGGTTTTACTCCTGATATGATAAAACGCGTTCCAAATGATGTGATAGACAAAATACCTACTGGATTAACTATTACTCAATAATTTCATAACAAATATCCGTTATGTGAACTATGTCTTTGTAAACAAACTGATTTTTCGATATACTTATCAAATCTTACAATCGTAATTTCATTTATGAAGATCCTCGGAATTACTCATCCGATTTCATGGAATCCAGCTGCTGTTTTATTAGATGATGGTAAAATCATTGCAGCTGTAGAGGAAGAACGATTTGTAAGAATCAAACATGCACCAAGAATGATTCCTCATAATTCCATTGAATGGATCCTAAAAGAATCAAATTTAGATTATTCAGACATAGACGCAATTGCAATTAGCTGGGATGGGCCACATACTGTAAATGAAATTGATGATGCAGTAAAGAAAGGCGAATTAGCTGGGGCATTAAAACAATGGAATGAAAAAGATTTTTGGTCCGAAAGTGTAAACAAAGAGATTTCACTTATGAATTATTTACGAAAATTTAGCAATGCGCATTCTTATTTTGTAAAACACCACTTGGCACATGCAGCAAGCGCATGTTTTGTAAGCGGTTTTAAAAAATCTATGTTTTTAACTATTGATGGGAGGGGAGAATTTGAATCGGGTCAAATGGGAATTTTTGATAATGGGAACTTTGAAATAATAAAATCTTTTGATTTGAGAGAAAGTCTTGGTAATTTTTATTCTAGTCTGACATCAATAGCTGGTTTTTCTGGTCATACTGATGAAGGAAAATTAATGGGTTTAGCTCCATACGGAACACCGATAGATGGTTTGAAAGGTATTCTAAAAGTAGAAAATGAGAATGACATAATAATTGATTGGAATAAAATCACATCATTAGAAAATACTTTCACTGAGAATGATCCTACAAAAGATTCTAGAAAAGATATTGCAGCCACAGCACAATTTCTATTGGAAAACTGCGTTTTAAAGTTAGTAAAATATTTGAAAAGTGTTACAGGACTTTCTAATCTTTGTTTAGCTGGAGGAAGTGCATTAAATATTGATATGAATGGAATGTTGCTAGAAAGTGGTTTAATTGATAAGATCTTTATTCAACCTGCATCACATGATGCCGGCTGTGCACTTGGTTCTGCTTTAATAGTTAATAATCAAAAATCAAATTCTAGAAATTATGAAATGAAACATGCTTATCTTGGACCTGATTGGCAGGATAATGAAATAGAAACTATTTTAAAAAATACCGGATTAAACTATCGTCAACTTGATAATGTTCCTTTAGAGATAGCAGAACTACTATCAAACAATCAAGTAGTATCTTGGATGCAAGGCAAATTAGAATTTGGACCACGTGGGTTGGGATCACGAAGTCTACTAGCTAATCCGACAGATTGTAATATGTGGACAAAAGTTAACAAATTAAAAGGAAGAGAATATTGGCGACCACTAGCTCCATCTATTATAGAAGAAGAGACAGATAAATATTTCAAAAATCATGGAGCGCAATCGCCCTTTATGTTGCTAAAGTTTCATGCTCAAGAAAAAAGTAGTGATATAATCCCAGCTGTAGTACATATAGATAATTCTGCAAGGCCACAAACAGTATCAAAGGAAACAAACCCTCTGTACTGGAAATTGTTAAAAGAATTTCAAAAAATTAAAGGAGTTCCAGTTCTAATAAATACCAGCTTAAATCTTAGGGGTGAACCAATAGTTAATTCACCATATGATGCATTGAAAACCTTTTACAGCTCTAATATCGATCATCTCTGCATCAATAATTTTCTAATTTCTAAATACTGATAAACAATTTCGATTAAATTAAAAGTGCCGATTATTTTAAGTAATTATATGAGCAAAAATAATGAGATTTATGATAAAGATTATTTTGAAAACTATTATGACAAATTTTCAGGTACAAAAGTGTATGATAGAGAAAACTTTCTTGATTTCTTCAAGTATATATCTAATGAGATTTTTAAAAAAATTAGACCAAAAACTGTTTTAGATGCAGGCTGTGCAAAGGGTTTTCTTGTTGAATGTCTAAGAGATCTTGGGATTGAAGCCTATGGGGTAGATATCTCCAAGTATGCTGTCTCCAATGCGCGTGATGATATAAAACCATATTTGTCTGTAGGATCTATAACTGAATCCTTTCAACGAAATTATGATCTAATTGTTTGTTTTGAGGTTCTAGAGCACCTCAGCCATGAAGAAAGCAAGAAGGCAATAAAAAACATGTGTACTCATGCAAATACAATATTTTTCTCATCTACACCATCTGATCCAAATGAACCAACTCACATTAACATGAAAAGCCCAGGTGATTGGGCAAAGATTTTTGCAGAAAATGGATTTATGCAAGAAGCAAATTTTGATGTAAGTTTTGTTTCATCTCAAGCAATGTTGTTTAAGAAAGTCAAAAAAAATCTTCCTGATTTAATATCCAACTTTTCTGATGCTGTATATCAAATACGAAATTTTTATGATCAAGAAATCATAAAACGTGATACTGAGATTACAAAACGTGATACTGAGAT
>ORMF011821587.1_pt1 | contig 33348 bp, 34 predicted proteins | sample 1779871 | NCBI WGS metagenome assembly ORMF01 (sample SAMEA104232316, study PRJEB22302) | groundwater metagenome | biome: forest; feature: aquifer; material: groundwater | place: USA | collected 2011-08-07 | depth 5.4 m | reverse complement strand
GTCCGCCGCTTCCAGGTCGTCGGGCATTTCCACAAAAGCGAAGCCCCGGGGAAGGCCCGTCTCGCGGTCAGTCATCATCGTGACGCGGGTTACTTTACCGTATTGCTCAAATGTGACCTGCACGTCGCTTTCGCTCGTTTCGAAATTCAGGTTGCCAATAAAAACACTTTTCATTCTTGTCTAGTTCTCCTTGAAATTTGCCGCCCGCAGATGCGAAGCGGTCAGATAGGCCCGCCGCCAGCGATTCGCTTGGCGCGGCTGGTTGGCATTTGAGGGAGTCAATTAGGGGTAGGAGTCAGTAATGTTCCAATCGAAATGACAAGCCAAATACGCAGCCAGTATAGCACAGGTCCAGATTGCTTAGCGACTATCCCAGGCCGCACTAAGACTCTGCACGGTTCACGTGGCATCTGGATTCTGGGACGGAACGATCTCGCTGAGCCGCTTGAGGTCGAGCACCATTGCGCCCCGAGAGTCCTCCTCGAAAGCGTGGACGAAGCGCGCTCCCCAAGTCACCTCTTCGTAACGGTAGGAATGACGAACATGGACGGTCTGGAAGAACGTATCGTCGAAAGCCTTAATCAGAATCAGAAACTCGGCCTGCCGCCGGGAGAGGTGATCGACCGTCTGGCCCCAGAGCGGGCTGGACTCGTCGATAGGATGAACGACCGTCCAGGTGAGGGGCAGGAACTGGACAGAGGCGCGTTCGAGTGTAAGAGGCTGGTACTTACGCAGCAGTCCTCGGTCCGATGGTTCCACGGTCATCATAAGTATCCGCGCTTCAATCTCCATCAAATTGTTGCTGCGCCGATTCGCGATGCGGAATTGAAGGCTGGTGCCGCGCTGATAGGGCGCCACCACCATCTGTCTGCTAAAGGCGAGGCGCGCCGCGGGCCTCGAGAATCGTCCGAAGAGCAGGCCCGTGGCGATCGCAAACAACATCAGCCCAAGAAGGGCTTGGAACGCAGCCACCAGGCTGGACAGAATGCCGTCGGGAGCGATCCTGCCATATCCAACGGTGGTTAACGTTTGGGCGCTGAAGAAAAAAGCGCTGAGAAAGCGGCCGAACGCCGTGCTGGTGTCGGCGCCCTGCAGGTGTTCGACGCCGATCCCCATGTATACGAATGCAAACACCACGTTGGCAATCAAATAGCCGGCGAAGATCATGGCGGCAAAAACGGGCCAGGAGGTGTTGATCATGAAAAGATAGGGATGCACGTCCCGCCAGGTGGTGCCGCGCCGGCGAACATTGAATTGCCCACTAGGAGTGCTGATTCGATTTAACTCGCCGTGGTATTTTTCTGTAAAGCCAGGGTCGAATGACGGCTTGTCCATAGTCGCCGATTATAGAAAGAGCAAGACGCTGATGTCCAGCAGCATCCAGCGTCGATAGTTGGTGTACCTGCCACTTTCTCTTCAAATTCTCGTGATTACTTGTAATCGATCACGATGGCCAACCCTTGTGCTACGCCGCCTCCCGGCTTTGGAGTAGAGACGCCGACCAGGTAGTTACCGGGGCTAGCGGTCTGCCGAGGTGTAAGTCGCGCCGACATCTCTTTATCGCTCACCCACTTGGTTTCCACCGTCGCGCCGTTGAACAGAACCACGGAGTTCGGCGAAAAGTTCAGTCCCGACACAGTCACCCAGGTGTCGCTATCTTGCGCTACAACATCGGGCGCGAGATTCGACACCACCGGGGGCAAGCTGAGAAGATGCTTGCTTGGTACGCCGTAGATGTGGAACGGGACCTCGTAATCGGCGTGAAAACGAATATCCTGCACCACGCCTCCCTTGACCACCTGCTCCACCGAGACCGTATTGTGAATGTCCTTCAGAGGATCGGCGCCAAGTACAACCAGGTCTCCGTATTTGCCCGGCTCAATGGTGCCAATATTCTTGTCCATCCGCGCCATCTCGGCCGGCCACTTGGTGGAGGACAACAACGCCTGCATGGGTGGGATACCGGCGTCCACGTAGAGTTGCATCTCGTGGTGGATTGACAGACCTGGCACGGTTGCAGAGGCCGTATCCGTGCCCGAATAAAGCTTCCCCCCGGCCGCGACGAACTTGCGAAGAAATTCTTGAACGTTCCGATAGCCCTTCAGGAATTCCGCCCGCTCCTCGGGCGTGCGGTTCTGAGCCCAGTGGTACCGATCGAGAAACTCCAGCCGCTCGTCATACGGCACATACTGCAGGTTGGAGTTTGAGAGTAGCTTTTCGTCTTCCGCCTCGAACTGCGGGGAGCGATCGATGATTCCTCCCCATTCAAAGTCCAAAGTCGGATTGAGGAACGTGTGATTCTTCACCAGGCGCTGGATCATTGCGTCGAAGTACGTTGGATCCATCCACCGGTACAGAAGACTGTTCTTGTGTCCCGCCGCAATGCAGGGCAGCGACTGCTCGAGGATCGGCGGGTAGGCGTAGTTGCAGAAGCCCATCGCGGCGACTGCCTTCTTGCCTTCCTCGCTGCGAATAGCCGCCAAGCCGACGCCGGTCAGGTGCTCGATGCCGTCCACGCCCCAGTCGGAGGTGTCCAGGGCGTTGAAGGAGTGCGAAATGATGCTCAAGCCTTGCGCATGGGCCGCCGCCGCAACTGCCTTGAAATAGTCTCCCTTCCACTCCTCGTTCAGGGTGACGATGTCGGCTTTGCCCTTCAGAGCTGCCACCGCCTTAACCGCATCCGAGGGAGTAGCGACATTGGCAACTACCCTCGTCTTCGCGGTTTCGGTTCCCGCCAGTGGATCGGTCCTGTCGTTTCCGCCGTCTCCGAGAGTTGCGTGATGGAAGTATCGCGGCGCGCGAATCAAGCCCCGGTTGACCCCTTTCTGCAGTGCATCCGACCAGTGTCCTCCGCCCAGGTCATACACAGAGGTCACGCCGTGTGCCAGAAAGAGCTCTCCTTCGTACCAGTTGTAATGGACGTGAGACTCGATCAGTCCAGGAATGATGAATTTCCCTTCCGCCTCGATGACCTTTATCCCTGGCGGGATCACTTGGCCTGCAGGGTCTCCGCTCCACACCTTTTGAACTACGCCATCCTCAATCAGGACGCGAGCGTTGGGAATGGGAGTGGTTCCCGTTCCGTCAATCAGAGTCCCGCCTTTCACCAGCAGGCTCTGGGCGTTCGCCGCCAGGCATCCACACAACAGAAGAAGCCACGTGAAACAGATGGATCGCTTTGCATGAAATTGATTCAACATCGGCTATTTACCTCGATTGTTCGATTCCTTTCATTGCATAAAGCAGGACTTGCCACAAACCCTTTGAAGCACGCCATGAATGCGTCTAACACGCTCAACCCCGTGGCCGCGTTTGTCAGGGCGATGGTTACCCCTGGAATGACGGCAACGCTTGCCTCGGTCACCACTCAAGAAACGGTGGCCGTGGTGACTGGAGCTCAGGAATATGGGCTCGCAGCAATTATAATCACGACGAGCCAAATCGCTAAGAGTTTTTGACCGAGCCGCGGATTTTTGTACCAGCCGGAATGAGAGAGAATCTCATGAAGGCGGGCAATTGGTGATGCCGATGCAGAAGTACAAACCGGAGCAGATCGTAACGGTCGGGTAGCCTGTCATCCTGATCCTGAGCTTGCCGAAGGGGAAGGACCTGCTTTTCATTGCCACTTAGCAGGCTACGCTAAGAGGAGAAATGCTCTAGATTTCCGCCAGATTTGAATCCTGCGTGATGAGGAAATGTTCTTCCTGCTTGGGGCAGTTCATAGATCTCTATATCGATCTCTATATCGAGTACTCCGGCCATCTTCTCTTCGTCTTGCCCAATGTGATGAAGGTCACTGCGTGGCTCATCGTCTTCAAGAATAATGATTTTTGCAGGGGGGGTTAGCCGACTCGCGAGACGGACCTTGGAGAACAGCGAGCCAGCAGATTCACTCCGTCTCGTTGCTTTGTGGATACCGCCACCGAACGAAGGTATCGGACCAGCAAGGTGGTGAGTGGAAAGGAAGTCTTATGCAGGTTTGGATCAAGCGTTCCATTGTTATTATTGCGATAGTTTTTTTGGCTGCGCAGCTTTACCGGCCATCAAAAATGAACCCTCCTGTTGATCCGCGGGACGAGATCGGCGCAAGCGTAGCTATTGACCCCGGAGTTGCTATGATCTTTGATCGTTCCTGCAAGGACTGCCATTCGAATCGGACAGTCTGGCCCTGGTACAGTAACATCGCTCCGGTTTCCTGGCTGATCGTGGAAGATGTGAAAGATGGACGCAGGGAATTGAACTTTTCTGAGTGGGCAGTCTATAGCCAGGAGAAGTCCGCCAAGCTGCTCGGCGAAGTTTGCAAGGAAACATCGAAGGGGGAGATGCCCCAGATGCCCTATTCGCTGCTTCATCCGAGCGCGAAACTGACCGATGCGGACGTCCAGGCAATCTGCAATTGGACAAAGTCGATCCAGAAATCGATGCCGGCCGCAACGGCGGAGATATCGGAACGAGATGAAGAACGAGATGAAGAACGTGACGAAAAACGAGAAGAAGACTGAGGCGGCAGTGAAAGTAAATATTTCCACTCCTACTTTCATTATTGAGAAATGAGTTCGGAACGAAGACGGAGAGGTGATTGCCATGATCAAGACAAACACTAAGCTAACTTACATCTTTTTCCTCGCCTGTTTGTTGCTCGGAAGCCGTCCGGGGTTAATCGGAGCCGCGGCTGAGGAAGTGGCCATAGACCCAAGTCTCCTCAGGATGTTTCGTCCTTTGCCGACAACAATGGATTCAGAGAAGAACCCTTCTACCAAGGAACGGGTGGACCTGGGACGGATGCTTTATTACGAAAAGCGTCTTTCAAAGAACCACGACGTTTCCTGCAACAGCTGTCATGCATTGGACAAATACGGCATGGATCAAACATCGGTTTCCAGCGGGCACAAAGGCCAGAAGGGAAACCGCAACGCGCCCACGGTCTATAACGCTGCCGCACATCTTGCCCAGTTTTGGGATGGCCGCGCCGCCGACGTGGAGGAGCAGGCCAAGGGACCCGTTTTAAACCCCGTAGAAATGGCAATGCCTTCCGGGGAGGGAGCCGTAGCCGTACTGAAATCCATGCCGGCGTATGTGCAGGCATTTCAAAAGGCTTTTCCCGGAGAGAAAGGCCCCGTCACCTTCGACAATATGTCCAGGGCTATCGCTGCATTTGAGCGCCGCCTGATGACCCCGAGCCGCTGGGACGATTTCCTCCAGGGGAACAAAACGGCCCTGAGCAGCGCGGAAAAAGCCGGCTTCCTGAAGTTCACGGAAGCAGGTTGTCAAAGCTGCCACATGGGAGTTCTAGTCGGAGGAGTCATGTACCAAAAGCTGGGGCTGGTGGAGCCTTGGAGTGACTCGTCCGATCTGGGTCGTTACCAAGTCACCAAGCAGGAAAGTGATAAGTTGGTATTCAAAGTCCCTTCTTTGCGGAACATCGAGAAGACCGCCCCGTATTACCACAACGGGTCAGTCGCGACGCTGGAGCAAGCCGTGAAGCTGATGGGAGAGCACCAATTGGGCAGACAACTGCGGGACGATGAGGTCCAGAGCATCGTGACATGGCTTACGGCCCTCACCGGAAGCATTCCCAGTGACTACATTAAGCCGCCGAAGCTTCCCGAGAGTACCGCGCAAACTCCAAAGCCCGAGCGAAGTTGAGAGACGAAGCGCTTCTTGGTAATAAGAATGGGAGAACCAAGAGGGCGGTCGTTTCGAAGCGGATTAAGGTTCGAGAGATCTGTTGCAGCCCCGACTCCAGCAACCAACGAATGTCCGGTGCTTCCGCAAACAATTGTTGGGGGCCGCGGCCGATATGTGCCCCGGGTTTGTTCTCCCAATACTAAGCCGACTGGCGAGCACGGGACAGTGGGGTATTAGCCGCCGACACGGATCAGGTCACCGGCTCTGACTTTTCTCAACGCCTCAAGTATCTGCGGAACCAGGGGGCGTAGTTCTTTCAAACGGTTGGTTCGCGAAGCCACTACGACGACGGCGATGCCGGACCGGCGAACATTTTGTTGAAATGCCAGGTTTTGGTCCACGGTGAGTAACGCGTCAAACTTCTCCGCGAGCATGAGTTTCAGGAGTTCCCCGTTGCGCTTGGAGGCCCATCCCATTTCGCCGACGGTCCAAACGTCATGCTTCGCAAGTTCCCGTTTGAGGCGCCTCGGCACGCATTCATCGAGCAACAGTCGCATGCGCTTCCGTCATCTCTCTAGCCAGTTCGAGCGCCGCGACCGCCTGCTTACGGGTGACAGACGGAAAATCCTCCAGGAACTCGCCCAGCGAATCGCCCGCCTCGAGATAGTCGTATAACGTCTTAACGGGAACGCGGGTGCCGATAAATACCGGCGTGCCGCCCAGAATATCCGGGTCGCTGTGAATGAATTTGGGTTGCTTTGCCATCGCAATTCCTATCCCGTCTCAATTATAGCGGGGGTAGCAAGCCACAGCACGTTTTTTGTGCCGTGGGTTTGTTTTTTTTCCTTCCGGAAGATCGACCGGTTCCACCACTTCGATTTTGCCTTGCCGCACGACCGCCCGAACGGTATTCAACATAGCGATCCTCTCTTCGCAGGACAATCATTTCCACGTAGCATACACCTTCGCCGCCCGAAGATCCCCTATTACGCCGCTTCCTTACCAAAGCCGACCTTGAGCCGCCCGGCCCAAATGGCGTAAACTAAATAATTAAGACTGAGCGCGCCGTACTCGCCCGCGCGCGGTTGCTCGCAAGAGACGAACTAGCGTGGCAAACGCGGCGGCAAGGGCTCGATCCTAATAACGAACTAATTCCTAAGGATAAAATACAATGGCCAAAAAGCTTGTCAAAGTCATGAATACCGCCTTCCGGGACGGCTTTCAGTCCTGCCTCGGGGCGCGCGTCATCACCAAGGATTTCATTCCGGCGATCGAGGCATCGTGCGCGGCCGGAATCGACCACTTCGAGTTCGGCGGCGGCGCCCGATTCCAGGCGCTGTTTTTCAACTGCAACGAAAACGCCTTCGACATGATGGACACTTTCCGTGCAGTGGCGGGGCCGGAGGCGAACCTCCAGACGCTGGGCCGCGGCATCAACGTGGTGGCGCTCGACAGCCAGCCTTCCGACATCATCGAACTGCACGCCAAGATGTTCAAGAAGCACGGCGCCACCACCATCCGCAATTTCGACGCGCTGAACGACGTCAACAACCTGGTCTACGCCGGCCAGATGATCCATAAATACGGCCTCAAGCACGAGATTTGCATCACGCTGATGGCGCTGCCTCCGGGTTGCGAAGGCGCGCATACCGCGGAATTTTACATGAAGAGCCTCGACGATATTCTGGCCTCGGGCGTCGCCTTCGACTCGCTCTGCTTCAAGGATGCCTCGGGGACCGCGGTGCCCCACACGGTCTACGAAACCATCAAGCAGGCGCGCAAGAAAGTGGGGAACGACGTGCACATCCGTCTGCACACGCATGAGACGGCCGGCATCTCGGTCTCTTGTTATTGGGCCGCGCTCGAAGCCGGAGCCGACGGAATCGACCTGTCGCTCGCGCCCATGTCGGGCGGCACCTGCCAGCCGGATATCGCCACCATGTGGCACGCTCTGCGCGGCACCAACTACGATCTGGGGCTAGATATCGACAAGGTGATCGAAGCGGAAAAGGTCTTCCATGAGTGCATGGATAAATACGAACTGCTGCCCGAGGGACGCCTGGTGGAGCCGCTGATCCCGTGGTCTCCCATGCCCGGCGGGGCGCTGACGGCCAACACGCAGATGCTCCGCGAGCTGAAGATGTTCAACAAGTATCCGCAGATTTTCGCCAAGATGGGCGATTGCGTCCGCCGCGGCGGGTTCGGCACTTCCGTGACGCCGGTCTCGCAGTTCTACTTCCAGCAGGCGTTCAACAACTTCGTTCTCGGCGACTGGAAGCGGATCGCGGATGGCTACGGCAAGATGGTCCTCGGATACTTCGGCAAGACCCCTGTGCCGGCCGATCCCGAGATCATTGCGATTGCCGCCAAGCAACTCAAGCTCCCGCCGACCACCGAAGACCCGCGCGCCATGAACGATCGCGACCCCAATAAGGGCTTCGCGGCCTGCAAGAAGATGCTCGCGGAGGGCGGCATCACGGATCAGTCCGAGGAAAACATCTTCATCGCGGCGACCTGCAAGGAAAAGGGTATCCAGTTTCTGAAGGGCGAAGGCAAGGTCAACGTGCCTTACAAGAAAAAGGAAGAAAAGAAAGCAGACGCGAACAAGCCCGCGGAAGTCCCCGCAGCCGCTTGTTGAGCCGGTGGCTGAAAAACCTGAGCGCTGCGAAGAAACGGGAAGCCTACTTCAGCCGCTCCCAAACCAATTCATGAACCTGCCGCACGCCGTCTAAAATCTGTGGCGGCGTCCGCAGGGTGACCCGGTTTCCCTGGAGCGTCACATAACGGACCAGGTCCGTTTTCACGTTGTTTTGCAGGTACGAGATTTCCACGTGGTGGACTACCTTGTCGCCGGTGTAGGTATAGGTCCCGGCATAGGCGATGAAGGAGGCAAACGCCTCCGCCTTCTCCGCATCCGGCGCCGCTCTTCGATCGGCGACCGAGAGCGGCTTGCGTCCATCCTCGGAAATAATCGCCATCATGCGGCCGTCGGCTGTGTAGGTGATGAAGCCCGTCGGATGTCGGCCATAGACTTCTTTATTGACCTCCCCGTTGTCCATCTTGGCCGTGACCGACACCAGTTTCCAGGTGCCAACCAGACTATCTTTGGCCTGGGCCATTGCCAAGGATGGAAGTGCAAGCGCAAAGACGGCCACAGCCAGAACGCAAGTTTTCCTCATCACAATCCTCCTCAATTTCCATCCGCGATCTCATCCGACATTTCAATGTTGATTCCGCGTCTGAGCGGCACTATACACCCAACGGGTGCGCCGTGGTAGCCACGGCATGCCTTTTGTGCCGTGGTTTTTCCGGAACGAACTACCAATTCAAATTCCGGATGAATCTTTCTTGAAACTAGCCAATCGATTCAAAAACCTGCGATTCCCCGCTTGATCTTCTCCCCTTTTTGTTATGCTGAACGCAAATACAATCGTCACGCAAGGGAGGATTGGCATGAAAAGTTGGAGACACTTCGGAAGCGCGTTTTTGGCGCTATTGGTGACGGCGGGAGCGGCCCGGGCCGCGTCGATGACGATTCCGGCCGGGGCCACCATCTCCGTCCGCATGACGGACGCGCTCGATTCCAAAACGAATCGCACCGGCGAGACGTTTCGCGCTTCGCTCGACGCGCCGGTGTCGGTCGACGGACAGATTGTCGTTCCCAAGGGAGCCGAGGCCATCGGCCGCATTACCGGCGTGGAATCTTCCGGGCGTTTTAGAGGACGGCCCGCGATCGCAGTCGAGCTGACCGCACTGAATTTCGACGGGAAATCAGTCGCCATCCGCACCAGCGCATACGAGGAAAGCGGCTCCTCGCGAGGCCGGCAGACCGCCAAGATCGCCGGAGGCGGAACGGCGCTCGGCGCCATACTGGGTGTTGCGACGGGCATGCCCTGGCTCGCAACCGGGTTGGGCGCAGCAGCCGGCATGATGGTGCAGACTGTGCGCGGACCCGCCGACATCCGCATCCCGGCCGAGTCTCTCCTGCTCTTTACGTTGCAGTCTCCGCTTCCGCTGGAGGGTGGAGAGTAATCCAGGAAAAGTAGAAGCTGTTGCAAAAATCTCTTCGAACTCCGTAAGGGCACGACTTCAGTCGTGCCGATCACAAGACAATAAGGAGCGGGCTTTAGCCCCTGAGGTACGTCCGTTAGCCCTCAGCGGCTGAAGCCGCTCGCTTGACCACTCGCTTTCGGCACGGTTAAAACCGTGCCCTGCCAATACATTAATTTGGGTTATCCAACAGCTTCTCCTCACGGCGCAAAAGGCGGAGGCACGCGGCGCTTCGTGGCGCGTTCGAAGCCGAAGGCCAGATCGATGAGCCGCGGCTCGCTGCAAGCCAGACCCGTGAAGCTGACTCCGTAGGGCGCGGGCTTGGGGTCGAATCCCGGCGGGAAAGGCGGCGTGGGGGCGTTCGGTATCGTGCTGAACGGAACGACCACCGTCGGGTATCCCGGCATCGCTGCGATGGCATTGCCGCTGTAACCGGGAAAGAGCAGCGCGTCCAGCTTGTTTCCCTTCATAGCCGCTTCGATGCCTTGCGTGCCGGCCAGCGCCACGTCCTTCGCTCGATCCTTCTCGTAGCGAGCGCGGTCCTCCTCCAGGTTCATTTCATCCGAGATGTCGAGCAACGACTGCCCGTACTTAATCGCTCCCGCCTGCCTATGGCTAAGGTTGAACCGGCGCAGCTCGGTGAGCGACTTCACCGGAGCGGCGTTTCCCAGCGTGGCGAGCCACTGGTTGAAGTCGCGCTTCATGCCGTACTTCATCGTCGTCGAGCAATCCAGGTCCCTTCCCTTGGCATTTTCCAGGCCTGTGCAACGGTTCCACTTGAGATAACTATTCTGCGCGTCCGGAGAGATAACGCTCGGGAGGTCGGCGGGATCGACGATGATTGCGCCTTGCTGCTGGAGGATCGCGATCGCTTCGGCCATGACTTTTTTTTGGTCTTCATTGAGGCCGCCGCGCGGCGCGCTCTCGCCCGGCGTCGTCACGGCGTCGTAATAAAACGCGCGGGGAATGCCGATGCGCGCGCCCTTCAGTCCATCGGGTTTGAGGTACCGCGTGTAATCGCGTCCCGGAGGAGGAGTGCAGGTTTGAGTGGCCGGGTCGTTGGGATCTGGACTGGAGCTTTCCATGGCGCCGAGCAGGATCGCTGCATCGGTCACGGTCTTCGCAATCGGGCCGGGCGTGTCCTGATCGGCCGTGATCGGGATAACGCCGTAGCGGCTGATGCGGCCCACCGTCGGCTTGATGCCGACGAGCATATTCTGGTTTGCTGGGCTGAGAATGGAGCCGGAGGTCTCCGTTCCAACATTCGCGGCCCAAAGATTCGCCGAGGTGCCGATCCCCGAGCTGGATCCGCCGGGCGAGAGGGCGGGACGCCCGTCGAAGGCGGTGTCGCGCGGATCGCGGCGCGGATCGTAGGGGTTCATTCCATATCCGATGAGCGCGTTGTAGCCCGACGGCATGGGCGTGGGCGAGCCGGCAACCCAGTTGGCCAATTCCGTCATACCCGTTTTCGCGATGATGACGGCCCCGGCGTCAAGCAGATTTTTCGTCAGCGTCGCTTCATAGGGCGGCACAAACCCGTCGAAGGCCAGCGCTCCGCCGGTGGTCGGCATGTTCGTCGTATGGATGTTGTCTTTGAGCGCGATGGGAATTCCGTGCAGCGGCCCGCGCACTTTGCCCTGCGCGCGCTCGCGGTCGCGCGCCTCGGCCTCCTGCAGCGCGTCGCGGTTCACCGTGATCGCCGCATTCAGCTTAGACCCGTAAAGTCCGATTCGGATCAGGTACTGCGCAACCAACTCGCGCGAGGTGATCTGTCCCCGTTCCATGGCAGTCCGCATCTCCGGGATGGTAGCTTCCACGACCGTGAACGGTTTTCGAGTTCCCCCCGTGGGAGCGCCGCGCCGCGCTTGCGCGTGCAGGTTTAGAGGTGCCGCGAATACAATCAGGAGCGCAGTGATTCGTTTCATGGTGGACTATTTTACCCCAGGATGACCCGCGCGGCGGCTCGCATATTACAAAGCAAAAATGAGCAATTGACATTCCCCGGCGGCGGCGATATGGTTGCTTTCAGAGGGCACCATGGAACGAATCGCCCGAGTTCGCTTGGCCGGCGCGGCATTCCTGATATTGTTTTCGTTCCATCTCCCTGTGTGGGCGCAGAGACCGCGGTATGCCGGCGTAACCCCGGGACCGACGGCCCCTGCGAATGCGTCGTCCCCGGTTTCAACTCAACACCATCATCCCTCTAGATTTCCAGGCGGGAATTCCGGCGTGATGGCGGCTCCAACTCAGCAGCCGGGAATTCTGTTTCCGACCGCGCTGGGGAACAACGTAGGTCTTCAAGCTATTCCATCGGTCGGAATGACGCCCGGAATCGGGAATATCAACCAGCCAGGATTGCCTCCCGGTGCGCCCACCGTGTATCCCAACATAAACAATCCAGCGGCCGCGCCGATTGGCTTGCCGTCCGTTCCCAATTACCGGCATCCGGGGAACGCTTCTCGCCATGACGGCGAACATCGCGGACGCGGCGCGGGCGGCCCGATCTTCGTTCCCTACTACTACGCCGTTCCTTATTACGTATATCCGGGGAATCCTGGATTCGCTTCGGCTCCGCCGCAACCGAACTATGCTCCGTATCCGGTGGAGCCTGAACCAGCCCCCTCTCCGGAGCGGTTCCCTCCATCGACTATTTATATACCTCCTGCCAGCGTTGCGCAGCCCGAACAGCCTAGCCAGCCTCCCGCACCCGCCGAGAGCCAGCCAGCTCCGGAAGCCGCGCCTCAGCCCCGGCCCGTCACGATATTAGCGTTCAAGGATTCGACGATTGTCGCCGTAACGGACTATTGGCTGAAGGGCGCAGACGTATATTACAAAAGGGGTGACGGAAGTGAAGCTGGAGTCCCGATCGACCAGTTGGATTTTCCGCTCACGGAACAGTTGAATCGGGAGCGGCACGTGCCGTTAGTCCTGGAATACCGCCCCGATTGACCCTGCTTGAATTGCTTGCCGCCGTTCGTTCTCAAGCCTTCTCGGTAAATTTCTTGATATTGATGACGGCGCGTTCGTGCGTTCCCTCGCCGATCTTTTCTTTTTCGTTGTGAACTTCGACGGCGAAAACAACCCGGCGTCCGTTGATCTCTTTTACGGTCGATTTCGAGTGGACCTTCATTCCAATCGGAGTGGCGGCGATATGGCTGATGTTCACTTTCGTGCCCACCGAGCTCTCTCCTTCTTCCAGGTACGGCTTAATCAGATGGATGGAAGTGCGCTCCATCAGCGCAATCATAGAGGGCGTGGAATAAACCGAGCGCACTCCCGTACCAAGGTGACGCACTCCGTGCTCGTCGGTGGTTTCTTGTTCCAGTTCCGCCGATAGTCCGATTGTGAATTCCGGCTTCAAAGTCTTCCCCTCCCTGTATATGCTCGGCTGCAAACCTATCCAGCAAAATTTAGCCACAGAGGCACGGAGGCACAGAGAAAAGAAAGTTGTTTTTTAAATCCCTTCCCGATTTTGCTTCTCTGTGTCTCTGTGCCTCTGTGGTTATTTTGGCGTTACGGCTCGACTTCCACGATCATATCGAGCTCCACCGACGCTCCCAGCGGCAGTTCGTTGACGCCGACGGCGGCGCGGGCGTGCTGTCCCTTGTCGCCGAGAAGCTCGGCCAGAAAAACGGATGCGCCGTCGATCACCTTGGGCTGCTGGTGAAAGCCTTCGGAGCTCGCGACAAATCCCGTGATCTTGACGATGCGGCGAATCCGGTCCAGGTCTCCGATCTCGTTTTTCACTACGCTCAGCGCATTTAAGGCGCAAATCCGGGCGGCATCGGCTGCTTCGACAAGATTCCGTTCGGAGCCAACATGACCGCGGTGCCGAAGTTCGCCTTTCTCGCGCGGAACCTGGCCGGAAACAAAAATCAGATTGCCCGTCCGGACGCAGGGGAGGTACGCCGCCACGGGCGTGGGCGCTTCCGGCAGTTCCAGTCCCATCGCTCGAAGCTTCTCTTCCACCTTGCTCATCACTGGCCTTCCTTTCGAAGCTGGCCGTCCTTTCGAAGATATTCCTTGGGAAATCCCGGAAGCGTGGAGGCGACGAACTCCAGGACATTTCCGTCCGGGTCCTCGAAATAGAGGCAGTGGTCCATGTCCTCGGAATGGGTGATGGGGTCTTTGAGGACCTTGACGTTTTGGGACTTCAGGAACTCCGCGGCGCGATCGACATCCTCCGGCGTCGCGAGGCGAAACGCCGTGTGGTTGACGCCGGCGCGTTTGCGGTAATCCTCCGTCGCTCCCAGGGGAACCTGATACAACGCGATATCGTGAAACATCAAATTGTCTCCGTCCCGGTATTGGCCCAAATTCATAAAGACAATGTTATCGCCGTGCCGGCCGGAAATATGCAAACCGATAATCTCGGTGTAAAACTTTACCGAGCGCGTCATGTCGGTGACGTTGAAGTTCACGTGAGCGACATCAATGGGTTTGATCATCGTTACTGGCTCCTTCCTTTCCAATTCGCCGGGAAAACTCAATCCCGAATTCTAACTCGATAGCGCCCCACTGTAACCTAAATCAACGAGCGCACCACGCCTCCGTCGATCTGGATCGCTGTCCCCGTGATAAACGATGCCCGCTCGGAGGCCAGAAAAACCACCAGATCGGCGAACTCCTCCGGCCTCCCCGCGCGCCCTAACGGAATGTCCTTCGCTCGTTTCTTCATATATTCTTCCAGCGGCAGTCCTGCCTGCTGCGCGCGGTGCTGATTCAGAGCGATGTGGCGCTCCGTTTCAAATGGACCCGGACAGACCGTATTCACGAGGATGTTGAAAGGCGCCAGCTCCGTGGCCATAGACTTCGCAAGGCCCAGCACGCCCGCGCGCGCCGTGTTCGAAAGAATCAGATTATCCTGTGGCTGCTTGGCGGAAAACGAGGTGATGTTGACGATTCGTCCCCAGCGAGCCGCCTTCATGTGCGGGACCGCCTCCCGGCACAGGTGAATTGTGCTGAGCAAATTCAGATCCAGAGCCTTCTGCCAGGCATCTTCCGGCAGGTCGAGAAACTGACCCGGCGGTGGCCCCCCCGCGTTGGTCACCAGAATATCCAGCTTCTGGAAGTGCGCCACAACCTGCTGAACGAGCCGCTTCACCTCGGCGGGAACGCTGACATCGGCCGCAACCGGCAACACTTCCGCCCCCGTCGCGCGGCGAATATCCTCGGCCGCCTTTTCGAGTTTGTCGGGTGTGCGGGAGCAGATCGCCACGCGCGCTCCTTCCTGGGCAAAACCGGTGGCAACCGCCTTGCCAAGTCCGGAGCTTGCTCCGCAGACGAGGGCTACCCTGTCGCCCAATCCAAGATCCATGCTTTGTTTCCTGCCTCCTCTGATCTTAATCTAAAGAATTGATAATTGCGTTGAGGCCAATGTGCCTCGCCACTCAACATCAGGCGGCCCGCTTTTCTGCGCTGCCCTTGGCGCGTACCCGCAGATCGACATCGCAACCGAGCACATGCAGCAACGACAAGAGCTTATCGACGGACTTGCGGTAGTTCTTCTGATCGAGAAGCCGATGAAGTTGTGCGGCCGACGTTCCCAGCCGCCGAATGATTTCGCTCTTAGACAAGGGACTGGCTTCCACGCGCCTCTGGGCTTCGATCGTCAACTTGTAAAGCAGCGCATCGCGCAGATAATCGGGGTCCTGGTTGTACTCCAGGACTTGTTCGATGTGAACTGTACCTTCATTCCCGGACTTCAGAATATATGTGAACGCCTCCCGCCCGAGTTCTCGGTCGACAAAGAGCCGAATAATGGGATCGATAATGCTTGGCTGCGGCGTGACCTCTGAGTAAGGCAACTGAAAGATCATGGTTCCAGTCCTCACCTCGAAAGCCTTCTTGCGGTTGTTGTGGGCGACTGACCGGATTTTCATAACAAACCCTCCGATTTCAGTTCCTCGATCAACTCAATCACTCGCCGCGACGCCTTACCTTTCATTGCCTACCCGTTTTCCAAGTCCCATTTGGCGAGCAGCCTCCCCTTCCGATAAACATGTACATGAAGAGGAGGATGGTCGCCTTTCCAGGTGAGGAAAAAATAGCCGCCCCGGCGCAACTTCGCCGTTCCGAAACCTTACCGCATAAGGTAATACTTGTCAATGCCCGCCTTCCGAACCGCAATGCCTTCTCGAATCATATGCTGCAGGATCAACTATAAATGACCCGCACTGTTAACGCCCGCGTTTCCCCGCAAATAAGGCGCGGAGCTCATCCCAGGAGGCCACACCAACGAATGTCCCAAGAGCCAGGAAGCTCAAGACAAATGCGACGCTGATCGATACGCTCTGGATGAGAGAGCCTTTCATGCTCTGCCAAGGGAACGTCGCGTCGAGCGTTCTCTCCAGATAGATGGAAACGATGGCCGCAGCCGACGCGCAGCCTAGAGTCCTCGCAAGCAGCGATCCCAGGACGCGAAGCCGAATCTCAAGCCTCCGATAGAGCACCCCGCAAAGCACACCAGTATAGACGATGACGCCGAGCGAGCTCGCCGCGGCCAGGCCCGCGAATTCAAATCGCTTGCCAAGCTGCCAGTAGACCGGCAGCCACGCAACCGCCAGGCCGCTGCCGATCAGCGTGGGCGTCAGCGTATCTCCCAGCGCGTAGAAGCCCCTCCCGACGATAGACTGAACGCCCCAGGCGACAGCTCCCACCAGGAATAGAATCAATGCCCAGGCGGTTTGCTCCATGTCATGGCCGGAAAGACGGGTGTGCGAAAAAAGCAGATAGACGATCTGACGGCTGAGGACCGCCATCAGCACCGAGACGGGCATCATCGCCAGGATGACGTGGCGCAGAGCGTCTTCAAGACCTTCCTTCATCTCGGCCCACTTCTTTTCGGCAGCCAGCCGTGCCATGGCCGGATACGAGGCCACTCCGGCAGCTTGAGCGAAGACCGCCACCACCACGCGCATCAGTGTCTTTCCGTAGCTCAGCCAGGTAATGGAGGCGGGAATCAGGAAGGAGCCAAACCAGCGTATCGCCCAGTCGTCGATGAAGATGAGCGAGAACCCCAGCATGATCGGCACGGAGAGCCGCAGAAAGCGCAGAAAGCCGGGATGGCGAAGGGCAATCTCAAACCGGAACCGCGCTCCCAGGCGCGCCGCTCCATACGCAGGCACCAGAAAATTTCCAAGGAACGATCCCGCCAGCACTCCCCAGGAAAACGCCACGATGCCCCAGCGCTTTGCCATCAGCAGGCCAAACGCAATGATCATCGCGTTGTAAATCAAGGGGGCGAGCGAGGGGATCACAAAGCGGCCCCGCGCATACTGCACCGCGCTGAGCACTCCGCCGATAAAAAAGAACGCTTGCGCCGGCAGCATGATGCGGGTTAGCTGCGTGACCATCTGTTGTTGCTCGCTCCGGAAGCCGGGAGCGATCCAATGGGTCAGCTCCGGCGCGAAGATCTCGGCCACGACCAGGAGAATCAAAAGCAGCAGCGACATGGCGCTGAGGACAATCGAAAAAACGCGCCAGGACTCTTCCTCGCGATTCGACGTGTAATACTCAAGGAACACCGGAATGAACGTGATGCTCAGCGCCCCGCCGGCCAGGAGGTAGTTCAAGATGTCGGGGATGGTGAAAGCCGCATAATAGGCGTCGGTGGTGGCGTTCGAGCCGGCCTGATGAGCGATGGTCCACTCGCGGAAAAATCCAAGAACGCGGCTGAGGAAGACGCTGGTCGCGACAATCGCAGCCGATTTCAGGAAGATCCGCCGGTGGCTTGCGGCGGAGGCAGCCGCGGCGGAATCGGGAATAGGAGTTGTTGACAACCTTAATCGTATCCGTTTGATCGTCTTGATCAGTGGCCCGAAACCCGGAACTCCGCGTACCGCTCTCGACGGCCGGCGCATCGACCCGCGCCGACAAACGCGCTCGCCGCGCCGTTCCATCGTCCCGCCCAATCGATGGTGCTATAATTCGAGCAGGATTCAGCGCGGTTTCATTCTGCCATTTTAACCGCCTGGGAGCACCGAATGCCAGTTGAGCGCACCATGAGATCGTACTTTGACCACAATGCGACAACGCCCGTCGCGCCCGAGGTCCTGGACGCCATGCTGCCCTACCTTCGGGAAGAGTATGGCAACGCATCGAGCATTCACCGCTTCGGCCAGAGAGCGCGCGCCGCGGTGGAACGGGCGCGGGCACAGGTCGCCTCGCTGATTCATTGCGAGCCGTCGGAGATTATTTTCACCGCCGGCGGCACCGAGGCCGATAATCTCGCCGTGCTGGGCGCTGCGCGCGCCGGCTCGAACGCGCGAAAGCACGTTATCACCTCCGCTTTCGAACATCCGGCTGTCCTATACTCATGCCGCGCTCTTGAGAAAGAGGGCGTGGCGGTAACGTATTTGCCGGTTGGCTCGCAAGGTTACGTCGATCCCGACGACGTTCGCCGTGCGCTGCGTCCGGAAACTGTGCTGGTCACCATCATGCACGCAAACAACGAAATCGGCACCGTGCAGCCCATCGAAGAAATTGCCAGGATTGCGCGGGAAGCCGGAGTGCTGTGCCATACCGACGCCGTCCAGAGCACGGCCAAGATTCCTCTAGACGTTCGAAGCCTAGGCGTGGATATGCTCTCGCTCAGCGCTCACAAATTTTACGGACCGAAGGGCGTTGGCGCGCTCTATCTCCGCAAAGGCGTCTCGCTCCAGCCCGTGCTCTTTGGAGGGCACGGCGAGCACGACCCGCGTCCCGGCACGGAAAACGTTCCCGGAATCGTGGGCCTCGGCGCAGCGGCGCAGTTGGCCGGCGAGATCCTGCAGGCTGAAATTCCTCGCCTGTCGGAACTCCGTGACCGTATCGAGAATGGAGTCCTTCAGAAAATAGAGGCGTCGGGAGTGAACGGCCCATCGAAAGGAAGTCCGGTTGCACGACCCGATGGCCGGTACTTGCGAGTTCCCAACACCACGAACCTGCATTTTGATTATGTCGAAGGTGAGTCGCTGCTGATCTCACTCGACCTGCAAGGGATCGCGTGTTCGACCGGCTCGGCCTGTTCATCCGGCTCCACGAGCGCCTCTCACGTGCTGTTGGCCATCGGTCTTTCGGTACAGCGCGCCCGCGGGAGTCTTCGCTTCAGCTTGGGACGGCAGAACACGAGCGAGGAAATCGATGTTCTCCTCCAAACGCTTCCGGCCGTTGTCGAGCGTCTGCGCGCGCTATCTCCCGAAACCCCGGTGGGCGCCCGGAAGAGTTAGCATCTGTTGCCCCCTCAGAGTCCCGTAAGGGCACGACTTTAGTCGTGCCGATAGAATGAGGCGAGAGGAGGGCTTTAGCCCCTGAGGTAGTTTCTTGGCCCTCAGCGGCTGAAGCCGCAGTTCCACAGTCGCTCGGTTCGGCACGGTTAAAACCGTGCCCTTCCATTACCTTAAGGCGGGTTACGTACGGCCCCTACGTTTCCATTCAGGTCACAGGATGATTTCTCAAGATTCGCTTCTGACGGCTGACATTGCGATGCGAACGGCTTCTCGCTCGGGCGAGAACGCTACCGTTGTCGTGGCGATGAGCGGAGGGGTGGATAGCTCCACGGTCGCAGCGATTCTTCGCTCCACCGGCTGCCGGGTCGTCGGTTTGACCATGCAGCTCTGGGACCAGCGTCGTCTAGCCTCGGACGATCCTTCCGCTCCCAAGACTGTCGAGGGCCGCTGCTGCTCGCTCAACGATGTCTATGATGCCCGCCGAGTCGCCGAGCATCTGAACGTTCCCTACTATGTAGTCAACTTCGAGCGGAGCTTCGAGCAAGCGGTAATTCGTCCGTTCGTCTCCGAGTATCTCGCGGGCCGCACGCCGATCCCCTGCACACTCTGCAACAACCACGTAAAGTTCGACCAGTTGCTGGTGACGGCCCGGCAGATCGGCGCGGACCTGCTGGCAACGGGACATTACGCCCGCGTGGAGTTCGACGCCGATCGCAAGCGTTTTTTGTTACGCCGAGCAGTCGATGAAACGAAGGACCAGTCCTATTTTCTTTTTGGACTCACTCAGGAGCAGTTGAGCCGCACGCTTTTTCCGTTGGGATCGCTGGCCAAACAGAAGGTCCGCGAGATCGCGAGAGAGAACCGCCTTCCCGTTGCGGAAAAGCCGGAGAGCCAGGAGATCTGTTTTGTCCCTGGAGGCGACTACTCCCGCTTTCTCGATGCGTACCAGCGCGAGCGGGGCGAGCCGCTTCCAGATACCGAGGGTGATGTTACCACCATCGATGGGCGCGTGCTGGCGCGCCACAATGGCCTGCATCATTTCACCGTGGGACAGCGCAAGGGACTGGGCGTAGCCACCGGCACGCCGCTCTACGTGATTTCGCTCGACCCCGCCACTCGCCGGGTCGTGGTCGGAGGGGACCAGGACCTTTACGCCTCTAGCTGCCTGGTCCGCGACATCAATTGGATTGCACTACCGGAATTAAAGAGCGAGATGGAAGTGGAAGTAAAAATCCGGCACAAGCACTTACCGGCTCCCGCCACGATATCGCCCGAAGGGGATTCCGTGCGCGTACGGTTCGAAGCGCCGCAGCGAGCGGTGACGCCGGGTCAGGCGGCTGTGTTTTATCAGGGAGACCTCGTGGTGGGCGGCGGATGGATCGACCGCACGGAGCGCTAATTTCCCTGCTTCCGTCGCTGAGCCGGCGGAAGACGGAGGACCATGTGGTCTATGTCAACGTAAGCGTTCCCGACTTTCATGCAGCGGCGTTCGCAGCCGTAACTTTGAAAACCCACGGACCGATAAAGCTTCGTAGCGGCCGTTTGATCTGTACCAACCGCGAGCCGAAGCTGCTCCAGGCCGGGCAACGAACTCGCGCGGGCGATCAGCGCGGACATCAGCGCTTTGCCGATTCCCCGTGAACGCACGGCCTCCGTGACGTAGACTCCCCACACCATGGCCTTGTGGCGAATCTTTTCTCCCCGATTGCGTATTAAACCCGCGACGCCAACCAACTTTCCATGGACGAAGGCTCCTAAAATGAATCCGCCTTTCGAGGTGGGACGCAGCCGCGCGGCCGTTTCCTTGATCGTCGTCCGCCGGTGCTCCTTCGCGGATTCACCGAAGGCGCGCGGTACCTTCTCGAGGGCCTCAAGCCGGAAGCGCCAAAACTGCTTTGCATCTTTTGCTCTGAGAGTTCGGATTAGCATACTATCGCTTACTATGGATTGACGCGGAAACGAGTCGAGCGGAACAACAGCACCGAAGCGCTCTGCGCGGCTGAATGGGAAACAGTATTAAGAGCTGCTGCATAATCCGTTTTAAGGTGTTGTAAGGGCACGGTTTTAACCGTGCCGAAAGCGTGCGGTGAAGCAAGCGGCTTCAGCCGCTGAGGGCCAAGGACGCACCTCAGGGGCTAAAGCCACCTTTACTGCCATGCCGATCAGCACGGTTAAAACCGTGCCCTTACGAGGCTCCCAGGAGGTTTTGCAACAGCTTCTAAGAGCCCGAGAGCCGCTCATGGTCGCTTGGCCGCGGGAAACCGACCCAGGAGGTAGCTGCCCACGTTCTCGGTAAGCTCAAAGCCGACCGCCGCCAGACCCGCTGAGAAAGCGTCCTGGAACTGTTGGCGCAATTCTTTTTGGATGCGCGCAACGGGAACTTTCGGTTTTTTGGCGGCATCGGCAACGGATGTGGGAACGGCGATGCGGCTAAGAATGTCGCAGTCCCGGCGATGCGCATTTTTTGTGCGCGCGATGACGCGGGGCGAATCGAGCCACCATTCGGCAACCAGGCGGTCGGTCGGCAATCCACGGTGCAGAGGGCTGGAGCTGGTTCCATACTGATTCGGAACGTAGCGCCTTGCGATGGCGCCCAGCCGCTCAATGTTGAAATAAGCGTTTTTCAGCTCCAGCGGATCGAAGGTCCACTCGATCAGCTTGATTCCGCTTTTGAGAGCCTTGCGCCGCTGTTCGAGTTTCAGCCGTCGTCCCACTCCTCGCTCGCGGTAATTGGCCAGCACCCCGAGCATGTGCGAGTGAAGATAAACCGTCTTGCCCTTCAACGCCGGCACGGCCAGAGAAAACCCAACCATCCGTCCGCCGGGCTCGAAGGCGCCGATCACCTGGCCTTCGATCTTATGCGCCACCACAAAGAAGCGCAGCGGAATCAGCTCTCTGTCTTCCCATCCCCAGACGGTCTGCTGCACTTCGACACACTGCCGGTAATCGTCCAGTGTGTTGCAGTCGCGGACCGCGATCTCGGCTTCAGCTTCCAACTTCGTCTTCCTTGGAGCGATTCCAAAGCGAATCCATCTCCTCGAGTGTCGCCTCGCGCGGCGTTTTGTTCTCTTTCCTCAACTGGGCCTCGATCCACTGGAAGCGGCGGCGGAATTTTTGGTTGGTCTTGCGCAACGCGCTTTCGGGATCGATCTTCAGAAAGCGCGCAATGTTCACGGCGGTGAACAGAAGATCGCCCACCTCGTTTTCCACTTTGGAATGGAGTTCCGCCGCCGTTTCCTTCGATGAGGCAGAGTGTTCCGTGGCCAGAGTATCGATCGTCGCTGCTGTTTTCAGTTCCGCCGATTCCTCGCCCAGCTTTTCGAGCACGTCTTCCAGACGCTTCCAGTCGAAGCCGACGTGAGCGGCGCGGGAGCTTAATTGGTAGGCTTGCATGAGAGAAGGTATGCTCGACGAAACGCCGTCGAGCACGGACTTGGGCGGCTCGAATGATTTCCCCTGCTCGGCCTGTCGCTGCCGCTTCTCCTCCGCCTTCAATACCTCCCAATTGCGCAGGACGTCGGAGGCCGTGTCAGCCTTGGTATCGCCGAAGACGTGCGGGTGGCGGCGGACCATCTTGCTATGGATTCGCTCGATCACATCTTCGATGGTGAAGTGGCCATCCTCGGCCGCCATCTGCGCGAAAAAGACGACCTGCAACATCAGGTCGCCCAGCTCGCTTGAAAGTTCCTCCCAATCCCTGCGGCCGATGGCGTCCACCACCTCGTAGGTCTCTTCGAGCAGGAAAGGCTTGATCGTATCGTAGGTCTGCTCCCGGTCCCACGGACATCCGCCGGGACCGCGCAGCCGGGCCATTAGTTCCACGAGTTTTGGAAATTGCGAGGACATAAAATTAGTGACGAGTGACAAGTGACGGGTGGGAAAAAGGAAGTTAGAAGTTAGAAGACAGAAGTTAGAATAAGACAACTTCTGGCTTTCTTCTGACTCCTGGTTTATTCACTCGCCGCCGCCTTTCCTTCCAAGAAGGTTTCGAAACAACGATTAAAGCTCGCCTCCTGCTCCACCTGGGGATAGTGTCCGCTCGGTGTCAGGATTTCCAATTGCGCGCCCGCAATCGCATTCGCCAGGAATTCGGCGAACTTCTGCGGCGCCATGCGGTCGTCGCTGCCGCCCACGACCAGCGTGGGAACCTTGATCTCGGCGAGCCGCGGCATTACGTCAAAATTATTGTTGGCCTGGAAATCCGCGTAGGTCGCCTGCGCGCTCGCCTGGCCGGTTCGTGTCTTCAGCCATTGAACAATTTCGGCGGACATCGACGGATGGACCATCTGTTCGACGGGGATGATGTGGGTCGAGCCGGGCATCGTATTCCCAAATTTCTCGGCGCTCGCTTTGGCCTGTTCCAGAAAATCCGGACGCATCTTCATGCGCGCTCCGGTCGCAACCAGCACCAGCGCATGGACGCGCCGGGCATAACCAAGCGCAAGCGTCAGTGCCACGGCTCCGCCCATCGAGTGCCCGGCAACAACGGCGCTCCCGATCCCGTGCTGATCCATCAGGCGGCAGACTTCCGCGGCATTCTTTTCGTGCCGGTCCAAACCGTTTTCGCTCAGCCGCGCCCCATGCCCCGGCAGGTCGAGCGCGAGCACCCGGTGCCGCTTCGAAAATGCCGCAGACTGCCGCTCCCAAACCGCCGCGCTATCGCCCGCGCCGTGTATAAAAACAATTGCCGCCATGATTACCTCGTTGTTAGGAATTAGCCACGGAGGCACTGAGGCACAGAGGAATAATAAATTGAAAAATCGATGGTTCTTTCCGTTCCGTGTTACCTTGCTAGCTTTCTCTCTGTGCCTCTGTGCCTCCGTGGCTTTCTTTACGCCTTCAGTTTCCCTTCAGCCATCAGCTTCGACGCGATCTGCTGGCGAAGGTCCTTCTTGGAAACCTTTCCGACGCCGGTCAGAGGAAACGATTCCACGATCTCCAGCCGCTCCGGGAGCTTGAATTTTGCGATCTTCTTTTCGACGAGGAAGCCCGCCAGCTCTTCGAGCGTCAGAGTGCGTCCCGGCCGGGGGATCACAAAGGCGCAGCCTTTTTCTCCCATGATGGGATCGGGCATGGCGACCACCGCCGCCATGTGAACGCTCTCATGGCACAGGATCAGGTTCTCGATCTCTTCGGCGCTGATCTTCTCGCCTCCCCGGTTGATCATATCTTTTCTGCGGCCTTCCACCACCAGATTGCCGCTCGGGTGGAGGCGCACCATGTCGCCGGTGCGGTAAAAACCGTCGGGAGTAAATGCCGTGCGATTGTGCTCCTCCGCCTTATAGTAACCCCGGATGGTGTAAGGCCCGCGCGTCAGCAACTCCCCGACCTCGCCCGGCGCGACTTCGCTGCCGCCGTCGTCCACGATTTTGATTTCATCGGCGGGTGAGACGGGCCGGCCCTGCGTTTGGCGGATCACCTCGCGAGGATCGTCCGGACGTGTGAGATTGATGAGGCCCTCCGCCATACCAAACGCGTGTCCCGGCGTCAGGAAGCTCCACGTCGTCCAGGTTCGGTCCACCAGCTCGGGCAACATTTTTTGCCCGCCCGCGCAGACGAACCGCAACGAGCGCAGATCGTACTTGGCCATCTGCGGAGAATTCAAAAGCGTGATGAGCAGCGCCGGGCTGGCCGCGAGGAAGGTCCCTTTGTGCCTCTGGATCGCATCAAATACCGTATCCGGGTCCGTGGCTCGGCTCATGGCGACGCTCCCGCCCATCAATAACGCTCCGACCATTCCGGGTGCTCCCAGCGGAAAGTTGTGCGCCGCCGGAATCACCACCATGAAAACCGTCTCCGGCCCCCAGCCCAGCGCCTGCGCGCACACTTTGGCATTGTAAATATAGTCCGAGTGCGTCCTGGGAATGAGTTTTGGAACTCCCGTGGTCCCGCCGGAGAGCAGAAAAAACGCAACATCGAATGGATCGGAGCGATGCGCGTCGAGAAATTTTCCGGTATCGCCGTCCCGCAGCGGCTGATCGAGCCACGCTCCAAGATAGGACACTCCCGGCTCGGACCCGTCGCCCGTTGCCACCAGAAATTCCAATCGAGGAAGAGCGCTCTGAAGCTCTCGCGCCATCGCCAGGTAATTAAAGCCGCGGAACTCGGGAGCGAAGAAGTATCCCCGTGCTCCCGTCAGTTGAGCGAAGAAACTCAACTCCGTCTGCCGGTGCGGCGGCAGACACATGACGGGGATGACGCCGATCTTTTGCAGCGCAAAAAATACGACCATGAACTCCCAGGTATTGGGAAGCTGCAACAGGACAATATCGCGCGGTCGGAATCCGCGTTCGAGAAGGTGTCCGGCAAGGCGGGTCGAAAGCTGGTCGAGTTCTTTGTAGCAGAGCGACTTCGCGCCGTCGGCGACGACGATGCGCTCCGGGAAGGTCAGCGTGGAGTCTCGCAACAGATCGGCCAGGGTCCTCGATTCCCAGAATCCCTGTCGCACATAGCGCTGAGCAAAGTCATCCGGCCAGGGCACGCAGCCTTCAAGCATCTCTTTCCTTTTATTGTTATTGCGGATTTTTCTTCAAGTATCCCATTCGCCGCCAGGACTCGCCGGTTCCTTTACAAAAACCGCCGGTTTGCTTTCTCATCCGGCAAGGTTAAGCCCAGGGCAAGCAGCTTTTGATCCACGTAGCGCTTATACTCCTGGCGCATCTCTTCGTTGGTCATGGTTTTCAACCCCCAGTAGAGATAGCGCGGAGTTCGCTTGGAGGTGGAGGTCCCGAAAGTGTCGAGCGCCGCCGGATACCAGATGTAAAGTTTCTCCTGCACCTCGGCCTTTCCCTCGGGAGTTTTGCAGGTCTCTGCGAGGAACCGGTATCCCAAGTCGGAGTGGCCGAACTCGTCCTTCTCGATGGTGGGAGCCATGCGGGCCAGCGGAAGGTAGCTCGAATGGCGCCACTCTCCGGCGTGGAACGCGCCGTTGAGATCCAAAAACAAGTTAAACAGATTCTGATCCGTCCATGTATTGCGCGGAATATGGAAGGCATAGTGCGCAAACGGAGTGTCGGCAAAGGCCAGTTTCTTGTCCACCTCCATCACCAGCCGGTGGAACATGATGCAGTGCTTCATCTCCTCGGCGACGTAGCCGGCCATGGTGAGCTTGGCATCGTCATTGGGCGCATACTTTCCGGCGTTGTCCAGCACGCTCTCAAAGAAGAGCATGAAGCTGCGGTTGCCGGTTCGCTCGCCTTCGTGCGTCAGCATCCGGACCAACAGATCGTGATATTCCTCGGGCAGCGGATCGCCGATATCGAAGGTGCGTTGGCATGTTTCCACCATGGTTGTGACTCCCCAAATTACAATCTTCCAAGACGGCCGCTCGCTAGCGCCAGCGATCGGCCATTCTCCGCAGATATTCTCCGCTGCCGTCGCCGCGCCTGTCAATATGCAGGCCGGATGCAGGCCGGATGAGAAAACGGATTCGCGAAATCGCCATGGCACGTTTTGTGTGCCGTGGGCTTTTCACCCGGAACGAGCCCACGGCATAAAAGTCATGCCGTGGCTACAACTGCCGCCTGAAACCTGGTTTCCCCCGTGCTATAATCGGGACCTCAAAAAACCACCCGGTTCGATGTAGGAGGATGCAGTGGCAGGAAGCGTCAACAAAGTAATCTTAGTGGGACATCTAGGGAAAGATCCGGAAGTAACTTATACGCCCTCCGGCCAGGCCATGGCGAAATTTTCCCTGGCAACCAACCGCCGCTCCAAGGACAAAACCGGAGAGTGGAAGGACGAGGCCGACTGGCACAATATCGTGGCTTGGGGAAAAACCGCTGAATTCTGCTCCCAATATATCACCAAAGGCCGCCTCGTCTATGTAGAAGGCCGCATCCAGAATCGCACCTGGGAAGACAAGGAAGGCAAAAAGCGATACGCCACCGACATCGTCGCGAATAATGTAATCGCACTCGGCGGCCGCGGCGAAGGCGGAGCCGAGCCTCCTCTCCGCGCCGCCGCACCGGCCCGCACGACGCAGTCCCAGGAAGACGACTTTGGTCCGGCCCAGCCGGAGATTACCGACGACGATATTCCGTTTTGAGGATCGCACTCGGCCCGAAGAAGGATTTCGCATTGGCTGGCACGGCCATTCTCTTACGGTTGTCGGTCAATTTCCGGGTAGCGCCTTTATCTTACAAGTGAAGATACAATGCCGGTGATTTGTAACGGGAAGGTTGATCATTGGAATTGTGGGAGCTTCTATGCCGGACCGCGAACAGCTTGGCTTTGTGACTTGTCCATCAGGTGTGTTGATCGTGATCGACACTGGCTATCTGGAAATTTGGTCCCACGATCGACCACCGATGATGCCCGATGGGGCGCTGGATACCGAGGAGGCAACAGCACGCGCTAACACTTTTGTCGATCTTCGCGTCGTGGGGGCTGATGCTGAACAGGCAGGCCGCATGCTCGGTATGTCGTGGCATCCCTTGTTCATTTATGACCAACCCCCAGACAATCCAAAATTGGAGAAGAAACTCACCGATTTAGTCGGTAAGCATGGCCTGGATGCGCACTTCGAGGTAATACGCCCTTGTATTCCTCATCGACAGCGCGTGAATCTGGCGATCCAGCATGGTGGCGGAGCAGGCGAAATCCTGTTTTATGGCGTGTGGGCCGCCGTTGTGGGCGACGTTCCCACCTCTGTACCGCTCTCAGTTTTTGGGCAACGATTGGGCGGCCAAGAGAACGAGCGATGGGAAAGAGTATTGATAGAATGCCGTCCTCAAGTACCCATCGCCCGGTCCGAAATGGTCGGAAGCGTGGGAGTTGACTATGGGCGACTGCTCGTCGCCGATGTGGACGCACTCGGTGCGTGGCAGCACGAGAAGTCGTTAGATGGTTTGGCCGACTTTATATTTTGGGGCCGCGATGCCGAAATTGCAGCACGCGCGCTGGACGCACCGCGCCTGACACAGGATGAATTTGGATGGACAGATGTACGAGAAGCTTTTGCGCAGAAGCGCGGACTATCGGTTGAGAAATACCGGAAAAAGAAAGACCTGAAATTCGCAACGGACTATCGCCCCCATTCTCACCATTGGCGAGTGATGAAACCTACGAGGGAGAGTTCGACCGAATCGGGTATGACCGAGGTTGGTGGAGCAACGGTGTGCAATTTCATGACAACCTGGGGTGACGGTCTGTTCGATGTCTATAGAGACGTTAATGAATCGGGGAAATTGGTCAAAATTAGGATCGAGTTTTGCGAAACGGACACTGCCAGTAATTAATTAGTCGGCAGATCGGAAACTGACCCACAACCCGCCCTCTCTCGCCCACCCATTCAGGTGTAAACTACTAACACTAACACGGAGCCGTTCCATGCCGGTGAGGGCAGCCTATGCGTCGCAGTTTTATTCCGGGGACTGCGCACGTTCCATCGGAAAATTCATCGCGGGCTTTTCTGTCCCCAGCGAGCCGGCCACTCCCGTCGCTGGCGTCGTTCCCCATGCCGGTTGGATGTATTCGGGCGCGGTGGCCGCGAAGGTGTTTGAATCCATTCGTCGTCGCAAAAATCCAGAAACATTTGTGATCTTCGGTGCCGTGCACCGCTGGGCGGGGATCAACGGCATCTATGCACGCGGCGGATGGCAGACGCCTTTGGGCGTGATGGAGGTTGACGAGGACCTGGCCGCGAGAATTCTCGATGCGGCGCATGAGTGGATCGACGACGATCCGAAAGTCCACCAGGGAGAGCATTCGATCGAGGTCGAGTTGCCGTTTCTCAAACACCTGTTTCCCAAAGCGAAGTTTGTTCCCGTCGCGGTCAATCCGGATTCTAGAGCGCTCGAAGTCGGGAGACGAGTCGGCGAAATCCTGAAGGAATACGAGCGGACCGCGGTGGTGATCGGCTCGACCGACCTGACGCACTATGGAGATGCGTACTCATTCACGCCGGCCGGATACGGGAGCGGCGCGCATCGGTGGATGCAGCAAAACGATGCACGGATACTCCAACTCGCCGAAGAAATGCGGGCTCCGGAGATTCTCGAAGAGGCACGGAGTCACCGCAACGCTTGCGGAGCGGGAGCATTGGCCGCCACCGTCGAGGCCGCGCGAGCGCTGGGCGCGCAGCGCGGGCATCTGGTCGAATACACTACCAGCTACGATGTCGTGCCGGAAGGCTCTTTCCGAATGGCCGTCGGCTATGGGGGCCTGCTGTTCTGAATCCGCTTTAGGAATCATGATGCGAATGACGCGATTTACCTGCCCCATCTGCAAGAAACGCGTTGCAAAGTCCGCTCCGGAATTTCCCTTTTGCAGCGAGAGGTGCCGGCTCCTCGATCTGGGAAACTGGGTGAACGGAAACTATCGGATACCCGCTCCCCTGCCCGACTCAGAAGATTCACCGTCGGCTTCCGCGCTCGAGGAGGGTTCCGAAGACGAGGACGGTTGAGCGGCCACAGATGTGTCTGGAAATATCGGACACGCGGTCTTATACTGACACCTGATTTAAAGCTATAATAAACTTCAGGATGGAGATAATGGGCTTTGGCCTTTCCGCATGGGGAGGGGCGAGCCAATGCAAAATGAGCCTATCAGAAATCCTTCCGTCTGTTTCGGCTGGGAACGGAGACGAAGGTTCTATTCCCGCTGCGTCTTCCGGGTGTCCTTTCGATGACGAGATATTTATCCCAACTTTTCAACCGGCGGAGTATGAACGATAAACCGCATATCGAACAGGTGTTTCCCGCATCCGCCATCGCCGGAGGCGAACTCCAAATCCGGGGCGAGGGATTCTGCTACAACGGCGCCGAGCGTCCCCGCGTGCGCTTTGGCGGCGTGGAGGCCAGCTTAGTGGTCGGCTCCGATCGCTACGTCGTGGCGCGAGTGCCGGAGGGAGCGATTTCGTGCGAGGTCACTGTGGGAGGGTCCGACCACTGGAGCAATTCAGCGCCGGTCGAGATTGGCTTGGTCATCGCCGAAAACATGCATCCGGTGGCTAATCCCGCCATCGACAAAGACGGCAACATCTACGTTACCTTCAGCGGATCGCGCGGCCAGAAAGTCCCGGTTTCCATCTACCGCATCGACACCAACTACAACGTCAAGCCGTTCCTCAGCGAGATCATGAACCCCACCGGGCTGGCCTTCGACGGCAACAATTTTCTCTACATCTCCAGCCGCCACGACGGCAACATCTACCGGGCGTCCGCCGGCGGGACCGTGGCCGTCTTCGCGGAAGGAATGGGAGTTGCCACCGGCATCGCTTTTGACGAAGAACAGTTTCTCTACGTGGGAGACCGCAGCGGCACCATCTTCAAGATCGCGCCCGACCGCCAGATCTTCGTCTTTGCAACGCTGGAACCCAGCATTTCGGCCTATCACCTCGCCTTCGGGCCGGAGGGTTTTCTTTACGTCACCGGCCCGACCACGTCGAGCTACGATTGTGTTTACCGAATCTCCAGGGCCGGCGAGGTCACTAAATTCTTCCGCGGACTCGGACGCCCGCAAGGCATGGCCTTCGACGCCGAACAGAACCTTTACGTGGCGGCCTCGCACGCCGGTCGAAGAGGTATCTTCCGGATCACGCCGCAGGCCAAGGCCGAACTGGTGGTCTCTGGATTCGGCTTGGTGGGACTCGCGTTCACGCAAGGACCCGCCGCGATTCTGGCCGGCAACCAGTCGGTCTACCACCTGAACTGGAACGTTCGAGGCAGGCCGCTGCTGAAAAATCGGTGACCCGTGACCAGTGGTAGCCACGGCACGTTTTCTGTGCCGTGGGTACGTTCCGGGTTCGTTCCGGGGAAAAGACCACAGCATAAAAAACATGCCGTGGCTACCACTACGCAACTCGTCACTTGTCACTCGTCACTGCCTTTCCATGAACGCGGAAATCATCGCCATCGGCTCGGAACTGCTCACGCCTCACCGCTCCGACACCAATTCCCTTTTCATCACCGAACATCTCAACCGGATCGGTGTGGATGTCGTCTCGAAAATCGTGGTGGGCGATGAGCGGGCGCGGTTGACGGATGCGATCACGCTCGCCTGGAAGCGATCCCCGATCGTCATCGCCATCGGCGGTCTCGGCCCCACCGAGGACGACCTGACGCGGGAGTGCGTCGCGGCCGCGCTCGGACGCACGCTCCATCGCGAAGAAAGTATCGTGGCGGGACTTGAGGCGCGTTTTCGCTTCCGCGGCCTGCGCATGCCCGAGATCAACCTTCGCCAGGCGATGGTCATCGACGGCGCCGAGATCGTCAAAAACGCCAAGGGCACGGCGCCGGGATTGTGGATCGAGGAAGGCGGGAAAATCATGATCCTGCTCCCCGGCCCGCCGCGCGAGCTCTGCCCCATGTTTGAAACCGAATGCATTCCGCGCCTGCGGAAGTCTCTCCCGCCTGCCGCCATCCGCACGCGGGTCCTGCGCATGACCGGAATCACCGAGTCCGCCGCCGACGAACTGAGCGCTCCGATTTACATACAGTATACGAATCCCGTCACTACGATCCTTTCGACACTCGGCGAAATCCAACTGCATTTGAAAAGCTTCGGCAAGGATGAAGCCGAGGCGCTCGCGCTACTCGATGAACTCTCGCCGCAACTCGAAAGGGTCCTGCACAAATATATCTTTTCGACTGCGGGAGAGAGCCTGGAAGTGGTGGTGGGACGGGCGCTGGGCGAGCGCGAGGCGACGGTCGCCGTTGCGGAAAGCTGTACCGGGGGGCTTCTGGCACAGCGGATCACGAGTGTCGCCGGCAGCTCTTCCTATTTTTGGGGAGGCGCGGTCTGCTATAGCAACGTCGCAAAATCGGATTTGGCCGGCGTCTCTCCGGACCTTGTTGAAGAGCATGGCGCGGTCAGCGCCGCCGTTGCACAGGCCATGGCGGAAGGTGTTCGCACGCGTGCTGGAACTACCTTCGGCGCCAGTATTACGGGAATCGCCGGACCGGGCGGAGCTACGGCGGAGAAACCCGTGGGACTGGTATTTATAGCCCTGGCGCAGGCCAGCGGCACGCAGGTCCTCGAACGGCGCTTTCCCGGCGATCGCGAGATCATCCGCTGGCAGGCCTCGCAGGCGGCTCTGGATATGCTGCGCCGCGCCTTGCTGCGGGTGAGAGAATAATTTTCCGGCGTCCTGGGCTGCTTTCACATCCCATGCGTACTTTCGTAGCAATTGATATCTCCGCCGCCATTCGCGCGAGCATCGACGAGCTGATCGAGACGCTGAGACAGGCCGACGCGAAAATCCGGTGGTCGCGCCCCGAAGGTTTGCACATCACGCTGAAGTTTCTCGGCGAAGTTCCGGCCACCAAGGTGGAGATCGTCAAGAAGAGCCTGGCGACGGTTCATTTTCCTGCGCCGTTCCCGGTTGCCATCCAAGGCTCCGGATACTTTCCGAATGCGCGCTCTCCGCGCGTGATCTGGCTGGGCATCGAAGGTGGCGCTCCAATGCGAGACCTGGCGTTGCGCGTCGAGCAAGCTCTCGAGCCGCTGGGATTCGAGCGGGAGAAACGCGAGTTCTCACCGCATCTGACGCTGGGAAGGCTCTCCGCTCCGAGAAAAATTCCCGCCATTGAAGAAGTATTGAATGCGCGGCAGCCGCTGACGATGGGATCGTTTTCCGCGGAGGAGTTTTTTCTCTACGAGAGCAAACCCTCCTCGGGCGGTTCGGTATACACTAAAATCGCGCGGTTTAAAATTTCACCCGGTACTGCCTAAAGCAGCGTCGAGTTTTCAACCGCTTGAGGTCCGGCCGGAATAGCGCGCGAGATGGGTTAGACTCTGTTGCAGGACCTTCTCGGATTCCCGTAAGGGCACGGTTTTAACCGTGCCCTTACAATACCTGCAACCGAGTTATGCAACCGCTTCTACTTCGAAGAATCCATGACAGGGTCAATGCTCTCAAAGATCATTCTGGTATTCATTGAAGCGTACTTGCTGGGCTCGATCCCCTTCGGGTATCTGCTCTACCGTCTCCGGCAGGGCGGCGACGTTCGCGCCATCGGGAGCGGAAACATCGGAGCCACCAACGTCCTCCGGGGAGCCGGAATCGCGGCCGGCGCCGCTACGTTTCTGCTGGACGGAGCCAAGGGCTACGTGGCGGTAGCTCTGGCTGGAATCTTCGCCGGACACGCGCCGGAATGGGCTAGCCTGGCAGCGGTGGCTGCCATCGCGGGACATATCTTTCCGGTGTTCCTAAAGTTTCGCGGCGGTAAGGGAGTGGCCACGGGATTGGGAGCGTTTTTGCGAATCGCTCCGTTCCCGGTGATGTGCGTGGCAGCTCTGTTTGCGATGGTCGCGTCGCTCTCACGATATGTGTCGCTCGGTTCGATCGCGGCGGTCGTAGCGTTTCCGTTCGTTCTGCTCGCTTCGGGCGACGCGTCTCCGTACTCGCTGGCAGCGGCCGTGATCGGAGCGGTTCTGATCGTCTCGCGGCATAGCACAAACATTCACAGGTTGCTCGCGGGCGAAGAGATCCGGACGGGAATCCGAGCCGCGCCCTGCG
>ORMF011904347.1_pt1 | contig 33356 bp, 27 predicted proteins | sample 1779871 | NCBI WGS metagenome assembly ORMF01 (sample SAMEA104232316, study PRJEB22302) | groundwater metagenome | biome: forest; feature: aquifer; material: groundwater | place: USA | collected 2011-08-07 | depth 5.4 m | reverse complement strand
GGCTGGCTCCGCCATAACCAGCGACTTGGCGAGCGTTGTGTGCTTGCCTAGTCGAATGGCTAGTGGTCTCATCAGTAACGTGTCGCAGCTGCGCTCGTCACCCGCATAGCGCGCGGAGAGTACTCCGGGCGCGCCGCCCAAAGCGGCGACGCAGATACCGGAATCATCCGCCAGCGCGGGCAGGCCGCTCAACCGGCTGACGTGGCGCGCCTTGGCAAGGGCGTTTTCGATGAAGGTAAAGTGCGGTTCTTCGGCTTCCTCTATATTGAGTTGCGCCTGCGTCAATACCTCGATGCCGAGCGGCTGCAACAGGAACTGGAATTCGCGCAGCTTGCCGGGGTTGTTGGAGGCGATGACGAGTTTTTGCATGAATCAAACCCTAATTCCGTCATTCCGGCCTGCGCCGGAATGACGGCTCTTTTAACTTTGCAGCGCCGCCCGCTGCATGGCGACCAAATCCGCAATTCCGCCCTGCGCCAGCTCCAGCAGCGCATCCATCTCGGCACGGCTGAAGGCATGGCCTTCCGCCGTGCCCTGCACTTCGACGAAATGCCCGTTGCCGGTCATCACCACATTCATGTCGGTGTCACAGGCCGAGTCTTCTTCATAGTCGAGATCAAGCACCGGTGCGCCCTGATAGACGCCCACCGAAATCGCCGCGACAAAATCGCGCAACGGGCTTTCCACAATCAAATCCTTGCTGGCCAGCCCGCTCACCGCATCGTGCAGCGCGACGAACGCGCCGGTGATGCTGGCGGTACGTGTGCCGCCGTCGGCCTGGATCACGTCGCAATCAATCTGGATGGTGCGCTCACCCAGTTTTTTCAAGTCCACCACAGTGCGCAGGCTGCGCCCGATCAGGCGCTGGATTTCCTGCGTGCGCCCGGATTGCTTGCCTTTGGCAGCCTCGCGTCCCATGCGTTCATTGGTGGAGCGCGGCAACATGCCGTATTCCGCCGTGACCCAGCCTTCACCGCTGCCCTTTTTATGCGGCGGGACTTTCTCCTCCACGCTGGCGGTGCAAATTACTTTGGTGTCGCCGCATTCGATCAGAACCGAACCTTCGGCATGTTTGGTGTAGTGGCGGGTGATGCGGATGGTGCGCAATTGATTGGGCTGGCGCTGGCTGGGACGCATGTTGAAAATCTCGGAAAATGGAAACGGTGCGCATTATAGCGCGGGAAAGACTAACCACTCCCGATCCCGCACTGCCAAGGGAGAGGAGATTCTCAGGAAATGGGCTGTTCCACTTCGAGCACCACGCACACCGGAGCGGCCGCGGACTGCTCATCTTCGGCGTCGCCCCAGCGCGCAACCACCGCTGTCGTGTTGTCGGCGTGGGAGCCCCCCAGCAACAAAGCCCTGTCCATCAGTTGATCCAGCGCTGTTGCCAGGGGCGCGCTGGAAAATGCGGCCCCTATCTCTGCCTCGGCCAGGGGGCCCCACAGTCCGTCACTGCACAACAGCAACACATCGCCCGATTGCATCGGCACGGCAGGTGTGGACTCGACATAGAACATGTCTTCCACGCCGCCGAGGCAGTTGGTGATCTTGTTGCGGTCAGGATGCGCTTTCATTTCCTCCGGCTTGATGAGGCCCCAGTCGGCCCACTGTTGCACCGCCGAATGATCGCGCGTCACCGTGGCCATCTTGCCGCCGCGCAGCAGGTAGCAGCGCGAATCACCGGCATGCGCCCAGCACACCTGCCCGTCCTGCGCCAGTGCCGCCACACAGGTGGTGCCCGGGTTGCCGCCGAGGTGCTGATCATGGGCATATTGGGTAATGGCATCATGCGCGCGCCGCATGATCTCGCGCAGGAATTCCTCCGGCTCCGGAATGCGCGGCCGTGCAGCTTGGGCAAAGGATTGCATGAATGTCTGGATGGCGATCTGCGCCGCGATTTCACCATGCAGGTGGCCGCCCATGCCATCGGCCAGCACCAGCAGCAGCGCCTTATCGCTGTAGGCATAAGCCACGCGGTCCTGGTTGTATTTGCGGCCGCCGATGCGGCTGGCCTGGTAAACGGCAAATTTCATCTGTTATGGGGCCGGGGGCGCAATCATGGCCGGAAACAAAACCCAATCGTAATATAATGCGCAGCATTCAGCACAATTTTTTTGGGGGGCGCAATGATCTACAGCATGACCGGCTTTGCCGCAGCTGCCGCGGAGCTTGATGCCGGTTCACTCGCGCTGGAACTCCGTGCAGTCAATCATCGCTACCTCGACCTGCAGTTGCGTATGCCGGACGAGCTGCGCACACTGGAGTCTGTGCTGCGTGAAGCAATCGCCATGCAGCTGACGCGCGGCAAGGTGGAATGCCGCATCGTGTTCGCCGCACGGCAATCCGAACTAAACCCGGCGCAGCTCAATCAGGTCTTGCTGCGGCAACTTGTGCAATGGAGTGACGAGGTGCAAACCGCTTTGCCTGAAGCGCGCAGCCTGAGCGTGGCCGATGTGCTGCACTGGGACGGCATGCTTGAAAGCGCCACCCTGACTGCCGACGCATTGCGCACCACGGTGCTGGAATTGCTGCAACAAGCATTGCGTGAATTCGCGGCGGCGCGCGGGCGGGAAGGCGACAAGCTGAAGGCATTCCTGCTGCAACGCGTGGCGCAAATAGAAGCGTTGTGCACCGCTGTCGCACCGCGCATCCCGGCCGCCATTGCGGCTTACGAAGAAAAGCTGGCATCGCGCCTGCGCGAGGCGATGCAGAACGCCGATGATGAACGCCTTCGGCAGGAAATTTCGCTGTTCGCCAGCAAGGTTGACGTGGACGAAGAGCTGTCGCGCCTGCAAACGCATCTGGCGGAAATGAAGCGAATACTGGGACAGGGCGGAACGGTGGGCAAGCGGCTGGATTTCCTGATGCAGGAACTGAACCGCGAGGCCAATACACTGGGCTCGAAATCTGTGGATGCTGAAGTGTCGCGCGCTTCCATGGAGATGAAACTCCTGATCGAACAGATGCGCGAACAGATACAAAATATAGAGTAGCGTTCACCCCGTCTAATACATCACCATTGCTGTGATTCCCTAATCCTACTGTGTCATAAACCAAAATTGTTCAAAATAGAACTGCGCCTATTCCTTCACCTGCAAAGAGGGAGGGGATGTAACTCCGGAGTGCAGGGGTCATGAATACTTGAAGTTGTGCGTTTGAATTTCCTATCCTTGCGATGATGCAATTTGAGAGAACAATCCAGCGTTGTGGTTTGTGTCATCCGGGTGATTTTTGTTGTGCTTGAAGCAGTAAAATCGTGCATGTAAAATAAAGCGGATTCCTTGAGTACATTGTCTTGCTTAGTTTGCAGCCATTAATAAATGGAGTGGGTATATCCAAAGGCGCGATCAACTGCGTGAATTCAAAATTTATTTTTTAGTCTTTTTATTTAATTTGCCTCATCATCACCAACATGTCACAACCACAGCAGCTTGCAAAAAATTCTCTTGGACTCACTGAGTCAATTATTATGGGAATTGCCGGAACAGCTCCGGCTTACAGCATCGAGATTACGACTTCAACCATCATAGCGACAGCCGGGGTTCTTTCTCCAGCAAGCGTTCTCGTTTGCGGGATTATCATGTTTGGGATTGCCTTTGCCTTTATCAATCTTAACAAAGCGGTCTCTCATGCGGGAACATCGTATGCATGGGTGCGCATGGTTTTCGGAAAAACGACGGGGTTTTTCGCCGGATGGGCACTCCTGGTTCTCTGCTGCATATTCATGGTTTCCGCAATGGTTCCGGCTGCAAATGCCACGCTTCTGATATTCAAACCGGAACTCATGAATAATGTCGACTGGGTAACTGGAATCGCCGCATTGTGGCTGACGGTTATAAGCGCCGTTGTTGTGAAAGGGGTTAAGCTCACCAGTTATGTGCAGGTCATCATGACCATCGTAGAAGGCATTATCCTTTTGGCGATTATCGTGATGAGCTTCATCGTATTTCCGAGTGTGGCAGCGCATCCCTTTTCGTGGTCGTGGTTTTCCCCTTTCGGTTTTTCGCCCACCCTGTTTGCCAATGGCGCTCTGATAGCGATATTTTTTTACTACGGCTGGGACGTTACGATGAACCTCAGTGAGGAAACGAAAGACCCCAATCTCACTCCCGGACGAGCGGCGTTTTGGACAATGATATTTCTAATAATTTTCTTTCTTATTTTTATCACCATAACGCTGCTGGCTCTTTCTGATGCCGAAATACAGCATTACAACACCAATATTATCTTTGGCATTGCCGAAAAACTTTTTGGAAAAACCTGGGGGTATATTGCTATTCTTGCAGTCCTGCTTTCCACCATCGGAACCGTTGAGACCCAGATCCTGCAATTTACCCGAACGCTCTTTGCAAAGGGGCGTGATAAGGCACTTCATCCTAGATATTCACGCCTTCATCCAGAGTGGAAGACACCGTATATTGCCATCTTCTTGATCTGGATTTTTGGGCTGGTTCTCCTTTTTATCTCATCGTATCTCCCTACCATCAATGTCATCCTGCAGGATTCCATCATGGCACTCGGGTTTCAGATCTGTTTCTATCTCGGACTCACAGGATTCGCTTGCGCCTGGTACTACAGGAAAATGATTACAGGAAATATTTGGCAATCCATCACTCATATCATCTGGCCGGCTCTCAGTGGACTTTTTCTCTTCTTTATCGCTCTCTATAGCGTCCCAAACTTTGACCTGGTTACCAATCTCGTAGGACTCGGAGGGATTATGATAGGGGTGCTCCCACTCTTGTTGAACCGTATAAAGCAATAAGTTTGTCACAAATTCTTCATGCCCCTGCAATCTGCGAAATGGAAATAAAGGTTGCCGGAGGCAGCCGAGTGTTAAGCCGTTAGACTCGCCATGCTTTTACCCGAGCCGAACCAGCGCGTTTCTGGAGAAGCCACTCTAAAACAGGATATGATTGCCATGCGGTAATGAGCCGGCATGGAACCAAGGAATTCAGACAAAATGCTTTTGATGATCGACAACTACGACTCCTTCACCTATAACCTGGTGCAGTATTTAGCCGAGCTGGGCGAGGAAGTGGCGGTGCATCGCAACGACGAGATTACGCTGGAGCAGATCGAAACTCTGCAACCGCAGCACATCGTGATCTCGCCGGGGCCTTGCACGCCCAACGAAGCGGGCATTTCAGTGCCCGCCATCAAGCGCTTCGCCGGGCGCATTCCCATCCTCGGCGTGTGCCTCGGCCACCAGAGCATCGGCCAGGCATTCGGCGGGCGCATCATCCACGCCAAGCAGTTGATGCATGGCAAAACCTCGCCCATCTTCCACGACAACACCAGCGTATTCCGCGGCCTGCCCAGCCCGTTCACCGCCACGCGCTACCACTCGCTGGTGATCGAGCGCGAAAGCCTGCCTGACTGCCTGGAGATCACCGCGTGGACCGAGGACGGCGAGATCATGGGCGTGCGCCACAAGACACTGGCGGTGGAAGGCGTGCAGTTCCATCCGGAATCCATCCTCACCGAACACGGTCGCGAGCTGCTGGCGAATTTTTTGCGCGGAGAAACGCGATGAACTATTCGCAAACCCTCACCCACCTGATCGAGCGCCACGACCTGCCGTTCGCCGAGATGCGCGAGTTGATGCAGCGCATCATGAGTGGGCAGTTCACCACCGCGCAGATCGCGGCAGTGCTGACCGCGCTGCGCATGAAGGGCGAAACGGTGGAAGAAATTGCGGCGGCTGCGGAAGTGATGCGCGAACTTTCCAGCAAGGTTGGCGTAAAGAATACCGAACACCTGATAGACACCTGCGGCACCGGCGGCGACGGTGCGCAGACCTTCAACATCTCCACCGCAGCCGCGCTGGTCGCGGCGGCAGCCGGGGCGCGCGTTGCCAAGCACGGCGGGCGCTCGGTCTCCAGCACCTGCGGCAGCGCCGACGTGCTGGAAAAACTCGGTGTCAACGTGAACCTCACTCCGGAACAAGTCGCGCACTGCGTGGACAGCATCGGTGTCGGCTTCATGTTCGCGCCCAACCATCACAGCGCAATGAAATACGCCGCGCCGGTGCGGCGCGAACTCGGTGTGCGCACGCTGTTCAACATGCTGGGGCCGCTCACCAATCCGGCGGGTGCCGCGAACCAGGTTATCGGAGTGTTCCGCAAAGACCTCACCGCCCAACTGGCGCAGGTGCTGCGGCAACTGGGCAGCCGCCACGTTCTGGTGGTGCACGGCGCGGATGGCATGGACGAAATCTCCATCAGCACCTCCACCTTCATCGCCGAATTGAAAGGCGGCAAGGTCAGCGAATACACGGTGCAGCCCGGGCAGTTCGGCCTGACGCCAGCACCGCTGAACGCGATCCAGGTCAGCAACGCGGACGAAGCGAGGGCCATGCTGCTCGCCGTGCTGGACAACCGGCCGGGTGCCGCGCGCGATATTGTATGCCTCAACGCCGGAGCAGCGATCTATGTGGCAGGATTGGCCGCCTCATTGGCAGAGGGCGTGAAGAAAGCCGGGGAAGTCATTGCCAGCAACGCGGCGAAGAACAAGCTGGAACAACTCATCGCGGTAAGCAATACGCCGGGTAGCGCAGTCAGGTAGTGCGTAGTTGTTGTCGCTGTGTCAATTCCGTCCAGCCTTTGGCTGGTTACGGATTGCCTGACTTTGTTATTAGCGGCTTTACAACCACGGCCTACACCTGATTCTGTGTGCCGCCTTGCCCAATCTTCACAATCCCATCGCCTTCTGGAAATATCTGAATGCATCATCCGGTTTCTGCAATTTCTCCGCGAGATGCCCTAACGCGGTATAGGCCGCGCGGCTGGGTGATATGCTGATGCTGGCGTCCAGATAATTTTGCGCTTTGCCCCACAGCTTCTGGTACAAGCACAGTTTGCCGAGTACGAGCAGCAACCCGGCATCGTCCTTGTGCTGAGCGAGCCACTTCTCGGCTTGTTCGATTTGCGCCACCACATCACCGGACTGGCATTCGCCATATAACGCGACCAGTTCGCTATCCCACTGCGCGTCCAGGCTTCCGGTCAGTATCTGTTGCGCATTGCGGCAGTCGCCCAGTTGCATTAAGGTGCGCGCGGCAGCGGCGGCGATTTTGCTGCGCTGCCTGAATTCGCCGGGGATGCTTTTCCACACGGTCAGCAAAGCTGCGGCATCCTGCGTCTGCGCACTAATTTTTTCCAGCCAGGCCTGCTGGCGCATCTGCGTGGCAACAGTGGCATCTATCGCATCGCGTTTTTCCAGCTGGCTGACGACATCCAGCACCGCATCCCAGTTGCCTGCCTGCTGCTGCGCCCTGAGTTCCAGCTGCAGCGCACCGACATGGCCTTTCACCCCCGTCTCGTGCAATGCCCTCAGCGAGTTCAGCGCGGACTGCGGCTGGTGCTGGTCGAGATTGAATTTGGTGGCAGCCATCAGGCGCATGGTGTCTTCGCCTATGGTCTTGTTTTTGGCTGCGTCCAGATAAGTATCGCGCTTGTCGAACTCGCGCAGTTCGTGTGCGGCGCGCGCCGCGATGATAGGATTGATGCCGGAATTCTCGCCCAGTTCCATCGCGCGCACCGCCGCCTTTTCCGCCGCCGCGTAGCGTCCCTCGAAAAATGCGCCCAGCGCCTCCATCATCGCCGAGCGCCCCTTTAACTTGGCACGTTCGGTGCGGAATTGGCGCACGGAAGCCGGCAGATTCAACGCAGCGAACAGCAGGCGCAGCATCAGATAACCGAGCACGAACAACACCAGCAGCGCCACCACAAACAGCGAGAGCGACATTTCCATGCGGTAGGGCGGGTACACCAGCAGTACATAGCCTGGATTGTGCGCGGCCAGCGTCAGCGCCACGGCCAGCGCAAACAGCCCCAGCAGCCAGAACAGGGGTTTCATCGCGTCTGCTTTTCGCGAGGAGTCTCGCGCGAAACGCGGTAATTGCGCACCGCTTCCAGGCTGGCGCTGACGTCGGGCAGTTCGATGTTGATGCTGGACCCGCGCAACTTCTGCAGCGTGGTGAACGCCAGCGCGCCCTGGGTGGATTTGGCATCGAAGTAACGCGCCACCCATTCCTGCGCCGCCTGCAAGTCATGCCTGAAGCTTGCCTCATCGCGCGCCAGCAGCGCCAGGCGTGCGGACAACAGGCGCAGTTTCAGGTTCTCGCGCAGGAAAAAAGTCTGCGTGGGCGAGAGCAGGGGCAGCTCTGGTTTTTGCATGTTTTCGATGCGCACCAAGCGCCTGGCGTCTTCCCAGATTTCATGCAGCAGCTTCTGCCAGTTCGACCCGGCAGATACCGGGGGCGCGGGCGCCACGGTTTCCTGTGCCAGGCGGATATCCTGCGCCAGCGGCAGCGCATCCACTGCGGTGACGAGGTTGTCGAGGCGGAGGTTGATGCCCGTCACGTCCACATTGGGCAGCGCGCGCAGCTTGTCCATGTCACGGCTGATGGCCTTGCGCAAGCTGTTCAACCCGGCGCGATCCATGCGCTTGAGGTATTCGTCGGCCTGCTGCATGGCAATCAGCGCGGCCTTCACATTGGCGGAGATCTGCAATTGCTGCCCGGCGATCAGCAGCATCTGCTCCACTTGCGCCAGGACAGTTTCATCGCGGCTGCTGGACAATTCCTGATACAGCGCCTCCAGTGCAGAACGCTGGTTTTGCGCCTCGGCATAACGGGCTTCCAGCAGGCTTACCTTGGCGGCCAGTTCGCGCGTGGCCTCCTGTCCTTGCGCAACCAGCATCTGGCTGGCCTTGTTGTTGCCTTCCATCTCGGCCAGCCGGCGCGCCAGTTCCTGCTGCATGTTGCCGATCTGGCGGTGCGCATCGAACCATTGCCACAGGAACAGCGCCAGCACCACGGCCAGCGTCATCTGCATGATGCTCATGCGCGCGAGCACATTTGCCACCGGGTTGTGGTGCGGCGCGGATGGCTGTTGCTGCTCCGGAGAGGAAATTTGTTCAGTCATAATTTTTTGGTGATGAGTGACAAGTAATGGGTGACAAAACCCGGTTTCTGTCACTTATCACTTGTCACCCGTCGCTTGCTGTTTGCCCATGCTACCAAACCCGAGAACAAGCCGTCATCTCCGCCCGCGGTTGGTATCACATTGCGCCAGCCCAAACTTCGTGCGGCTTCGGCGATGCGCGCGTGCGGCACGAATAGCGGCACGCTGGCAAGCCGCGCCCTGCCTGGTTCATCGAGCATATCCCACAAATAACCGAGCGCCTCGCTGCTGGTCACGGCAATGGCATGGGGATCGGCGGCGAGCAATGCACCGGCATCCTGTTGCGGCTTGGTGCGCCGGTAGCATTCGGCATATTCCACCGCGGCCCCGCGCGCCTTAAGGGTGTCGCCCAGCAATTCACGTCCCCCGTCGCCGCGAAAGATCACCACGCGCCAGCCCTTTACGTTCTGCAATTCGGGCAGAGCCAGCAGTGCCTCGCTGTCGAATCTGTCCTGCGGCGCGATGATTTTCTGCACGCCCAGGTCGCGCAGCGCCTTGGCGCTGCCTTGCCCCACCGTGGCAATCTTTAACGTGGAACTCGCGCAGCGATTCGTTTGCTCCCTCTCCTCACTGGAGAGGGTTGGGGTGAGGGAAACGCCCGATGCACGGATGGCCTCCATGCCGTAGCGCACCGCGTTGGGGCTGATGAAAATGGCGAGGTTGAATTCATGTAATCGTGTGACGAGTTCGCGCAGGGGCTGCGTGTCGGTTGCCGGACTGATTTCCAGCAGTGGGAACAATATGGCGTTGCCGCCTGACTGTTCGATGCGCTGCGCCAGTTGCGCCGCCTGCTCGCGCGGGCGGGTCACCACGATGTTCAGTCCGGCGAGAGGAAGGACGGGAGTCATAAATTCATTTGCCACAGAGACAACACACCGTGTAACGGTTTGTTGCGGCGGAGACTAACCTTCAGGTTATGTCGCAGCCAAAATAGCTCCGTGTTCTCTGTGGCTTGAATTGTTCTTCCCGGTTTACAGAGCCAGCGCCGCGAGTATCACACCCGCGCCCTGCGCCAGCAGATCCTCCGCCACGGCGTCGCCCAGCGCCTCCGGATCGCTCGCGCTGCCGGTGCGCTCGGCGCGCAGCAGGCGTGAACCATTTGGCGTAGCAACGAAGCCGCGCATGCGCAACTTGCCGCCGGTCACTTCGGCGAAACCGCCCAGCGGCACCTGGCAGCTGCCCTGCAGCGCGCGGCTCATGGCGCGTTCCGCCAGCACGCAGGCAGCGGTATCGGCATGGTGCAACGGCGCCAGTACCGCTTTCAGGTCGGCACGGCTGGACAGGCATTCGATACCCAGCGCACCCTGCCCCACGGCGGGCAGGCTGTCGTCGCTGGAAATGATGCTGCGAATGCGGTCGCCCAGCCCCAAACGCTTCAGGCCTGCGGCTGCCAGGATAATGGCGGCATACTGCCCTTCATCCAGCTTGCGCAAACGGGTCTGCACGTTGCCGCGCAACGGCTCGATTTTCAGGGGCGGAAAGCGCGCGGGCACCTGGCTTTCGCGGCGCAGGCTGGAGGTGCCCACCACGCTGCCCGCGGGCAGCGCCTCCAGGTTGGCGTAATTGTTCGAGACGAACGCGTCGCGCGGATCTTCACGCTCGCCGATGCACGCCAGCATGAAGCCTTCCGGCAAATTCATCGGCACGTCCTTCAGTGAATGCACGGCGATGTCGGCGCTGCCGTTTTCCAGCGCGGTTTCCAGTTCCTTCACGAACAGTCCCTTGCCGCCGATCTTGGCCAGGGTGACATTCAGTATCTGGTCTCCCTGCGTGGTCATGCCCAATATGCTGACTGTGGTTTGCGGGTATAACGCGCGCAGCCGGTCACGGATGTGTTCTGCCTGCCACATTGCCAGCGCACTTTCGCGCGATGCGATTACCAGTTTAGCCGGGGCGACCTGCGCCTGAGATTTCTGATTCATTGGTTTTCCTGAATATCTGTTGCCTGGGTTCGTTTGACGGAATCTGTCGCGGCGCATTCTAACATGAGCCTGTTGCGCGCGCTTCGGCTTAGTGCCGTGGACGTTCGTTCATTTATCGCTTATCCTGAAAACATTATCAAATTGAAGATAGTCCCCGAGATATTTATGAATGCAGAACAACGGCTCCAGCAAGATCTTACGTATCGTCTTCGACTTCTGGATGTGCTGGACCGGATTACGCAAATCGGCCTTGCCAGCGAGAACATGGAAGATGTTATGCGTTGCGTGCTGGATCTGGTGCTTGAGGTTTTCAATGCGGATCGCGCCTGGTTCCTGTATCCCTGCGATCCCGATGCCCCATCCTGGGGTGTTCCCATGGAGCGCTCTCGTCCGGAATGGCCAGGGCTGGCCGCACTGGGCAAGAATATCCCGATGAACCCCGAAGCTGCCGGGATATTCCGCGAATTGCTCAGTACCAATATTGCGATTCAATATGGACCCGATACCGATCATCCCGTCCCTCGGGTTATCGAACCATTCTCGGTCAAATCCCAGTTGATAATTGCGCTAAGGCCGAAAATCGGGAACGTCTGGTTATTCGGCCTGCATCATTGTGCAAGTGTGGTAAAGCATGATGAAGAGGACATGCATCTTTTTACGGCTGTCGCCCAGCGTATTTCGGACTCTCTGAGCAGCTGGATTTCAATCAGGCAAAATCGCGAGAGCGAGGCGTTTTTGCGGGAAATCATCGACACGATTCCGATACCGCTATTCATCAAGGACCCCGGCAGCAAGATCACCTTGATGAACCGGGCCTGCGAAGAGCAATGGGGCATGTCTTTTTCCGACTTGCGCGGTACTGATGCCAGCCAATTCTTTCCGCCCGATCAGATGGCGTTTTTTCTGGCCAAGGACAGGGAGACATTTGCCAACCGGCATCTGGCCGATTTCGAGGAAGTCGCATGGAATGCTGCGTTGAATGAAAACCGGGTTGTACACACGTACAAGAAGCCGGTTTTCGATGAAGCGGGCAAACCGTTGTATCTGATTGGCATGTCTGTAGACATTACCGAACGCAAACAGGCCGAGGAGGTTTTGAAGCTGCACAAGCTGGTCGTTGACACGGCGATGGACGGCTTCTGGATGGTAGATATGGCGGGCAATTTGACGGGAGCCAACGATGCTTACGCAAAAATGTCCGGGTACTCGGTGGGTGAATTGCTGAACATGCACATCAGCCAACTGGATGTCAATGAAAGTTCACCGCAAGAAGTCAGCGCGCATATCAATAAAGTTATTACACAAGGCTACGACCGGTTTGAAGCGCACCATCGCTGCAAAAATGGGCGGATAATTGACGTTGAAGTCTCCTGCAAATTTATACCGGAGTCCCAGTCGTTTTTCGCTTTCCTGCGCGACATTACCGAGCGCAAGCAGGCCACTAATGAATTGGAGGAAAGCAAAAACCGGCTGCAAGCCATCTTTGACGCCATCCCTGATCTGCTGTTTGAGGTTGGATTGGGTGGGCATATTTATAACTATCATTCCCCGCGCACCGATTTATTGGCCGCCCCTCCAGATGCATTTCTCGGGAAAAAATTCTCCGACATTCTTCCTCCGGAAGTGGCGGCCGTGTGTATTTTGGCAATATCTGAAGCGCACGAAAAGGGGTACTCAACCGGTAAACAGTACGCATTGCTGCTTGCACATGGCAAGTTCTGGTTTGAGCTTTCTGTTTCCCGCAAACCGGTCAACCCAGGCCATGAGCCTCGTTTTATTTTTCTCGCACGTGACATCACTGGACGCAAGCAGGCAGAACGCGAGTTGCGCGAACTTAATGAACAACTGGAGGCACGGGTCGAGCAGCGCACCCATGAATTGAGTCAAGCCAAGGCTATGGCCGAAGCAGCCAACCAGGTCAAGGGCGAGTTTCTTGCCAACATCAGTCACGAGATACGCACCCCGATGAACAGCATCCTCGGGCTGGCGCACCTGGCACTCCGGGCAGAGACTAGTCCTAATAGTCGCAGTTACTTCAAAAAAATCCTATCCTCTGGCGAACACATGATGGGCATCATTGACGACCTGCTTAATTTTGCCAGGATTGATGCGGGGAAAATCAAAATTGAGATAGTTGATTTTGATTTATATAACGTCATGGAACGGCTAGACAACATGATTGCCGGGAAAGTCGCGGAAAAGGGGCTTGAACTGTTTTTGGACATTGACCACAGCATCCCGAATAACCTGCGTGGCGATCCGTTGCGGCTTGTTCAGGTGCTGACAAATTACGCCGACAATGCTATCAAATTCACTGAAAAAGGCAGGATTACCATTCGCGCCAGGAAAGTCGAGGAGAGCGAAACAAGCTGTCTGGTGCGATTTGAGGTGCAGGATACCGGCATAGGCATGAACGACGAAGTGAAATCCAAACTTTTCCAGCCGTTTCAACAGGCCGACACCTCCATCACACGGCTATATGGCGGCACTGGCCTTGGGCTTGCCATCAGCAAACAATTGGTGGAGATGATGGAAGATGGTGAAGTGGGGGTAGCCAGTGTTCCTGGCCGGGGCAGCACCTTTTGGTTCAGCGTGCATTTTGGCAAGGGCAGTGTGCCTTACGAAGATGAAGATACAAATGAAACAGGTGTGCCACAAAATGTCATGACCGCGATCGTCGGAGCCAAAATTCTTGTGGTCGAAAACCACTTGCTCAACCAGGAGGTAGTCACCAAGTTTCTTGAAAACGTCGGCGCTGCTGTATGCGTTGCCCAGAATGGAAAAGAGGCGCTCGATCTATTGCAGAAAGAGCGTTTTGATTGTGTGCTGATGGACTTGCAGATGCCCGTGCTGGATGGTTACGAAACTACCCGGCTGATCCGCGCTAACCCTGCCTTGACAGGAATACCGGTAATTGCCATGACGGCTAACGCATCGGAGGAGGATCGCGAGAAATGCATGGCTGCCGGCATGGACGACTTCATCAGCAAACCATTCAAACCTTATGCGTTCTACGCCGTGATCGCCAAATGGCTGGCACAACCGCCGCAACAGGCAACGGTTCCAGTTGCGCCAGTTGCACCGGTGGCCAAGATAACGCGGACCGGTGATTCCGAAATAATTGACCTCACGGTATTGGCTGAATTGGTTGGCGACAACAAATTGAAGATGCGCGAATTTGCCCTCAAGTTTCTGGCGTCAGCCCGGAAAGATATGGCCGAAATTGAATCGGCGCTGGAACGTAAAGATTTGGCGTCATTGGGCGCGTTGGGGCATCACATCAAGTCGCCAGCCAGAATGGCGGGCGCAATTCGGTTTGCCAATCTATGCCAGGCACTGGAAGATAGCGAGAATGTGGAACAGGCACGGAACATCACAAGCCAGCTGCGCCTACTGCTGGAACGCATCAAGGAATACATAGACAAAAACCTGGCATGATCGGTGCGCCGTTCAGTTATTGAGGTTTTCATAATTGGCGACAACATGCGAAACCCGCCACTCCGTCATTCCGGCCCCCGCCGGAATGACGGCTGTTGAAAATGTGTGTGTCATGAATTATGGAAAGATCAATAATAGTTTGGTGACCCCCGGAATTCTGTCCTGAATGTTGCTGAAGGAGTTTTTTCAACACCATATGTCAAGTGCGGACATTGAGTTGAGAGCGCTGTAACAGCGTTGGTGGGCAGATGCACTCTGCCCGCCCTCCGCAGGTCAACTGAACTCCTTGACAATATGCTGCTGCCTGCGGCTGATCGCAAGCAGTTCATCCAGGCCTTTCAGCTTCACCAGCCAGCCGCTTTCGCCTTCATCGCCGCCCCTCTCAAAACCCTCAATCGCGTCCTTTGCGATCAGGCAATTGCGGTGGATGCGCACGAAGCGTGCTGCAAATTCTTTTTCCAATGCAGTGAGCGATTCCTCGATCAGGTATTCGCGCTCGGCAGTGCGCACAGTGATGTATTTCAGTTCGGCGCGCAGATAGAGTATGTCCTCGATCGGGATGAGCAGGATCTTGCCGCGCTCGTGGATGGAAAGGTTCTTGCGCGGCTCGGGAATGAGTTCCTGCAGCACCTCGGTGCGCAGCGGCACGGCGGTGCGTGCATGGGTGAGAGCATCGAACAGGCGGCCCAGCCGGATGGGTTTGAGCAGGTAGTCTATGGCGTGCAGATCGAATGCCTTGATGGCATAGGCATCGTAGGCGGTGGTGAAAATGATCACCGGCGGCTGGGGCAACTTGTTGAGATGCTGGGCCAGTTCGATGCCATCCATCTGCGGCATGCGGATGTCCATCAGCACCACATCGGCATGCGTTCTGGCCAGCTTGTCGAGCGCTTCGCGCCCGTTGCCCGCTTCGCCGACAATTTCCAGCGGCAGTTGTTCGGCGCAATCGGTGAGCAGATCCTTGATGCGGTTGCGCGCGGGCGGTTCGTCGTCCACCACGAATACAGTGAGGGGGAGTTCAACGATGCTCATGGAGTTTTCTCCTGTACATAAGGCAGCATGATATGCACGCGGTAAAAATCCCTGCCGGCTTCAGCCGTGTAGCGCGCTTCAATGTCAAACTGCAAAGCCAGCCGCTCGCGGATATTGGCCAATGCCATCCTGTTGCCGGCATGGCGACGGCCATGTTCCTGGCGCGGGTTATACATTTCGAGGTGCATTTCCTTGCCGCTGCGATACAGCTTGATGTCTATCACCCCGCCCTCGGTTAGCGGCTCGATGCCGTGATACACGGCGTTTTCCAGCAGTGGTTGCAACATCAGCGGCGGCAGCAACGCATCATCCGGCATGTCTTCAGTGTGCCAGTTTACCTTGAGGCGTTCGCCCAGACGCAATTGTTCCAGATCGAGGTACTGGCGGGCAAGCGCCACTTCCTGCCGCGCCGGAACCAGTGCCCCGTCGTGTGCCATCGCCATGCGGAACAGGTCTGACATGTCTTGCAGCGCGGTCTCGGCGCGCTTCGGGTCGGCGCGCACGATGCCGAGCACGGCGTTGATGCTGTTGAACAGGAAGTGCGGGCGGATGCGCGCCTGCAAGGCTTGCAAACGCGCCTTATGCAGGGCCGGGGAAAGTGCATGTGCACGCAATCTGAAATAGGCCAGCAGCAGTACGGCGGTGGCGCTGCCCAGCAGTGCGTTGCGCGCAGGGTAGAAATAGCCACCCCCAATGAGTGGGGCATACAGTTCGCCGCCCAGTTGGTAAATCGCCAGCGTCACCAGCCCCGCCAGCAGCAGCACGGCAGCAGCGCCCTGGCGGTAGGGCAGCCGCGCCAGCAGGGAATTGAGCGCGAACAGCAGCAGCAAACTCGACAATAATACCGGTTGCAGCAGGGCGGAGATGGCGAGCATATGCTGCGCAATATCCGGCCAGGATGCCGCCTGCACAATCGCAACCAGCAATGCCATGCCGTTCACCAGCAACACGACACGCAAGGTAACGCCCAGGCTGCGGAAATCAGGCAGCGCGTCGGGCAGGAGGTTTTGATTTATACTTTGCACTCTTGGCATGGTAAATGGCCTTGATATACCGCACATTCTGGACAATAGACGATGACGATGCAAGATAAACAAGGATGGTCGGGCCGTTTTAACGAACCAGTGGCAGAATTGGTAAAGCGGTATACCGCTTCGGTCGAATTTGACCGACGACTGGCGCTGTTCGACATTCAGGGCTCGCTGGCCCACGCGCAGATGCTGGCGGCGTGCAACATCATCAGCACGCAGGACTTGAACGACATCCGCCGCGGCCTGGCGCAAATCGAAAATGAGATCATCAGCGGGGAGTTCGCCTGGGCGCTTGACCTGGAAGACGTGCACCTGAACATCGAGAAACGGCTCACTGCGCTGGTAGGCGATGCGGGCAAACGCCTGCATACCGGGCGCTCGCGCAACGATCAGGTGGCGACCGATGTGCGTTTGTATTTGCGCCATGCCATTGACGAACTGCACGGACACATCCACGCGCTGCAAACTGCCATCATTGATCTGGCCGCACATCATACGCACACCGTCATGCCGGGCTTCACCCACTTGCAGGTAGCGCAGCCGGTGAGCTTTGCGCATCACCTGCTGGCTTATTTCGAGATGCTCAAGCGCGATGCGGAACGCCTTGCGGATTGCCGCAAGCGCGTCAACCGCCTGCCGCTGGGTGCGGCTGCACTGGCCGGCACCAGCTACCCGATCAAGCGCGAGTATGTCGCCGAACTGCTGGGCTTTGACGGGGTGTGCGAGAACTCGCTGGATGCGGTGTCCGACCGCGACTTTGCCATCGAATTTACCGCCGCCGCTGCGCTGATCATGACGCATCTGTCGCGACTGTCGGAGGAACTGATCTTGTGGATGAGCCCGCGTTTCGGTTTCATCGATATTGCCGACCGCTTCTGCACCGGCTCTTCCATCATGCCGCAGAAAAAGAATCCGGACGTGCCGGAACTGGTGCGCGGCAAGACCGGGCGCGTGAACGGCCATCTGGTTGCGCTGCTGACGCTGATGAAGGGCCAGCCGCTGGCCTACAACAAGGATAACCAGGAAGACAAGGAACCGCTGTTCGACACGGTGGATACGCTGATCCATACCCTGCACATTTACGCCGAGATGATGGTCGGCATCACCGTCAAGCCGGAAGCCATGCGCAGTGCGGCTTTACAGGGGTATGCCACGGCCACCGACCTGGCCGACTATCTGGTGAAAAAAGGCCTGCCGTTCCGCGATGCGCACGAGGCGGTGGCGCTGGCGGTGCGCTTTGCCGAGCAGCGCGCTTGCGCTTTGAGCGACCTCAAGCTGGAGGAATTACAGCAGTTCTCCACGCTCATTGCGGACGACATCTACAATGTGCTGACACTGGAAGGTTCACTGGCCAGCCGCAACCACATCGGCGGCACCGCGCCGCAGCAGGGCGCGGCAGCGATCGCGCGGGCGCGCGCCAGTCTCGCGAAATAGTATCGGCACAAAGGCCGCTTAATTCCGATTTGTTAAAAACGGAAATGATTTTGCCCGCTGCTGTTGCCGATGTGATCCGGGGCATCTGGATGCTCTGGCGATGTCAGCAAGGCAGTAAATTTCTCCACTGGCACAGGTCTGCCGAACAGATAGCCCTGATAAAACCTGCATCCGGCACCCCAGAGGAAATCACGCTGGGCATGGTTTTCCACACCTTCGGCAATTACTTCAATGCCCAGATTATGGGCCATGCCGATAATGGTTTGAATAATCACCGCATCGGCAGATTTTGTGCCGATGTTGCGCACGAAAGACTGGTCGATCTTCAGTTGGTCGAGCGGCAATTGTGTCAGATATGCCAGCGATGAATAACCCGTGCCAAAATCATCCATGGAGAAGCGCACACCAATCAGTTTCAAGGCATGCATCTTGAAAATGGTGTCGGCGACGTTTTCGAGCACCGTGCTCTCGGTCAATTCAAGCTTGAGGCGCGAGGGGTTGATCAGGGTTTGCTCGATCGTTTCGCTTACTTGTTTAACGAAGCCAGGTTGGCGGAACTGTTTCGCACTGACGTTGACAGCAAGCGACAATTCTTGAGTGAGTGGATTGCTTTCCCATTCTTTAAGTTGCGCGCAGGCCGTCCGCAACACCCACAGACCGAGATGCAGAATCAGCCCGATATCTTCCGCAACCGGGATGAATTTGGCGGGACTGATCAGACCTTGCTCCGGATGTTCCCAGCGGATCAGTGCCTCTGCGCCAATGGGGCGCTGGTTGCTATCGACCTGCACTTGGTAGTAAAGCCTGAATTCCTGTTTTGGCAATGCCTTCCGCATCCCGGCTTCGATCTGACTGCGCATTTCCAGCGCTTCCTGCATGGCGGGATCAAAGAAGCGCAAGGTATTGCGCCCGGATTTCTTGGCTGCGTACATGGCTGTGTCAGCCTGTTTGAGCAGATCGTCGAGGTTTTGCCTGTAATTGGCAAATAAGGAGATACCTATGCTCGCCGAGCTGTAGTGCTCGATATCCTTGAGCCAGTAGGGCTGGTTGATGGCCTTGAGCACTTTTTCTCCCACCTCCCGCGCCTGCACGGCAGCATGCGTTCTGTTTTCGCTTAACTGCTCCAATAACACCACGAATTCATCTCCGCCCAAACGCGCCAGGGTGTCGCTCTCACGTATGCAGGTTCGCAGGCGCTGGGCCACCTCGATCAACAGCAGGTCGCCGATGTCGTGCCCCCTGGTGTCGTTCAATATTTTGAAATTATCGAGATCAATGAACAGGAGGCCGGCGCAGGTCTGGTTGCGCGCGCTGGTGGCAACTGCCTGTTGGAGGCGGTCAAACAACAGCCTCCGGTTGGGCAATTGGCAGAGTGGGTCATAAAAGGCAAGATTGTGAATTTTCTCTTCGGCCTGCTTGCGTTCGGTGATGTCAAAAAACGCACAAATATAATTCGTGATTTTGCCGTCCTTGCCGACAACGGCGGTAATGGTCAGCCACTCCGGGTAGATTTCCCCGTTCATGCGGCAGTTCCAGATTTCCCCTTGCCAGTAATTGTCGCGATGCAGGATTTCCTGCATACGTGAATAGAATCCTGCATCCTGGCGATCGGACTTGAGCATGTTGAGGTTTTTGCCGATAGCTTCTTCGGCGCTGTAGCCGGTCAGTTCCGTGAAGACACGGTTGACCCGGATGATCACCTCGCTGCTGTCAGTAACGATCATGCCTTCTTCGATCTCGAAGGCAATGGCGGCAACACGCAAAGCTGCCTCGCGCTCTTCCAGCACCATCATCATGCTATTGAAGGCATGAGCCATATCGGCGATATCCTTCGGCCCGGCAAACACGGCCCGCACCTCCGATTCGCCCGCCTTGGCACGCTCCATGCTGGCCGATAACTGGTTAAGCGGCCGCGTCATGCGGTTGGTCAGAAAGCGGATCAGGAACAGAAACAGCAACGCGAAGGAAAACGACGTGGCAATGTTGGCGACAAAAATGTCGGACGTCGTCTGAGTCATCGCCGCCTTGCTCATCACCACTGAAACATGGCCGAGCAACTCGGGTGCGGCTGCCTGCACATTGAATGGCGATTCGGCAGCAGGCTGCGTACGCACCGGCGCAGCAAAACGCCATGCATACCGGTTTTCCGCATCGAGAACGGCAACGGCCTGCGCCAAGTCGGCTCGCTCGATTACGGCGGGAAATTCGGCGGCGCCGGCATTGCCGCGTGTCAACAATATGCGCTGGTTGGCATCGCGTATTTCCACACTGATCACGCCCGGGAAAGCCATCGTGGCGTTCACTGCATCAGCGGCATTGTCAGCCGAGGCATAAATCAGCGCCAGTGTGCTCTGGCGCGCCAGATTCTCGGTGATGCGCTGACCCTGCTCAATAAGGTTGGCGCGCACCCGCTCGTTACTCTGCCACGATCCCACCAGAGAGGAAAACAACGCCAGGAAAAGAATCCCGAGCGTGACCATGACGCCAAGCTGGCGCTCAAAGGTTAATCTCTGGAGAAATTTGTTGAGAATTTTTTTCATGAGCGAATACGTTTATTGCTCAGGAAATGTCGTGTCGAAACTTTGTTGACCGGACGGCTTGAGCCCGAGGTGCGTTGCAGTGCGCAGGTTGACAGCGCTTTGCACGTCGCGCAGTGGCATCATGCCACGCTTTCCATAGTCACCCGAGATCAAAATGCCCTGAGCCAAACCGGCAAGACTCTTCCCCAGCGCCACGTTGTCAGGGTAAAGCGAAAACAGTACGCCACGCCGGACGTGAGCGGAATTGCTGGAAAAAACCGCGATGCCTTTATTCCATGATTCCTGCAGCACCAGAGGCAGTACCGAGTTTTCCTCCACCGTGGTGGAATCCTGCGGCAGCCACAAGGCATCACTGCGCCTGTCAGCCGCAGAAAAAATTTCCTGGTAGAACCGTACCGCAGCGCGCAGATCCTGGGCCTCGTGCGCCACCAACTCCAACCCCTGGGCACGGGCGGCTTCGCTGGCCAGTTTTATCAGCCAGCCGTTGAAAGCGGGATCGTAAATGACGAACACACGCTTAGCCGCCGGCATCAGCGCCTTCATGCGGGCAAACAGCAATGCAGGATCCGGCGACAGGCTGATCACCGGCAGCCCGCGCGCCTCGTTTTCCGGCACCGTCAACACGCCGCCTGCCACCACCCTGATGCCGTTGCTCAGCGCCGTTGCCGACTTCATCCCCTGTCGGCCAAGGGCAATCACCACCTTGGTGTTCTGGCTGTGCAGACTGGCTTTCAGCCCGCCGATATCCGTGTCGGAGCGCACCGGATGGCTGGCTACCCTGGTACCGACCTTGTCCTCGATACCCTCGATTATTTTCTCGAATATCCCGCGATAAGGCTCACCGATGTCGGGATAAATCACGGCAATCCTGTCTTCCCCCGCTGCCCGTGCCGCTGATGTAACGGCCAGTGCTGTGAAGAATAGCAGCACAACGCCCAGCGACACCGCAGATGATGCTCCGCGGTAGTTTTTCAACAGCCTGTTACCCATCAAAGCTGGTGGCGCAACTCAACGCGCCACTCGCGCGGTGCCAGCGGCAGGTCGTTGGGAATCAAGCCCGGCGCCGGAGACGGCTCGCGTGCGTCGGCATCAAGCAGGTTGAGCACTTTGAAGGCGAAATCCCAGTCGCTGCTCTGCTTCTGGCTGCGCAGCGTGAGGTCCACGGTGTGGTAATCGGCGATGGCGGGACGGGTATCCAGCGGCTCACGCTTGCGTCCGGCAACATAGTTGAGTTGCGTGTCCATAATCCAGTGTGGCATGAAGTGCCAGTCCGCGCGTGCATAGACGTGGTGCCGCGGTGAATTGCCCGCATCCTGGTTCGTCGCCTCATCAATCGAATGCTGCTGCGCATAATTGCCCGACAGCCGCAGGCTGGAGCTCGCATCCCAGACCAGCTCGACTTCCATGCCTTGGCCGTGCTGTCGCCCGGCATTTTGCACGGTAACGCTGGTATCCACACGCAGGATATCCTTCATCTGGTAGCGGAACAGGTTCAAGTTCGCCTGCAAGCTGCTGGCAGCCTGCCAGGCGAAAGCCAGTTCCACGGATTCGTTGGTTTCCGGCTTGAGGTTGGGATTGCCCAACAGCACCGGATTGTTAACGTTGTACAGTTCTGAAAATGACGGCGGCCGGAAAGCCCTTCCATAGAGTAATTTGCTGGTCAGGTTATAGGCAGTTTCCCAGACCAGCGCAATGCGTGGATTGGTGGTGTTGCCGAAATCGGAATACCGGTCCTGGCGCACGCCGGCTGTTAGATACCAGTCCTTGGTGAAAGCCCATTCGTCCTGCGCGTAAACAAAATTCACCCGGCGGCTATGTGGCGACAAGAAGGGCGCGGCAACGATCAGTGGCCCACCCGTAGTGAAATTATTGGTTTCCTCCGTACGGTACAGGTTGTCATTCTGAGTGCCGGCACCAAAGCGCAGCTTGTGACTCTGCAAGCCGGTGTAGGCTGCCGACAGATTGAAGCGTGTGTGGCGCTCCCATTTGTAGGGATTGCCGATCATGCCGTTAGGGAAAGCACCCATAAAGCCTGGTGGATAGAGCGTCAAATCGGATTTCTCGGTGATATGTAGATAACTGGCCTGCGCGGTCACTTCCAGATCGGGCGCAAAGTTTACGTCCTGATAGGTCAGATCGGTATTGATGCGCTCGCCTAAATTTCTACCCACGGGATCCAGCGCCGATGCTACCCCTGCGCCGGTTTCGACATTGTCGCGCTGCTGGTAACCGGCACGCAGCCGCCATTTGTCGCGTGCCAGGTCGAGCCGTCCGTCGATGGCGTCACGCCCAAGGTTGACCGGGCCCGGCGCAAGAGAAGGAAATGGCGTCGGGGTTACCGCATCAGCGGCGATGAGGCGCCGCTGGCCATCGGTGCTACCCACCCGCAGGTAAGCGGCAGCATCGAACCCGCCCCAAGTGCCGCCATGTTGCACCCAGGCATCGCGGCTGTTGAACGAGCCGGCACGCAAACCAAGCTGGGTGCCATTGATATCGGCAGTGGTCTTGGTGATGATATTGATCACGCCGGAAAAAGCGTCCGCGCCATACAGCGCGGAACCCGGCCCGCGGATCACCTCGATTCGTGCGATGTTTTCCACCGGCATGCCGCCCCAGATGTTGGAACGGTTGCCGAAAATCACGCCGGTGATCGGGATGCCATTCACCAGCATCAGCACCTGCGGATTGTACTGGGTGTCGATGCCACGGATGGTATAGATCGGGTTATAGCCGATGGGGGAACGCGACACATGCAGGCCGGGCACCGTTTCCAGCACTTCGTCCAGATCGGCTGCGCCGATGGCTGCGATGTCTTCCGCCGTTACCACGGTGGCGACCGACGGCACCCGCGCAATGGGCTGCCGGCTTCCGCTGGCAATGGTAACAAAGGACTTGTCGCCATAGGCCAGTGCCAATTCCTCTTCCTCGGACTGCGGCGCGGCACAGGAACCAGCAGCCCACGCAAAAGCCAGCAATACGGCCAGTAATTGCATTATGGATCTTTTCATGATGACTCCCCTCACACATTGTAATTATTATGCCGACATTTCTATCGTATGTTCCCGGCGTCAGGAGTGCTTACCCATCAGCCTGAGCAATTGGTTTTGCGGCTCGCCAACGGCGGCGTGCAACACCTTCGTACAGCATAACCCGGCAAGGCAGCGGAAACAACAGGCCCTCCGGTTTTTCCGCCGCGTCCAGATGGCAAGGTGGCATGCCTGCTAGAAAAACTGGCAAACCAAAAAAATAATACTCGCGCGCCGACATGCCAAAATCCGCACACAGCGCTGCCGTGAGCCCGACGCTATTCATGTGCCAGCGCCAGCGCCCCTGCAACAGGATGCGTTCCACTTCAAAGGCAATTTTGAGATGCGGGCCATTCTCCAACCCCTGTTCACGGACTATCGTCATGATCGGAACTATGCGTTCATCGGTTGGAACAATTGGTCGTCCGAAACCGCCGATGCCGCGCTTTTCCTTGATTTCCGTACGCACCAATGCTTCAAGATCTGCCCCTTCATCCACCATTCTTTTTGCTCGGGTCAGGAATTCGCAGCAACGCAGTTGTGAAGCTCCGCCATAGATTGTAGCTTCGGAAACGGCCAGCGCGGCGGCGATGCCGAGCGGGCCGGTACTGCGCGCCGTGCCTGCCAGTGCCGCGACGCGGTTGTTCCAAAGCCGAGGATCGGGATAGCTGTTATGAGTCCAACATACGTGCAGCACGCGCACCTGTTGAGGAGTGTAGCGACGGCCGGTGATACTAAAAGTATAGAGTTCCAGCCAGTCGAGATCCCTGAGCGAGGTAAATAGATCCTGGCCACGAAATACGATGCGTTCGCCGGGAAAGAATGCCCCCATCCTGGTCTTCAACCGACCGACATGTTCTTCCAGCAATTGCGGTCCCTTCATGTCGCTCCCCCTGTGAGATTAGTATTGGCAGGGCCGGGGTCGTTTTCCAGTTCGATGCGGAAGAACGGAAAGTTCTTGTGGCCGACATCTCTTTGCTCCAGTGCATGCACTGCCGCGCCCGGCAGGCGTAGCAACAAGAACAGCATCTCGCCCTGAGCCGGTGTGCAGCCCAAGTCGTGCAAGGCCGCTGCAGCCACACCAATCATCGCCAGCGGCAAACCGGCGGCAGATTCCAGCGCTGTCCGGTTGGCTTGCAGCCATACCAAAGATTGTCCGCATCCGAGGCTTGAGAGATACGCAAGTGTTTGCTTTGCGGGCGTCGTGCAATGCACGCCATATGGATCGAAGCCTGGTGGATGGCCGGGCGCCGGCCAGACACTCGCAGGATCAGCCACCGGAAGTACTGCAAGATTTTTTTGCCACGCCGCCAGATCGGTGCCGTGCTCGTTCCAGCCTTGCATGGCAAGAAACACTTCACGCGCACCGCCGGATGCACCTGCTCCCACCGCGAGAGCGGCCATCAGACAGGATGCCGAAGTGGAGCCGCCGACCCCGCCGCACATCGCAGCATGCACCGCCGCATCGCGCGGCCCCGGATTCGCCAGCGCCATTGCCAGGCCCTCCAGCAGTCTGGCCTGCTGCGCTGATGGCGCTTCGCCGCGAAACAGCAGGAACAGGTATTCAATCCAGCTTGCCTGTTTCAGCAGGTCGCCATAGACATCGTAACCGTGGCAATGACAGGACGCCGCAGCGAACGCGTTGTCGGGCTCGGCTTCTTCCTGCCAGATGCGGGTGTGTATAGTTTCCATGCTTATCTCACCGACCCATAATTCTGAGCCGCAGTTCTAGGGGCGGGGCTTCCTCCCTATCAACGCGCACGTCCAGCACAGTCGGACCCGGGTGGCGCAGGATCGCTTCCAGGTCCAGATTTTCGAAGTCCTGCGCGGTATGAATCACATGGCCCGGGATGCCCATGGATTCGGCCAGCAGCCGGAAATCCACCGCCGGCAGCTCGAAGCCGACCTGTTCCGCACCGGCAATGCGCTGGCCGTGCTTCACCATACCTAGTGCTGCATCGTTGAGTATCACGAATAGCACGGTGAGCTTCTCAGTCAGCGCCACGGTCATTTCCTGGCCGTTCATCAGCAGACTGCCGTCGCCGGTGATGCACACCACCGGCACGGCACGGTTGGCGAGCGCAGTGCCGACCGCACCGCCGATGGCCCAGCCCATCGGCGCGAAATTCATCGTGACGCGCATCCAGCCTCCCGTGCTGGGTTGGTGGTCGTGCATACCCAGATGGTGGATCGCCCATGACGTGCTGTTGCCGGTATCGGTCAGGAAACGCGTATCGGGCGGACTGCGCCAGCCAAGTTCGCGCATCAGATACTGCGGTTTGATGGGTGCGTCTACGGATGCAGGCTTGTACGGATCGTCAACCGAGATTTTTCTGAATCTTCGTTTCTCGCCAACGGATATTTCTTTTGGACCATCCCTGCGCAGCGTTCGCAGCACACGCTCAAACACCGGGCGGATACCACCGCGCACATGCAGTCGCGCCATCGGTGAGCGCGTCAGGTGCGCTTCGCAGGAATCAATATGCACCAACCGGTTGTTCAACACCGCTTCGCTCCAGCCGTTGCTGGTCCATTCACTCAGATTGGAGCCAACTACCAGAATCAGGTCGACACCCTTATCTTCCATCGCCTCAACGGCGGACCGGTGGCCGGCAAAACCGAACACCCCACGGTACAAAGGATGGCGCGGGCTGATATATCCCTTGGCGTCAGGTGTAACGACGAAGACCCCGCCCATCCTCTCCACCAACTCAACGACGAGGTCAACAGCCTCTCCGCAGCCGCTACCGATCAGCACCACTACCTTCTTTGCCTGCGCCAGTAGCGCCTGTAATTCCCGAACCGCCGCGTCGTCAACCGCAGACAGCGGCTTGAGCAGATGCGCCAGATTGTAGGACGGCCCGCACTTTAACAGCGAGCGCTGCACGTCCATCGGAATACTGAGGTGGACCGGGCCGGGTGTCGGCTGGTACGCGCTCAACAGCGCGCTGAGCAGTTGGGGTTCCATCTGATCCGGGTGGGATATCAGCGCACTGTAGCGTGTGCAGAGACGAAACATCGCGACCGTGTCGAAGCCGGCGCCGGATGATTCCTGCAACGCTCCCCGGCCCAGCAGATGCAACGAGGGCTGGGCGGTGATGACCAGCATCGGGATCTCATTCTCATAAGCACAGGCCACACCGGTGATGAGGTTGGTGGAGCCGGGGCCGGAAGTGGCGCAGCACACGCCGATCCTGCCCGTTTCGCGTGCATAGCCATCGGCCATGAATGCGGCCCCGGCTTCGTGGCGCGACACTACCGGGCGCGGCCCGCCGCGCCGGGCGCTGCGCGCGAGGGCGTTGTACAGCGGCTCGATGGCGCCGCCGGGCACGCCAAATACAAATTCGACACCTATCTGTTCCAGATAGGCGACCAGCAGTTCGGCCGCTTCCAAGGGTTGTGACTGTACTTCGAGGCCTTGTTCTTGCTGAATTTCGGTCATTGACTGATCACTGCTCCAGTTTCAAAACGCATCACCCCTATCGTTCCAATCTTGAGACTTTGCATCTCTGCCGCGAACGAAGGATCTGCTGTTCGGTGATGCGAACGAAACTGTAGCACAGAGAGCACACTACGCCGAACAACTCGGCTGATATTTTATGCCAATTCTCACCAGTTGTCGGTTCTCAATAGGTTGCTCACCCGAGATGAGAGAAGATGAGGGTTCTCGAATCCTCTCAACCACTCTCCGACCCGCGGATGAACAGCCATAAGAATGCCCGTTTAACACGTCAGGTCGAGTCCATATGACCGGGCAGGTAGCCCGCATTGGCCTGAAAGCCGCAGCCGAACAAGCCGGTAGCCATGCGCGGTGCGGTTGCGCTTTGAACGACCTCAAACTGGAGGAATTACAGCGGTAGCCAGGATGGAGCTCGCGGAATCCGGGAAAATTCGGAGTCAAGAACTGCCCCGCATTTTGCGAAGCTTCATGCGGGCTACAAAAGCTGGCCAGCCGTAACCACTTCGGTGGCACGCGCCGCAGCAAGTGAAAACCGACATCGCACGCAGCTAACTGCAAGGGTAAAAAAATGGGCAATCTTGCGATTGCCCATTTGAGGAGGAGAGTATCAGAAAACCGGTTGTCTCCAACCTGGCACTTGACCACTCGGCACGGAATATAACGCTATCCGCAGCAAATTCATATATGCCAAATGGCCTAGATAATTTCGCCGTTTTGCCTATATACCGAGCAGTTTCTGCAACTCCCCGCTTTGATGCATTTCCGTCATGATGTCCGAACCACCGATGAATTCACCGTTGATATAAAGCTGCGGAATGGTCGGCCAGTTGGCGTAATCCTTAATGCCCTGGCGGATTTCCGGGTTAGTCAGTACATCCACACTGAAAAATTCCTTGGCCCCAAGCGCTTGCAGGATGCGCACTGCGCTGGCGGAAAAGCCACACTGTGGGAAGGTCGGTGACCCTTTCATGTACAGCACCACGGGATGGCTGGTTACCTGCTGCCTGATGAGTTCTTGCACGTCCATAATTATTGCCTCTGATTAGTTGAGTAATTATGTCGGGAATTTTAGCGGTACTCGGCCTGCCGAGTCAAGCAAAGAAACATCCTCCACTGACGCGTTCTAACCCAGCCAGATCGGGTGCTGAAAACACTTCGCGGAAGCCTGATTGCCGCAATAGTTCGCGGACTCTTGCGGCCTGATTGTAGCCATGTTCGAGCAGAAGCCAGCCGCCGCAAGCAAGGTGCGCCTTGGCTTGGCTGACGATGCAACGGATGTCATACAGGCCATCGTCGCCGGAGACCAGTGCGGAAGGCGGTTCGAAGCGCACATCGCCCTGCCGCAAATGTTGATCGCCAGCCGCGATATAGGGCGGGTTGGACACAATCAGGTCGAAGCACTGTTCACCGAGCGCGGCGAACCAGTCGCTTTGTACGAAAGCCGCATTGGCGATACCCAGCCGCTGCGCGTTCTCGCGCGCCACGGCCAGCGCTGCAGAGGAGGCATCGCAAGCCAGGACTTCAGCAGCGGGTCTGGCATGGGCGATAGCCAGTGCAATCGCGCCGCTGCCTGTGCCCAAGTCGAGCACGCGGTAAGGTTCGTGTGGCGGGATGTCCCCGCAAGCACTAAAAGTACGCAATCCGCTATGTGCTAAAGCCCATGCGGAATTGTCAGGGGGAGGCCGGTGGGTGCCCGGCGGCGGTGCCACGTGAAACGTTTGTTCCGGCACCGGCACCACCCTTCCGCACCGCTGCAAAGCCAGTTCAACCAGCAATTCAGTTTCAGGGCGGGGAATAAGGATGTCGGGCGTAACCTTGAACATCAGCCCGAAAAATTCGCGTTCACCAAGGATGTAAGCAATGGGTTCGCCATTCAAACGGCGTTCGAATAACGCCATGTATTGCGCGTGCTGTTTGGCGTTGAGGCGCTGTTCCGGATGCGTGAGCAGGTAAGCGCGATTCACTTGCAAGGCGGCCTGCAACAGACACTGCACCTCGATGCGCGCGCCGCTGGAATCAAGCGCCAGTGCTGTTGTCAGGCGCGCAGTATCTTGCTTACATATATCCTGGATGGTGCGCGGCAAGGCATCAGCTTTCATCCGCCAGCGCCGCGAGCTGTTCCGCCTGGTGCTCCGCCATCAGCGCACCGGTCAGTTCAGCGATATCGCCGTCCATGATGTGGTCCATCTTGTACAGCGTGAGGTTGATGCGGTGGTCGGTGACGCGGCCTTGCGGAAAGTTGTAGGTGCGGATGCGCTCGGAGCGGTCGCCGCTGCCCACCAGCGATTTGCGCTCGGCGGCCAGTTTGCTGTGCGCTTCGCGTTCCTCCTTGTCCTTGATGCGTGCCGCCAGCACGGCCATCGCCTGTGCCTTGTTCTTGTGTTGTGAGCGCCCGTCCTGGCATTCCACCACCGTCCCGGTGGGAAGGTGGGTGATGCGCACCGCCGAATCGGTCTTGTTGATATGCTGGCCGCCCGCGCCCGAGGCACGGAAGGTGTCGATGCGCAGATCAGCGGGATTCAGCACCACGTCGCTGACCTCGTCCGCTTCCGGCAACACCGCCACGGTGCAAGCCGAAGTGTGGATGCGCCCCTGTGACTCGGTGGCGGGCACGCGCTGCACGCGGTGCGCGCCGGATTCAAACTTCAGCACCGAATAGGCGCCCTGCCCTACGATGCGCGCGATGATCTCCTTATATCCGCCCTTCTCACCGGGGCTTTCCGAGATGATCTCGACCTGCCAGCGGTTGCGCTCGGCGAAACGCGAATACATGCGGAACAGGTCGCCGGAAAATAGCGCCGCCTCATCGCCGCCGGTGCCGGCGCGGATTTCCAGGAACACGTTGCGCTCGTCGTTGGGGTCTTTCGGCAACAGTTGCTTCTGCAAATCCGCCTCGATCTGCTCCATCCGTGCGCGGCCCTGTTTTACCTCGGCCTCGGCAAATTCGCACATTTCGGGATCGTTCGCCATTTCCAGCGCGGTGGCGATGTCCGCCGCACAAGCCTGATGGGCATGGTAAAGCGCCACCACCGGCTCAAGCTCGGCGCGCTCACGGCTCAGCTTGCGGAAACTGTCCATGTCGCGCGTGGCGTCCTCGCTGCTCAACAGGCGGCCTACCTCGTCCAGTCGTTCACTTAACTGGGCAAGTTTGGCGGCAATACTGGGTTTCATTCGGGGGTGTGCAGATTGTAGATGCGATGCACCATATCGAGAAACGCCTCGCGTTCGCTGCCTTGCACCTGATTCAGCGCATGGGTCGGCGCATGGAGAAATTTGTTGGTCAAACCGTTGCTCAATGCCTCCAGCACTATTGCCGCATCCTCGCCTTTTGCCAGCAGGCGCAGGGCTTTTTCTATCTCGTGGCGGCGGTGGCGTTCTGCATGGTTGCGCAGCGCAAGAATGGTGGGCACCACTTCGCGCGATTCCATCCAGTGGATGAAATCGGCCACACCGGAATCAATAATGACATCGGCTTCCTTGACCGCGCCCTGGCGTGCATCCAAACCGTCGCGCACCACTTCGGCCAAATCGTCCACGGTGTACAGGAACACGTCGTCCAGTTCGGCAACTTCTTCTTCCACGTCGCGCGGCACAGCCAGGTCCACGATAAACAGCGGGCGGTGCTTGCGCGCCTTGAGCGCACGCTCGACCATGCCCTTGCCCAATATCGGCAGCGGACTGGCGGTACAGGTCACGATGATATCGTGCTGCGCCAGTTGCTCCGGCAATTCATTCAGGGTGATGGCGTGACCGTTGATGCGTCGCGCCAGCACCTGGGCGCGTTCCAGGGTGCGGTTGGCGACAGTGATGAGTCTAGGTTTCCTGGCCGCGAAATGCACGGCGTTCAGTTCGATCATCTCGCCTGCACCGATGAACAGCACACGCTGTTCGGCGATGCTGGGAAAAATACGCTCGGCCAGCTTTACTGCGGCTGCGGCCATGGAAATCAGGTTGGCGCCGATCTCGGTCTGCGTGCGTACATCCTTGGCCACCGAGAAGGTGCGCTGAAACAATTTGTGCAGCAGAAAGCCCAGCGTGCCCGCCTGTTCCGCATAGCGCACCGCCTGTTTCATCTGCCCCAGGATTTGCGGCTCGCCCAGCACCATCGAATCCAGCCCGCTGGCAACGCGAAATGCATGCTTCACTGCCTGTTCGCGCTGCAAGGTGTAGAGATACGGCTCGATTTCACTGGCCTCCATCTGGCGGTAACCGGCCAGCCAGTTTATGGCCTGAGCAGGCTCGTGCGTGTTGCAATACACCTCGGTGCGGTTGCAGGTGGAAAGTATGGTCGCTTCCTTGGCTGAGCCATGCTCAACCAGATTATGCAATGCCGGTTCCATTGCATCAACGCTGAACGCAAATCGTTCGCGCACCGAGAGCGGCGCTGTCTGATGGTTAATGCCAAAGGTGAATAGCTGCATAAAGGCGAATGGCCACTGAAGATTTAAGCGTGGCCGGAATTATAGTGGCTCGCTGCTGCGAAAGCCAGCCAGCCCCCCAATTCCGGTTTCAATAAAAAGGCCTGTATTGCTACAGGCCTCAACAAAAAAGGTAATACCCTGATGCATATTAACCCTCTTTGCATTTACAGCAAATTACTTATTCCTGTTATCAATCAAGTTGTGCATGAGCGGGGTGAGGATCAATTCCATCGCCAAACTCATCTTGCCGCCGGGAACCACAATGGTATTGGAGCGCGACATGAAGGAATCGTGGATCATGTTCAGAAAATAAGGAAAGTTCACGCCTTTTGGGTTGCGGAAACGGATCACCACGAAACTTTCGTCCGGCGTAGGAATATCACGCGCAATAAAAGGGTTGGAAGTGTCTACCGTGGCTACGCGCTGAAAATTGACATCAGTGAGTGAAAATTGCGGTGTGATGTAGTTGATGTAGTCCGGCATGCGGCGCAAGATGGTGTCCACGGTCGCCTCGGCGGAATAGCCACGCTCTGCCGCGTCACGGTGAATTTTCTGGATCCATTCCAGATTGACGACGGGAACCACACCGACGCTCAAGTCAACATGCTTGGCTACATTCACGGTATCTGTCTTCACCATGCCATGCAGGCCTTCATAAAACAGAATGTTGGAACCGGCAGGAATATCTTCCCACGGGGTAAATTGACCGGGACCCAGGTTGGTTCCCAGACGCGCATTCAGGTCTTTTGCTTCCTGATCACTATGAATATAGTAACGGCGCCTGCAAGTGCCGGTTTCCCCAAAAGTCTTGAATGTTTCTTCGATCTTGTCGAAGTGATTTGCTTCCGGACCAAAGTGGCTGATTGGTCGCTTGCCGGCTTTTGCGGCTTCAGCCACGGCTGCACGGAACGCCATGCGGTCCAGGCTGTGCATGCTGTCACCCTCGATCACTGCAACCTTCACGCATTCATGCATAGCGCAATCAGACTGAAACTCGCGGCGAATAATATTTTCAAGAGCGTGTTTGGCGGTGGTGGTGCCGGCACCGGACGAACCGGTCACAACAATCACTGGGTACTTGCGGGACATGATTAAACTCTCCAGAAGGGATGCAATAAAATTTTGTGCGCAATTCTAGCAGAATGCCACCCTGGGGGCTAACGGGCACCCTGACGTGAACGGCTAACGGGGTGCTGAAAAACGCGAGGGCGATGGCAGAACAGGGAGCGAGCGTTTCATCAACAGCTTTTCAACCTCCTGCTAACGCCCTGCTGTCGGCGCGGTGATTCCCATCTTGCCGGTCAGTTCTCGCGCCAGCGCTTCCGCTTCGGCACGGCTGGGCAGTTGCGTGATGCGCAGCTGGTATTGCTCGCCTTGCAATGGCTGGATGCGCGCGTCATAGCCCGCACCGCGCAGTTCATCATAAGCGGCCAGCGCATCGCGCTCGCTGTTGGCGGTGAGCAGGTGCACTTTCCATTTGCCGCCGCTGCGCGCCGCGCCCTGTCCTGCGGTAATCTCGGTTTCTGCCGACCACTTGGCCAGTTGTTCGGAGGACAGGCCGCCGACCGGCATCGGAGCCGCATCCTTGGGCATGACATAAAACGTTTGCGGCTGATCCATCACGAATGGGGTTTCTTTGCCATGCGCGATGCTGATTTTGCCCTCGATCAGGCACACCGTATCGAAATCCATCTTCGCTTCCTTGTCCGCGGCATCCAGGCTTTTGCCCATCGCTTTTTCCAGCGCGGATATGCTCATCCTGGCGCCCACCTTGCCCCACACGTCGGTGCCCCGGATGCCGACCGTCGCGCCCGACACCCTCACCGTAACATCACGCGCACGCAGCTGAGCCAGCGCCGAGGTGGTAAAACGGAAAGCTCCCTTCGCCACATCCAGTGCAGCGCTGAACAAGGATTGCCCATCACGCTGCTGCGCCAGCCCAGATACCTGCAAGCGCGCGTTTTCGCCCAGCTTGATGGCGCTGCCATCGGCGGCCTTGAGCAGCACACGCGCACCTTGCCCGGTGAGCAGCGTATCGCCGCTGCTCAGTGCCATGCCGGGCGACAACGGGAAACGCCGC